>Ga0209342_10002473_pt1 | contig 19845 bp, 13 predicted proteins | sample RifCSP16_2_FD_184023 | JGI IMG/M metagenome (GOLD analysis project Ga0209342, IMG submission 184023) | Soil microbial communities from Rifle, Colorado - Rifle CSP2_sed 16_2 (SPAdes) (version 2) | ecosystem: Environmental > Terrestrial > Deep subsurface > Rock core/Sediment | place: Rifle... | reverse complement strand
CTCATCCAGCAGATAGTCCGCAGAGGCGCGGCTCAGATTCAGGTTGTAGTACGGATCGTCGCAGGCGGCGGCCGCCGGCCGTGGCGGCATCCTGCTGGCGCACACCAGCCGCGCGTACGGCGTGAAGACGATGCGGAGTCCAAGCTGCCGCGCGCGGATGCAGTAGTCCACGTCGGCGCCACGCCACGGCAGCCCTTCGTCGAACCCCCGCAGCCTGTCGAAGACGTCGCGGCGCGTCATGAGGCATTCACCCGACACCGCCGAGTAGTTGCGCACGCCGATCGCACTCGAGAAGTACCCATAGCTGTCGGCGGGGTACCCGTGCAGAATCGGCGCGGGACCTCCGGCGGCACACGTCACCATGCCGATGTGCCGCAAGCGCCCGTCCGGGTATTGAATCTTCGCGCCGACCGCCCCGATGGCCTGCTGCTGCGAGTACTCGAGCAGCGCCGTGAGCCACTCTTCGTCGACGGGCTCGAGCGCCGCGTCGACCACGACGACCTGCGCGCCGTCCGCCGCGCGAATCGCCGCATTCACGCGAGAGGTCAGGGATGCCGCAGGAGCGACCGCCGCGACGATGCTGACGTACGGGTATGCCGTCCGAGCGCGCAGCGCGGCGGCGGCGCGATCGGGGTCCGCACTCGATTCATTCTCCGCAACAAGGACGAGCGTCACCAGCGGCTGTCCGGCAATTGCGAATTTCATGCGGTACAGACCCGGCACGCCGCCGGACAGGACCTCCGCCTGGATGCCGTTGCGTCTCGCGTAGTCCTCGAGCGCGCGCTTCCCCGAGTCGTGTGCCCACGGCTTGGTGCTGCCGGCGCTGGCCGTCGACTCAGGCGTGCGCCGCCAGTGGTAGAGCACCCGTGGAATGTGGTCGATCCGCGTCGTCAGCTCGCTCAGGCGCAGCATCAGATCGTGATCCTGCGCTCCCTCGTACCCGACGCGAAATCCTCCGGCCCGCTCGACGAGCGTTCGGCGCGCCACCGTGAGATGGCACGTGTACATCGCGCTCAACAGGTGCTCGGGCGACCAGCACGGCTTGAAGAACGGCTCCGACAGCCCCCCATCGGCGTCGCGCTTGTCCTCGTCGGAGTAGAGGACGTCGGCGTCGGGCACGGCGATGAGGTGGCGCACCGCCTGATAGAGCGCGTCCGGCGTCAGCTCGTCGTCGTGATCCAGCAGCGCGACGAATTCGCCGCGTGCCACGGCGAGCGCGGCGTTGGACGCCGCGGAAATCCCCGCGTTGCGCTCCAGCCGCACGATGCGGATGCGCGGATCGATCTCGTCTGCGATCACCGCCCGGGTGCCTTCAGCCGTCGATCCATCGTCGGCAAGGCACAGCTCCCAGTTCACGTACGCCTGCGCACGCACCGATTCGACGCAGGCGCGAAGCCATCGCGGATCGGTGTTGTAGACGGGGGTGATGACGCTGATGAGCGGACCGTTCGGCCAGCGGCCGGACTCGGCGCGCATGTGCGCCAGCGCGGCGGGATCGGGTGCTCGATCGGACGCCCAGCGCCGGTACGCCGCCGTCGGATAGTCGGCGAGCGTCGCGGAGACGAACGCACGAAACGCCGCACGCGGGCCGCGCGGGAGCGCCCGCATCGCCACGCCGAGCGCGGCAAGTACTTCCCCAATCGGACGCGGGCGCTCGATTGCGGGTTCACCCCAGACCGCCCACGCGAAGTCCGGCCGCGCGCCGGGCCGCAGGCGGGTGGCGAGCGACACGATCGCCGCTGTCTCGCTCGAGAACGGGACCCGGACCGCCAGGCGCCGCCACCGCCGATCGCGCCGCCGGCGTCCGGGATCCACGACGCGCGCGCGCGCGATCGACGACTCGCCGGCCGCGTCCCCGATCGTCAGGCTGAATTCGGCGCCGCCGGCGTTCTTCGACCACGCATCGGGCAGCAGCGCGCACCCGGCGCCGACGACGTCGCCCGGCCGCACGCGGAGAGCATAAGTGACCGCCGAGGACGGATGGCAGAGGAGCGCGTGTCGCCTGTCGGCGCCGAGCTCGATCTCGCCGAGCCACCGAACCGCTTCAGCGGCCGACCTCTGATCGCTCGTGACCGACCGCATCGCCCGCGTGCGGAGCGGCCGGTGCTCGCGGCGCAGCCGCCGGCCGGCCTGAGCGAGGCGCTTCCAATACTCCCGGCCGCGGCGGGCGAGCGGCCGCATCATGCGCGCTCGAGCAGCAGGACGGACTCTCCCGCCGGATGCGCCGCATCCTCCACGCGGCTCGCGCCGAGGTCGAGCGCCCCGGCGATCCCTGCCACGAGCTCGAAGGGATAGGCAAACGGCGGCACGTCCGTGATATCGCTCGCGTCGGCGTGATCAATCCACGCGGCATAGATGCGACCCGCCGGGTCCATCGCGCGGACCGCCGTGGCCAGAGAGCGTGCGACGACGTTCAACGAGATCCGCGAGAGCAACGGAGAGGCCAGGGCGATGTCGAACGGGTGCAGCGGAGAGAACGCGGGCGAGTTGATTTCCCAATGTTGGTACCGCGACGGGCCGGCGTACCGCGCGAGCTCCTCGCTGCCCGAGGCCCCGCACGTGATCTCGAGCACGCGATGGTGCGGCTGGAGGCCCTGGCGCTTCAGGAACGCCAGCGCCCATTCTCCCGTACGGGCGTCCCAGTCCACGACCGCCGCGGCGGCCTCCGGCGAGTGGGGGGCGATCGCCGGCGGCTCGGCCGGGCTGTCGGACGATCCGGCGATCAGACGCTGGTATTCGGCCAGCCCTTCCTCCACGCCGCCGTCGAAGAGCAGGCGGCCGTGATCGAGCAGGCAGACGCGGCGGCACATGGCCCGGACCGACGCGGCCGAATGCGAGACGAACACGAGCGTCCGCCCTTCGGCCGTGAACTGCGCCATCGTCTTCATGCACTGCTTCTGGAAGTCCTCGTCGCCCACCGCGAAGATCTCGTCGAGCAGGAGGATGTCCGGATTCATGTTGGCCGCAATCGCGAATCCGAGCCGCATGTGCATGCCGGAGGAGTAGTTCTTCAGCGGCACATCCATGAAGTGGCGCAGCCCGGAGTACTCCACGATGGCGGGGTAGATGGCGTCGATGGCCTCCCTCGACAGGCCGTGGATGGCGGCGTTGAGGAACACGTTCTCGGTGCCGTTCAGGTCCGGGTGAAACCCCACTCCGAGCTCGATCATCGTGCCGACCCGCGCCTGCCGCGCCACGAGCAGGCGCCCGCCGGTCGGGCGGTGGATCCCGGCGATGAGTTTGAGGAACGTGCTCTTGCCGGAGCCGTTGCGGCCCACGAGCGCGATCGAGTCGCCCCGCGCGATCGACAGCGAGACATCACGGAGCGCCCAGAACTCCTCAAGGACTTCGCGGTGCCCCTTGTCGAGGAGTCCGAGAAACAAGACCTTCAGCGATGCGCCGCGGTTGTGGCGCAGCACGAACCGCTTCGACAGCGCCTGCGCTTCGATCGCCGGGACCAGCGCGGCCACTAAATCTGCTCCGAGAACTGCTCTTCGTGCCTGAGCATCAGCGCCATGCCGCCGGCCAGCGCGAAGAGGGCATAGCCTGCCGCGAGCATCCACACGGCCGGGCCGGGCCATTGTCCGTAGAAGAACATCTCCTGATAGGACACGATGTAGGGCGACATCGGACTCATGAGAATCGCCGTGCGCAGGCGCGGCGAAATCTGATCGAACTGGTAGACGATCGGCGTGAGCCAGAAGAGCGCCGCCAGGCCGATCTCGAGGAAGTGCCGGACGTCGCGGAAGAACGCCGTCGCCGTGGAGAGCATCAACGCGATGCCGATCGTGAAGACGAGCTGCAGGGCCAGGAACACCGGAAACAGCAGCATCGGCGCCGACAGCGGCACGTGATAGATGACGAGCATCAGCGGAAGGAAGACGAGCGTGGTCAGCAGGTACTGGGCGAAATTGAACAGCACGACGGCGATCGGCAGGATCGCCCGCGGAAAGAAGACGCTCTTGACGAGGCCGGCGTTGTCGATGATGGCGCCGGTCGCCATGGCGAGCGAATTGGCGAAGAACGTCCACGCGAGAATGCCGATCATCAGATAGAAGACGAAGCTCTCGACGTGGACCCGCAGGATGTAGGTGAAGGCCACGGTGTAGACGGCGATCATCAGCAGCGGGTTGAGCAGCGACCACAGGAATCCCAGCACGGACCCGCGATACTTGAGCTTGAGGTCCTTCGCGACGAGGTTCTTCAGGAGCTCGCGATACCCGTACATCGCGGCGACGGTCCGCGCGAACGAATCGCGCTCCCCGGCGCGATCGAGGAGCGGAGCGTCGGACGCCGGGACGGCTTCGGCTTCGGCCTGCGGTGTCGTGTCAACGCCCATGGGTGATGACACGCATCGCCGGCCGCCCGGACGGATCGACGACGTCGAGCGTGAAGCGCATGCGCCGCACGACAATGCCGCGATCGCGGCAGACGCCCAGCAGGCTGGTGAGCTGCGAGGGCGGCAGGTCCCGGACGCTCACGAGGAGCTCCTCGACGTCCAGCCGCGCGAGAATCGCCTGCAGATCCATGAGTCCGCCGAGAACCGGGAGGCCCTCGAGCCTGATCCGCTGCTTCGCACGGTCGTCGTCGATGAAGCCGACCGGATGCAGTCCCAGCTCGCGGTTCTGCTGGAGCTCGCGCAGCATCAGCGCGCCGCCCCGGCCGGCACCGTAGATCAGAACGCGACGTCCGCGCGTCCGCCCGCGCCGGAGCAGCTCGTCGATCGAGGTGATCGTCAGGCGCGAGCCGACGAGCAGGAACAGGAGAACCACGCCGTCGAGCAGGAACACGCCGCGCGAGAATCCCTCGAACCGATACAGATAGGTCACCAGGAACACCGTCGCCGCGATGCCGAACGTCACACCGCGCAGGATGGACACGAGCTCGGCCGATCCGACCGAGCGCCACACCTGGCGGTACTTTCCACCGATCCACAGCCCGCCGATCTGGCAGGCCAGCACGAACGGAAACGACGCGAGAAAGGGAGGCAGGAACGCGCTGAACTGCGGCTCCTGGAACCGGATGCGAAAGGCGAAGTAATACGCCACCGCGGCCAGCGCCCCATCCAGCAGGATCTCGTAGATGCGATACCGGTACGTCAGGTCGGACACCAGCGGCGCGGCCGTGCTCGCCTCGGCCCCGCGCGGCGAATCCACGTGACCGAGGACGACGGCCGCCGCGGTGATGATCGTGACGTACAGGCCGATGAAGGCGACCGCGTAGGTCAGTCCCACCTGCTGCACCGCGACGGCGACGGTGCCGCCGATGGCGGCAAGCGCGTAGAGCGCCAGCACTGCGCCGCGTTCGCTGACGCCCAGGGCGACGAGCCGGTGCGAGGTGTGGTCGCGCCCGCCGACGAGGGCGCTTCGCCCGGCCATGCCGCGCGTGATGGTGACGAAGGTCGTGTCGAAGATGGGAATCAACAGGAGCAGCACGGGCACGGCCGCCAGGGGTGCGAGGTCGGTGTCCAGGGACGGCGCCGCCAGGACGCTCGCGCCCGCCAGAAAGGACCCGATGAAGAAACTGCCTCCATCTCCCATGAAAATCGAGGCCGGCTGAAAGTTGTAGATCAGAAAGCCGCCGACGGCTCCCACGAAGGCCGCCATCATGAGGGCCAGCGCGGTCTCTCCCGCCGCCGCGAGGATGATCGCCGAGAACAGGCCGGCGATTCCGGCGATGCCCGCGCAGAGACCGTCGATGTTGTCGAGCAGGTTCAGCGCGTTCGTGATCCCCACCAGCCACACGAAGACGAGCGGGACATCGATCAACGCAATCCCGGTGAACCTGATCGGCGGGCCGATCGCCAGGAACACCGCTGTGATGACCGCCTGGCTGCCGAGCTTCGCCAACGGCCGCATGTGCCACAGGTCATCGACTGTTCCGAGGGTGAACATCAGCCCGCAGTAGACGAGCAGCGCACCCAGGTGCGAGGTCGTGCCGCTCGCGAGCAGCCCCGCCGCGAAGGCGCCCGCGATGGCGAGCCCGCCGAGCAGCGCGACGGGGCGCCGGTGCCAGCGGTTGTCGACGGGAGCGGCCAGGAGTCCGGCGCGGGTGGCCAGTGCGCGCACCACGGGCGTCAGTACGACGGAGGCTGCAAGAGCGGTCCCAAAGACCGCAGCGAGATGGAGGTTCACGTGTTCCATGGGTCGTTGCCCGATTAGGTCGGCCGCCCCAGCGCCCGGCTCAAGCCGGCCCACACTCGACGGGCGCGCCAGAACACGCTCGTCTCCATCCGCGCGATCGTCTCGCGCGCATGTTGCAGCTCGTGCTCGATACGGTCGAACTCGACCCGCGATGCGGCGAGGCCGGCCTCGAGCGCCTCCACGGCCGCGATCTTCCGCGTGAGATGCGCGTGAGTTTCCTCCAGCGCCGCACGCACCGACGGCAGCTCCGTGCGCTCGCGCTCGATCTCTACGCGGGCTTGCGCCACGGCGGCGCGCTGCTCATCGAGCGCCTTCACCAGATCAACGATTTGCCGGGTCGCTTCGAACAGCGCGGTTCTCGCCTGGCCGAAGCCTGTACGCTCCGCGTCGAGCGTGGCGCGCAGGTCGTTCCGCTCGGCTTCGAGCACGGCGGCGCGCTGCTCGGCGCGCGCGAGCTCCCGCTGCCCATCCACCGAGAAGCTGCGCGCCTCGTTGCGCGCCGCGGCCAGCGCGGCGAACTGCCGCTCGTAGTTCCGGATGATCCGGGGCAGCGGCTCGCGGCTTCTCCGGAAACGTACGGCCCACGCCGTGAGGAAGGACGCGTCGAAATCGACGTCGCGATAGAAACCGTGTCGCGCGAACTGCTCGGCCCAGTACTCGGGTGGCTGCACGTTCACGTGCGACGGCTCGCGATGATCCGAGGGGGACGAGGAGAAGAGCACGTCATCCGTGTGACGGCAAATATTGGCGATCGCGGCCTCGCCCTCACGTGCCGTCATGTGCTCCAGCACCTCGATGCACACGATCAGATCGTAGCGATCGGAAAACTCGTCAGCGATCGAGCCGCGCCGGCAGAACGGCCGCACCGAGTCGTGAACGCGGTCGATCGCATAGGAAGAAAGATCAATCCCGTCGGCCTCGATGCCGCGCGCCCGCAGCGCCTCGACCAGGATCCCCAGCGCGCAGCCTGCATCGAGCGCCCGGCGCGGCTGCATTTGGGTGGCAATCCGCTCGGCGATGGCGCCAAAGAAGCTCAGCCAGTGCTCGTCGCGGAGATAGGGGTGGCCGCAGCAGTGCGCGAAATAGTGCGCGTCAAAAGACCCGTCCGTCGGAGCCTCCGGAGCTCCGGCGCCGGATGACGTGTCGTCCATCAAGTTCCTCGAAACGGGACGGGCCCCGTCAGGCGCAGGCGCGCAACGCCAATGGGCCCAATGAGATAACGTGCAGCAGTGTACCGTGCGCCGTGTGCGGGGTCAACCGAACGGTGCGGACAGCGGAATTGGCGCCCGCGCGGGGTATTCTCTCGTGCGCACGGATCTTCCGAACGGATGACCGCGTGGACCCGGTCGACCTGCAAGCGCACCTTGATGAAGGGCTGCGGTGACACGAGCATGAACGTTTTCATTACCGGCATATCTTCCGGCATCGGCGCAGCACTTGCTGAAGTGCTCGTCGTGCGCGGTCACGCCGTCTGGGGCATCGCACGGCGCGAGGCGCCCATGCAGCAGCTGGCCGCGCGGTTGAAGAGCCCACTCTTGCGTTTCTCGGTCGCGGATATGCGCAACGAGCACGAAATCCGCCGCGTCGCGGTCACCATGCGCGACGACGGTTTCGCGCCGGACGCCGTGGTCTTGAACGCGGGCTGCTACGAACCCGACGTGAAGGAAGGCGTGTACCTGCCCGATGCGGCCGCACAGGTCTGGCAGACCAACCTCACGGGCTCGCTCAGCGTGCTCGCGGTTCTGCTTCCCGGGATGTGCGCGCGCGGCGCGGGCCAGTGGGTGGCCGTTTCGTCCCTGGCCGCGTTCCGGCCGGACCCGTGCAGCAGCGCATACCCGGCATCCAAGGCCGCCCTCGCCATGACGTTCCGCAGCCTGCGTCTGCAATTCGAAGACAGCGGACTGCTTTTCAAGACCGTCTATCTTGGTCCCGTGGCGACGGATGTCATTCCCCGCTACCGCGGGGCGAAGCATCCGCCGCACGTTGTTTCGGCGGAACAGGCCGCACAGGCGATCGCCCGCGCACTCGCCTCGTCGAGGGCCGAGTTCTACTTCCCCCGATTGCTCTCGTCTGTCTATCGTGCCATGCTGTGGATTCCAGATCGCTTCTTCGACCGGCTTGTGCGGGGCATGCGCCGATGACCCAGGAAACGCGGAAATCCGATCTCTCCGTCGTCGTTCTCTGTTACCGAAGCGAAGAGGGCATTGTCGAGTTCATTCAGCAGATGGAGGACGAACTTCGCCAGGACGGGCTGGAAAACTACGAACTCGTTCTGGTCGCGAATTTTTTTCCGGGCCGCAGCGACAAGACCCCTGAGATCGTGCGGCGAATGGCCGCCGAGAATCCCAAGATCGTTCCCGTGACGCTGGAGAAGCAGGGCATGATGGGGTGGGACGTGATCTCCGGGTTCCGCGCGGCCACGGGCGATGCCGTCGCCCTGATCGATGGGGATGGCCAGATGCCGGCCCGGGACATCGTCCGGCTCTGGCACGTCCTGAAGAGCGGCGAGTTCGATTTCGTGAAGACCTTCCGCTCGAAGCGGCTCGACGGCCCGCGCCGGATAGTTGTGTCGCGCTGGTACAACCTGATGTTCCACGCGCTGTTTCCGGGGCGTCCTTTCCGCGACATCAACTCAAAGCCGAAGCTGATCACGCACAAGGCCCTCGACCGGATGCACCTCTGTTGCCCGGGCTGGTTTTCGGACGGCGAGATCATGCTGGAGGTCAGCCGGCTCGACCTCTCGTTCGCGGAAGTGCCGACGGTGTTCCACCGCAACGAATGGCGGGCCAGCTTCGTGAGCTGGAGGACGGCGATCGAAATGGTTCGCTACATGATCGAGTACCGAATTCGTTATTGGAAAAGGCGCTGATGGATCCCGGCGCCATACGAACGTATGCGGCGCTGGAGGATTCCTACTGGTGGTTCGTCGGCCGCCGCGAGATCATCCGCCGGCTCATGGCGGCGAAACTGCCGGGCGGTCTGCGCGTCCTAGACTGGGGATGCGGTCCGGGCGGGAACTACCAGATGCTTTCCCAGTTCGGCCACGTGACGGCGGTCGATGCGTCCGACGCCTCACTGGCATTCTGCCGCGAGCGCGGCGTTCCGGATGTCGTGAAGGCGGACAGGCTGCAGGACTTCCCGCCGGGGGATCCGTACGACCTCGTCACCACGTTCGACGTGCTGGAACACATCGAGGACGACGCCGGGTTCCTGCGTGACCTGAGGCCTTGCCTGAAGGACGGCGGCCACGTCCTGGTGACCGTGCCCGCGTACCAGTTCCTGTGGTCGGACCTGGACCGCCTGCTCGGCCACGTGCGGCGCTACAGCCGGCCGGACCTCGTCCGCCGGTTCGAGGATGCCGGCTACACCGTGTGTGTGGCGTCGTATTTCAACATGTTTGTCGCCGCGCCGTTCATCATGGTGCGATGGCTCCAGGCGCGTTCGGGGAAGACCGCGACGTTGAAGGAATACGCCATGGACCTCCCGCGGTGGCTGAACAGCCTGCTCATCGGGTTGGAGAAGATCGAGGCCGCCCTGCTGCCGCGCATGTCGCTGCCGTTCGGTTCCTCCGTCATCGTCCTCGCGAAGAAGCAAGCGGAACACCCGTCACTTGACCGTTGAACGCTGGAAAGGAATGGGCCTCGACGCGACCGAGAGGCGCCCGAGCGCGCTGCACTACGCCATCCGAGCGGTGCAGGGGCTCGTCGCGTGCGGGGCGCTGGCCATCTCGGCGATTTTCGCCTACTTGGCCATCTTCTCCCGGTTCATGCCCTATGACGATGAAGGCACCGTCATGGTGTCGGTCAGGACGTTTCTCGGCGGGCTGCCGCTGTACGACCAGACGTACTCCCAATACGGCCCGTTCTACTACCTGCTGAAGAAGCTCCTGTTCGGGGTGACGGGCGGGCCCGTCACGCACGACATCACCCGATTGACGACGGTCGTCTTCTGGATGGCCACGGCGCTGCTGACGGCACTGTTCGTCCGCCGGCAGACGAAATCCGTGAACTGGGCGATCGTCGCATTCCTCCAGGTTGTCCTTCACTGCTGGTGGCTCGTGGCCGAGCCGGGCCATCCGCAGGAAGTGCTGCTGTTCCTCATGGCGGCGATGATCGCCATCGCCTCGCTGCTGCCGGGGCGCACCGCTGGCCTGGCGCTCCTGGGAGCGCTCTCCGCCTTCATCCTCCTCACGAAGATCAATTCCGGTGTGTACGTCACGTTATCGCTCGCTCTTGCGTTCCTGTCGGTGTCGCGCGCCGGTAAGGGCACCGTGGTCGCCTACCTGCTCGGCTCGGTCGCGGCCGTACTGCTGCCGCTGCTCGTCATGCGCGCTCATCTCGACGCGTGGGCGCTGAACTACGCGCTCCTCGTGTCGTTTGCGTCGGCGGCGTGCTGCCTCACGGCCTGGCGCCCGGCGTTGGCCGAGCCCCTGGCGATTGGCCGTGCCGGTGTTGCGGCCATCGCATTCTCGGGAAGCGCGGCCCTGGTGATCGGCATCACGATCCTGCTGGGCACGACCCCATACGCGCTCCTGGACGGGGTCCTTCTCAGGCCGCTCAGGTTTGCGACCGTCTTTGCCATCCCGTTATCGCTCGACTCCACGTCCATCGTCTGCGGCGTCGCGTCCGTGCTGCTGGCGGCGGCGGTTGCGTGGCTCCGGCTCACGAACCGAGTGTCCGGCGCCCGCCTCGGTGCGGCAGGCCTGCTGGCAAAACTGGCGTTCGGCCTGGTGGCTGCGTGGGCCCTCATGTACCAGCCGGCTGGGGCGCTGGCCTGGGTCGCCCCGTTCCTGTGGGTCGTGCTGCTCCCCTCGTCGGCGGCTCCGTGGCGGATCGAACGGCTCTTCCCGGCGACGGTGTTGTGCTTCCTGGCGCTGCTCCAGTTGCTCATCGCCTATCCGGTTGCCGGTACCCAGAGATCGTGGGCCACGCTGCTCCTGGTCCCGGTGGCGGTCCTGTGCCTGGCTGACGTGACCGCGGCGATCGACCGGAGGATGCCCCGCACGCTCGGCCGGCTCGCTGAGGCGGCCGCGCTCGCGTTGGTCATTTATGTGTACTATCCGCATTTCGACGTCGCGGCCCAGCTGCGTCAGTATCAATCATTGATGCCGCTGTCTCTGCCTGGGGCAGATCGCATACGCCTCAGCAGGGAACAGGCCACGATCTATCAGCACCTGACCGCGACGATCCGCCGGGACTGCGATGCGCTCGTCACGATGCCCGGCTACAACAGCCTGCATTTCTGGACCCGGATCAAGCCACTCACCGGCTACAACGCCGGCGCGTGGATGATCCTCTTCGACGATCGGATGCAGCAGCAGATCGTCGATCGGCTCTCGCAGCACCCGAACGGGTGCGTAATCTACGACGAACCCGGCAGCCAGATCTGGAAGGTCGGACGGGACGTCAGCGGCGGGCCGCTTGTTCGATACATCCGCGAGTCGTTCCGGACGGTCCAGACGTTCGGGGACTATCAGCTCATGGTCCGCAACGACAGGGCGTGGAGTGCGCCGCAGCCGGCGCGCGTCTCACCGGGGTTCGTGCAGGGGAGACCGGTGTCGCTCGCCCCGGACGACTTCTTCGGCCAACCGGCCGCTTCGCTGGCGGTGTCGATCCGCACGAGCGACCACGGCGGCGTGCTCGGGTGCCAGTCGGCGCCGGCGCAGGAACCGGCGAGCGAGTGGGTGCCGCTGCTATACGTGGATCTGGACGGGCGGCTGTCCGGACAGTTCTATCCCGGCCGCGTCGAGACGATCACCACGCGCGAGCCGATCAACGACGGCCGCTGGCATCGCGTGGTGCTGATGCGCGGCGGCGGCCGGCAGACGCTGTTCGTGGACGGCCGCGAGGCGGGGTCGCTCGCGTCCGGCGTCGTGGACCTGCACATGCGGCACTGCCAGCTCGGCCTCGCGTTCGTCAAGGCGTGGCCGCGGGGCACCGACGGGTGGACGGCGTTCAGCGGCGACATCGCCGCGTTCAGCGCCGTCAGGCGGACACTGACCGCGGCGGAGGTCGCCGCCGATTACCGGGACAACGCACAGCCGCCGCCGGCGCGACGATGAGTCGCCGCGCCGCACGTGCCGGGTGATGCTGCGGCCAACCGCTCTGCGCCATGCGAACTTTGTCGCTTCGATTACATTCTTCGTGCTTCCAGGCGTCCACACGCCCCACAACCTTGTCAACACAGCCGAAATCCGTCAGGACAGCGCGGCACGCAAGTTGCGAATTCCTAAACGTCCTTCGGATCAGAAGACGTTACACCACACGGACGGCACACATGCGCAAAACAGTCGCAGGCTGTCTCACCGCGATCGGAATGGCCGCTCTGGCAGCGCTTCCAGCGCTCCAGGCACAGGGGGGAATCACCATCGGTTCTTTCCCGAGTCGTCTGACGGCGGGTCCCGACTATGCCACCGACGTGTTCGGCGATCCGTGGGACATGAGCAATCCCGAGGACATCGGCCAGGAACCGAGCGAAACGTCAGGATGGGGGACGACCTTTACGGTGAACGGACTGGCCGGTGGGACCATGGATCCCGCTGCGGGGTTTTCAGAGGTCTCCTTCCTGTACAGCGGGTTCTACGACACGCTCAACCCTGGCCGGACCGGCAGGACCTCCCCCATCGACACGACCAAGTACCGGAAACTGTCGTTTCGGATGAGTTCGACGCTGGCCGGACAGACGCCCAACCTCCAGTGGTTCCACTGCGTGTGGTCCGACCCGGCGTGCGATAGCATACGCAACCACGGTTCGCGCGGCGCCGAGACGACGGTGAACGGGTTCAAGATCTGGGTCGACGACATGACCGCGGCCAACGTGGGTCATCCGTGGGTGGGCGAGGCCGGCGCCGTCAACGCGAATGTCGTTCGCGGATTCCGCATCATCCCCACCAGTACTGCGACTACCCAGACGATCTTCTTCGACTGGGTCCGTCTCACGCTTCCCGACAATGCGCCCGGCGCCGCCATGCAACAGATCACATGGACGGGCACGTCGCCGGCGACCATCGACGTCGTCGACGCCGGTGGAACGGTCCTCACGATCGCGAGCAACGTCAGCAGCCCGCGGAATTGGAACTACGGCGTGCTGCCGCCCGGTGCGTATACGCTTCGGATCTGCGGCGGCAGCCACGCGAACTGCACCGGGTTCAGCCCCGCGACCAAGGCGTTCACGATCAACACGCCCCCGACGATTCGCGTGACGGATCCGTCCATGACGACGGGCGAAGACTTCGCGACGACGGTCCTGGGCAACCCGTGGGACATGAGCGCGGAAGGCGACGTTCAGTACACCGGCGGCGACAACTACACCCCGACCAACCCGGCGGACTTCACCGGCGGCACGCTGAACGGCACGAACACCGGCCTCGGCGCATACATCTCGCTGCTGTTCAACACGAACAACCAGACGCCGATCGACCCGTCGAAGTACCGGTATTTCACCCTGCGCCTGAAACTGGACTGCGCCTACGATCTTGCCCAGGGCTCGGTGGGGCGCCTCTACTGGGCCTCGCAGCAGTTCATCGACACCGCAACCGCGACGACCAGCTCCGCCTGGATTGTCTGGCCCGGCTGGAACAGCTACAGCGTCGACCTGACGCCGTTGACGTTCGGGGGCAGCGGGGGGTTGGAGGATCTTGCCGCAAGCCCCGGGAGGGAGCTCTGGACGGCCACCAACAAGCAGCACCTGCGCTTCACCCCGCACGAGTTCACGACCGTATGCCCGTTCCACGTGGACGACGTCAAGCTGACGGCGAATCCTGCATCGAGCGGCACGTTCACGATCAAGTTCACGGGGGCCGACGCGGACGGCGACAGTGTCACGGTCGACCTGTACCGCGATACCGACCAGGATCCGGCGAGCAAGACGCTCATCGCATCCGGCATTGCGGCGAGCGCCGGTCAGTACGTGTGGAACACGACGGCGGTGCCGGCGGGCACGTACTACATCTACGCCGAGGCGAGCGACGGCAGCGGGAGCGGGTTCAATACCGTCGGCAGCTATTCCGATGCGCCCGTCGTCGTGGCGGCGGCACCGTCCGTCACGACCCAGCCGGCCAACCTGAGCGTCGCCGCGGGACAGAACGCGCAGTTCACGGTGGCGGCAAGCGGAAGCCCGACCTACCGGTGGCAGGTCTCGAACGACGCAGGAACCACGTACACGGATCTGACCGACGTGTCTCCATACAGCGGCGCTCTCTCGTCGACCTTGTCCATTGCGGCCACCACGCCGAGCCTGAACCGGCTGCGGTTCCGCGTGCGCCTCACCAATGCCGTCGGAACCGTGACGAGCAACCCAGCCACGTTGACGGTTCGCGACGTCGTCGCCAACTTCGATGGCGACGCGAGGGCCGATCTCGCGGTCTTCCGGCCGTCCACCGGGACGTGGTACATCGCGAACTCCAGCACGAGCTTCGGGTCGAGCGCCGTCTACCAATGGGGCCTGTCGACCGACATCCCCGTGCCCGGGGACTACGACAACGACGGTCGCACCGACCTCGCCGTCTATCGGCCATCGAACAATCGCTGGGTGATCAAGTATTCGTTCCCGAACTACACGTTGACCGGGACTTTCACGTTCGGGATCGCCGGAGACGTTCCGGCGGCGGCCGACTACGACGGCGATGGCAAGTTCGATCTCGCGGTGTTTCGGCCGTCCACGGGCGTCTGGTATGTGGCCTTGTCGAGCAGCAACTACACGTCGACGACCACGGGTGCTCTCGGACTTGGCACGGACATTCCGGTGCCCGCCGACTATGACGGCGACGGCCACGCCGACATCGCCGTCTATCGGCCGTCCACCGGCATGTGGTACGTGCGCCAGTCGAGTACCGGCTCGACGAGCCTGACGATCCAATGGGGCCTGAACGGAGATGTTCCCGTGCCGGGCGACTACGATGGCGACGGCGTGACCGACATCGCCGTCTACCGGCCGTCCACGGGCGTGTGGTACGTGCGGCAGTCGAGCACCAACTTCACGACGTTCACGTCACGCCAATGGGGAGTCAGCGCCGATATCCCGGTGCCGAACGATTACGATGGCGACGGCAAGGTCGATACGGCGGTCTATCGGCCCTCGAACGGCGTGTGGTATGTGTTGCAGTCGAGCAGCAGCACATTCGCGTCATACCAGTGGGGGCTGAGCGACGATGTCCCGATGCCCAACACTCAGGTCGCCAATGCCTTCGCGGGAGCCGCGACGAGGCCGAAGGTGTCGCCGCTCGCCAATCATGTGCGGGAGAGTGATTTCGACGGCGACGGGCAGACAGACCTGACGGTGTATCGGCCGTCGAACGCCACGTGGTACACGCGCAAGTCGGGCGCCGGCTACACCACGTCGGGGGCGACCACGTTCGGTGTGAGCTCCGACGTTCCGGTGTCAGGCGATTACGATGGCGACGGCCTCACGGACATCGCCGTCTACACGGGCTCCGGCGGCATCTGGTCCATCCGTCGATCCAGCGGCGGCACGGTCGTCTATCAGTGGGGCCTCACCGGCGACGTGCCGGTGCCGGGGGACTTCGATGGCGACGGTCGCGCCGACCTGGCGGTGTGGCGCCCCGCCAGCGGAGTGTGGTACATCCGCAAATCGAGCACCAACTTCACGACCTCGGCGGCGTTCCAGTGGGGTTTGAGCAGCGACAAACCGGTGCCGGGCGACTACGATGGCGATGGCGTGATGGATCTCGCCGTGTATCGACCGTCCACCGGCGTCTGGTATCTCTTGAAGTCGAGCACCAACTTCTCGGCGTCGGCGTCGTATCAGTGGGGCCTGAGTGCTGACATCCCGGTGCCGGGTGACTTCGATGGCGATGGCAGGACCGACCTCGCCGTGTGGCGCCCGTCGAGCGGCATCTGGTACGTCAGGCAGTCGTCCAGCAACTTCACGACGAACGTCATCGTTCAGTGGGGGCTCAACGGCGACGTTCCCGTCCCTGGGGATTACGACCGTGACGGCAGGACCGACCTTGCCGTGTTTCGACCCTCCACCGCCGTGTGGTACTTCGTACATTCGAGCACCGACCTCACGACGTCCATGGCGCTGCAGTGGGGGCTGAGCGGCGACATCCCGATCCTCCAGCGCAAGTGATCGGCTTTCGGGGTGGGGAGCCGCGTGATATGCTCCCCGCGATGCGCACCTCATCATCATGGCGGTTTCCGATCTACGCCGGCCTGGTGCTGGCCGTGATGGCATCTGCGGCCGGCTGTGATTGGGGGTGTGGACGATCGAAGAGCGCCGCAGTCCCGGCACCAAAACGCCCGGCCGACCGCGACGGGGACGGCAAGGCCGATCTGATCGTCTTTCGGCCGTCAACCGCGCAGTGGTTCACTCTCCCTTCCGGCAACAACTTCACGAAGGGATCGCCGGAGACGTTCGGCGCGAGCGGCGACGTGCCCCTGTCGGGAGACTACGACGGCGACGGCAGGACCGACATGGCCGTGTATCGTGCCACCTCCGGGTCCGCAACCTGGCAGGTGCTGCGCTCGAGTAACGGCAGTCTCGTGTCCAGCGTGCTGGGCGCGAGCAGCGATGTTCCCGTGCCGGCCGATTACGACGGCGACGGCAGGACAGACATCGCCGTGTACCGGCCGTCCACTGGCGTGTGGTTCCTCCTCCATTCCGGCGGCAACGATTCGAAGCCCGCGACGATCGCCTTCGGGCTCAGCACGGACATTCCGGTGCCGGCCGACTACGACCTCGACGGCAAGGCCGACATTGCGGTCTATCGGCCGATATCGGGCACGTGGCACGTCCAGTTTTCGAGTACCGGCAAAGCGATGACCCCGAGGCAGTGGGGCCTCAACGGCGATATTCCGGTGCCTGGTGATTACGACGGCGATCGTCAGGTCGATTTCGCTGTCTATCGTCATGTGATTGGGCGGTGGTACATCCTCCAGTCGAGCAGCGGTTACACCAAGAACGTCGAAACGCAGTTTGGCATCGACGGCGACGTCCCCGTGCCTGCCGACTACGACGGAGACGGCCGGACAGACATCGCCGTTTTCCGGCCCCCCACCGCGATCTGGTACCTGCTGAAATCGAGCGTAGATTCCCCGGTGCCTGAGATCCGCCAGTGGGGGCTGCCCGGCGACATCCCGCTTCTTCCGCGCTGGTGATCTGGTCATGGACAAACGGGACATGAAGGCCACCTACGAGCGCCACGTGAAAACGCTGGGCGATCGTCACGAGCGTGCTCGCGCGATGGAGCTGGCCATCGGCGGCCAGTTCACGGCCTTCGGCATCATCGAGCGCGAGATCCTGGTGCAATACGGCCTCCGCCCCGACGATTTCGTCATCGACGTCGGCTGCGGATCGGGACGTCTGGCCAAGGCCCTCGCGGAGTACTTGCGCGGGCCGTACCTGGGGATCGACATCGTGCCGGACCTGCTCGACTATGCGCGGGAAATCGTCGGACGGCCGGACTGGCGATTCGAGGTCGCGCCGGGGCTCCAGATCCCCGAGCGCCCGAATGCCGCGGACGTCGTGTGCTTCTACTCGGTCTTCACGCATCTCCTGCACGAGCAGTCGTTCGTGTACCTACAGGAGGCGTGCCGCGTGCTGAAGCCCGGCGGGCTCATCGTCTTCTCGTTTCTCGAGTTCGCGATTCCAAGCCACTGGTCGGTGTTCACCGCGACGGTCGCGGACATTGGCGGCCAGCATCCTCTCAACGTGTTCATCGGCCGCGACGCGATTCACGCGTGGGCCGAGCACCTGCCGGTCACCGTTGTGGCCATCCACGGCGGCGACAAGCCACACGTACCGTTGCGCGAACCTGTCACCCTCGACGATGACACCGTCGTGTCTGGGCTCGGCAATCTGGGCCAGTCGATCTGCGTGTTGCGGAGGGTGTAGCGGGTGTTCCTGCACAGGCTCGCCGCGCTGCCGGGGCGCGCCGCGCGGTCGCTCGCCCGGCGCATCAGGTCGGCCGGCGCGCAGGCCGGGACTCGTGCCGCGACGCTTGCCGGGTGCTGCCCTGGCGGCACCCTCGACACGATGTATCGGACGCGTGAAGCGATCGGCGCCGTTTATCTGCGCGGCGCGGGCATCGAGGTCGGGGCGCTCCACCAACCGCTCCGCGTGCCGCCCGAGGCCGTCGTCACGTACGTCGATCGCATGTCGGTCGCCGATCTCCGGAGTCAATACGGGGACCTCGTGAACGTCCCGCTCGTGGAGGCGGACGTGATCGACGACGGCGAGACACTCGTCACCTTCGCCGACACCAGCCAGGATTTCGTCATCGCCAACCACTTCCTCGAGCACTGCGAGGACCCGATCGGCGCGCTGCAGACGTTCTTCCGCGTGCTGAAGCCGGGCGGCGTGTTGTACATGGTGGTGCCGGACAAGCGTTTCAGCTTCGACGTGGACCGGCCGTGCACCGCGATCGAACACATCATTCGCGATCACGTGGAGGGACCCGCCTCGTCGCGCCGCGCGCATTTCGACGAGTGGACCCGCCTCGTGAACAAGTGCACCGACGAGGCGCTCGCCGAAGAACAGACGCGGCATCTCATGAACATCAACTTCAGCATCCACTTTCATGTGTGGGGCGCGTCCGAGCTGCTGGAGTTCATCACCACGTGGCCGCGGGTCGTGCAGCTCCAGCTCGAAGTGTTCATGCGCAACGGTCCCGAGACCATCCTCGTGCTTCGCCGGACGCCCTGACCCGCCGTTACGCGCCGGTGCGCGCCGCCGGCCGCCGGTAGTCGCCCTTGGCCAGGTGCTTCTCCAGCCAGACGTACAGCACGATGAACAGGTAACGGCTTCCCATTTCCTGCAGCTTGAGCTTCGACACACCCTCGGTTCGATTCCGCCAGCCGATCGGAATCACGCTGAAGCTGAAGCCGCGCACGACGGCCTTCAGAGGCAATTCGACCGTCAGATTGAAATGGTGGGAGAGCAGCGGCCGCAACCCGTCAATCGTCTCCCGCCGGTACAGCTTGAACGCGTTGGTCGTGTCGTTCAGTGGAATCCGGAAGAGCAGCTTGATGAACAGGTTGGCGAGCCGGTTGATGGCCAGCTTGAAGGCGGGATAGTCGATGACGGTGCTCCCCCGCATGAACCGCGAGCCGAACACGCAGTCGTAGCCTTTCAAGATCTCGCGGTAGCAGCGGACCACGTCCTCGGGCGGGTCGGAGCCGTCGGCCATGACGATGGCGACGCAATCGCCGGTGAAGGCCTCCAGGCCGCGGCGCACCGCCAGGCCGAACCCGCCCGGGCCCTCGTTATCGACGCATCGCACGGTCGCGCGCTCGCGCGCGACTTCGGCGACGGCGTCCGCCGTCCGGTCGGCGCTGTGATCGTTGACCACCACGATTTCGTAGGGCACCGCTTCGCCCTCGAGCGTGTCGCAGAGCGACCGGAGCACCGGCCGGATCGAGTCCTCCTCGTTGTGCGCGGGCATGACGATCGACAGCGTGAGCGGAGCGTCTGTCATGTGTCGTGTCAGGTCAGCGCCGCGCGGAGCGCGCCTTCGTGGTCGCGGATCCAGCGGTGCAGGTCCGCGGCGATCGCGTCAACCGACCGCTTGGGGGCCCAGCCGAAGCGCGCGTGGATTCTCGAGTTGTCCGTGATGTAGACCGGGACGTCGCCAGGTCTCGTGTCCGGCCGCGACGCGATCGCGAGCCGCGTGCCGGTGAGCGTCTCGCATTTTCGGGTGAATTCGAGGAGCGAGACGCTGTTGGCCGGTCCGCCGCCCGCGTTG
>Ga0209342_10002468_pt1 | contig 19875 bp, 16 predicted proteins | sample RifCSP16_2_FD_184023 | JGI IMG/M metagenome (GOLD analysis project Ga0209342, IMG submission 184023) | Soil microbial communities from Rifle, Colorado - Rifle CSP2_sed 16_2 (SPAdes) (version 2) | ecosystem: Environmental > Terrestrial > Deep subsurface > Rock core/Sediment | place: Rifle... | reverse complement strand
CCCCGTCCCAGATCGGCGCCGGCGGGTCGGCATGCGTGAGGTAGGGCGAGACGCCCAGGCGGTGCGCCTCGCCGGCCGCGTAGAAGGCGGAGAAGTCGAGCTGGAGGCTCTCGCGCCCGAACCACGACACGAAGCCCGTCAGGCGCAACGCAGCGACCCCGAAGAGCAGCGCCAGCAGCGCGTGCACCATCAGCCGCCGGGAATCGCTCACCGGGACCCGCTTGCCAACCGGAGGACGAGGGGCGCCACGCTCTCGGCGGCCAGCCGGTTGGCCAGCTCGTTCGGGTGCATGTCCACCGGATGCACCCAGAGCGACGACGGCGGCCGGCCGCGCAGCACCGGCAGCAGATCGTGCCGCTCGATGCCCGCCGTGGTGCAGGTGCGGGCGACCAGGGTGTCGACGTCCTCCAGGGGATAGCGCCCCTCCAGCCCCACCAGAAGCGGCCAGGAGACCAGAAGGAAGGCCCCGCCCTGAGCCCGGGTGCGGGCGTTCATCTGCTTGAGGTAGGTCTTGGTGTTCTCCCAGCCCTCGCGGTTGCCGTCCCCGAACATCTCGCGGTACCAGCGCAGGGTCTCGCGCCCGGTTCGATAGGATTCGATCCGGTCCTGCACGAGAGCCACGACGCGCGACTCAAAGAAGCCCAGGGCGTGGTCCGGACGCCCGATCAGCATGCGGCCGCGGTTCAGGATCCAGTCGTTGACGTAGCTCTGGCGAGCCTCGAAGGCCGCCGAACGCTCGGGATCGTTGGGCGTCATGCCGTAGACGACGACGTCAGGCTCGAGGGCCAGGAGGGTTTCGAAGATGCCGTAGAGCGCCGGTAAATCGGTGGCGCGCCGCCCGAAGTTCAGAACCTCGAAGCGGCCCGGCTCCGCGGCGTTCAGCAGCTTCTCCAGAACCCGCGGGTAGGTGTCGGGTTCTTCGACACCCTGCCCCTCGGTGAAGGAATCGCCCAGCACCGCCACCCGGAACACGCCCGGGCGCTTGGGCGAGAACTCGGGACCGCGAAAACCGCCGGTGTTGTAACGGAACTCGACCGCCCAGGGGGCCCGCTGGGCCACCGCGTCGTAGCGATGCGGGGCCAGGTGCAGGTAGCGCCGGCGAGCCGCCGGCGCGCGCAGATCCGTCGTAAAGTAGGCGCGTGGGTTGGTCGGATAGCAGTCGAGCAGAGTCCGCTGGTCGGTGCTGACCAACCGGGCTGTGCTCTTGTACGCCTCCGGCGTGAAGCCCCAGCCGCGCAGCGCGATCTCGGCCAGGAGCAGCGTAAACACAAGCGACCCCAGGGCGAGCCCCAGGCGCGACAGCGTCTCTCGCCAAGAGACCACGGGTCAGGAGGCCGGCCAGGCGAAATCCGCCCGGTAGACGAAGATCGAGTGGCCGATGGTGGTGAGCGGCCTCATGGCCCGGAAGCGGGCGACCAGCGGGAGCAGGTCGGGCTCCAGGTAGACCCCCTGCAAGTGGGTGGCGCTCACGGCCACCAGGTCGCCGGGTTTCACCTCGTGAACCAGCGTGGACGGGGGAGGCGGCTGATAGCCGGGGAGGCGATCGCAGGCGATCCCGTAGTGATCGGGGTCGGCGGTCCCGAAGTAGAGCAGCTTGATTCGCGGCACCGCGTTCTTCTTCATCCAGGCCGCGAGCCCCGGCAGGTCCTGCCCCCAATCCAGGTTGGAGTCGACCAGGATGCGGTAGCCGCTCCGCGGGCCCCCTGCCAGCTCGTTGAAATAGGCCAGATAGTGCGGGTGCACGCTCATGACCGAGAGAGCGTACCAGAGGCCGAGGCTGGCCAGGAGTGCTGCGGCCATGGGTCTGAGCACGCGGCGTCCGCCGGCAGACGTCACCCTCCAGGCCAGCGTCGCCGAGCGGCCCGCCGCCACCAAGAGGAAGGGGTAGATCGGCAGCAGGTGGCGGTGGCCGATGTTGATGTTGCGGGTCATGCTGAGGCCCAGGAAGACCACGACCGGAAGCCAGAGGGCGCACTCCACGCGGAGAGGCGCCGGACGCCTCGCGGCGAGCCAGACGGACGCGCCAAGCAGGACCAGCATGGCGACCGGGGTCTTCACGGCGAAGGTGACCGGGAAGTAGTACCACCACCCGGTCTCCGAGTACTGCCCCAGCAGGAAGGCAGGGCGGCTTTCGGCGTGCTTGAGGAAGTGCAGGAAGCCCCACACCCAGGCCTCGGGCAGCAGCCGCCCGCGGGCGGCCTCGAAGGGAAGGCCCACTAGCGGGCTTGCCGGCTGCACCTTGCTCCAGTCGAAGCTGGCGTTCACCGCCGGGTCGCGAGCCAGCGGCGAACTGAAGCCGTAAGACGCCCACACCACCACGATGGCGATCGGAGCCATCGCCAGAAGCGCGCCGGCGATTGTCGCCAGCCGCCGAACCCGCGTTCCCGCCTCGCGCGTCCTGACGCCTAACCTAACCGGCAAGGACCCGGGCGAGAGGGCGACCGCAAGGCCCAGCAGGCCCAGAATGGGCAACAAGCCGACGGCCGAGAACTTGGTACCCAAGGCCGCACCGAGGCTCACGCCGGCCAGCAGCAACCGGCGCAGTGTGATGCCCTCCAGCAGGCGCTCAACAGCAATCACGGTGAGGAACGTGAACAGCGTGATCCCCAGGTCGGTCGAGACGATCTGGCCATGGGCCAACATGTCGGGGGAGAGGACGAAGAGGAAGAGCGCCAGGCTGGCGGCCGGAAGCCCCCAGTGTCGCCGGGTCCAGGCGAAGACCGCGACCCCCAGGATCCCGCCAAGAAAGACGATAGGCAGTCGCCCCCAGAAGAGCAGCCGGTCCGCGTCGTTCCAGCGATAGAGGAAGTGCTTTCCGAACTCCCAGGGCCGCGCCACCCGCCAGGCGTGATCGTCAAGATCGACCTTCACGTCCATGAACAGCAGCGGCAACGCAGCAAAGCGGCGCACCAGGGGCGGGTGATCCGGGTTCATCCGGTGGTCGCGCCAGGTGAGGCTCACGTAGCCCGGAGGCAAGTGGATGACCTCGTCGAAGGTGCCCGACTGCTGGCGCAGGCTGCTGACGGCGAGAATCCCGTAAAGAGCCAGCGCCGCCGCGACGCCGGCAGCGATGGCAAGGCGCCGCCCGGATGGCTTGGTCTCGATCTCGCTCACGCCGCTAGTGGGGGATCGAAACCCCGGCGGCAGAGGGTTTCCGCGGTGAACTGCGCGAGTTCCCGGAAGAGGGGCTCGATCTCCGCCTCCTTCTCCTCCTGCGGGCGAGCCAGGTGGGACTCGATGCGAGCGCGCCAGGCGGCGAGGGCGGCCGGATCGCCACCGTCCTTCAGGTGTTCCAGCAGCAGGCGGTAGGCGCCCTTCTCCATCACCTCCAGGCCGTCCAGCATCTGGCGGTGGGGCGTGCCTTCCCAGATGGCCAGGATCATGGCCTCGCGCAGCCAGCGTTCCACCCGGTTCTCCTGGAGCGTGCCCACCCCGGCGAAGACCTCCATGGCCCACTTGGCGGTTTGCGCCGCGTTCTCGGCGGTCCAGAACTTGGCCAGGTGAGCAATCAGCCGGAACAGGTGGTAGCGGTCGGAGTAGCGCGGCGTCTCCCGCCACACCTCGTCCAGGCGGTAGGCGGCCTCCCAGGCCAGGGCGAAAGCCAGCTCGAAGGCCCGCAGCCGATCCCGGATCTGCCGGGCCAGGAGCGGGTGTTCCAGGATGGGCCGGCCGAAGGCGAGGCGCTCCCGGGCGAAGGCGATCACGTCGGCGAGCGCCCGCTGGGTCAGGGCCACACTGCCCACGCTGTTCGCCACCCGGGAGACGTTCAGCACCTCCAGCACCAGGTAGATGCCCTGATCGGCCTTACCCAGGAGATAGCCCTGGCTGGCGCGAAGCTCCACCTCGCCGGTGGGCACCGAACGGGTGGCGATCTTGTCCTTGAGCCGGCGGACGGTGTAGTTGAGGTTGCCGTCATCAGTCAGCCGCGGGACCAGGAAGAGGGCGAGGCCGCGGACCCCCGCCGGCGCCCCCTGGGGTCGCGCCGCCACCACCGCCAGGTCGGCCCCCGCGTTGCTCGCGAAGTACTTGTCGCCGTCCAATCGCCAGCTCTCGTCAGCCGCCGGCCGGGCCACCGTCTCGACACCGGCGCCCAGATCGGAGCCGCCGGCCACCTCGGTCATCCAGGTGGCGCCTTGCCAGCCGGCGCCGTTCTGGCGCAGGAGCTCCGGAAGGAAGCGGGCCTTGACCGCTGGCGAGCCGTACTTGTGAAGGGGAATCGCCGTCGAAAGCGAAACCGTGTACGGGCAGTAGATCCCGGGGTCGAAGAAGGAGGTGAGGTAGCCCAGAAGGTAGCAGGGAAGCAGCGAGTCCTCTTCCAGCGCGCGCCAAACGACACCCCGCCGGTACCCCTCGTGCAGTGCCACCCAGTACTCGGGCGGGAACAGGATCTCGTCGACGCGGCGTCCCTGGGCGTCGAACATGCGCAGGTGAGGCGTGCCGGCGCGATCCACCGCGTCGGACACCGCCTGGCCGCGGTGCCGCCAGAACGCCTCGTGTTCGGCCAGGACCGGGGCGTGCGGCAGCTGGGAAAGCCGGGCTCGCAACATGTCGGTCGGCGAGGCGATGTGGGTCAGGCTCATGACCGTTCCTCGGCGCTCGGTTGGCAGCGTGAACCGGGGCAGCCCAGAGTGTACTCCGCTCCGGCTCAGCCCTCGATCAGGCCGGCCACCGCCCCGGAGGGATCCTGGATCACGCAGAACTGCTGCTTGCCCACCGGGCGGGGCCCGTCGAGCAGCTTGCCCCCGAGCGCGAGACAGCGCTCGATGCTCGCCGCCAGGCTTCGGACGGAGATGTAGATCAGCCACTGAGAAGGCAGCTTGGCGTTGGCGCCGCGGGCGTGACAGACGCCGGCGACCGGCGCGTCGCTGCCGGGTGGGAGCATGCAGTAGTCCTCATAGTCGCCCATGCTGACGGGATCGGACCTCCAGTCTGTCACCGAGGCGTAGAAGTCTCGAAGAGCCTCCGCGTTGGGCACGGTGAGATCGATCCAGGCGATGCTGCCTAGGGCCGGCGTCTTTGCTTCAGGCATACCGAATGCTCCTTTCCGTCGTCTCAGTCTCCGCCGCCGGAACCGCGGAACTGGTCCTCGGCGTCCGCGAACAGGACGTTGAAGCTGGTGAGGCTGCCGTAGCAGCCGGTGATGTACGCCTGCAAGCGCAGCTTCTGGTCTTCGGGCAGGTCCGCACCGTTCACCTGCTGTTCCAGCGTGCGCAGGCGATTGCGCAGCATCACGATCTTGTGGAAGAAGGTCTCGATGGGCAGGACCTTCTCCTGCAAGGCTCGGTTCTGCGGGCGCAAGACCAGGTCGCCTCCCCGCCACCTCTCCGCCGGAACTACTGGCGTTAGGCCCATCTCCTCGCGCAGGACGCGGCGCAGCAACGCCTCCAGGCCGGGATCCCTGTCTCCGATGCTCACTGGCGATGGCCCTCCCTCTCTCTGGCTCACCAGAGGAAACGGCTCCCCACCGGCGGCTACGCCGCGAGGGAGCGTGGTTTCCCCGAAGTCGCTGCCCCGGTAGTTGTGCTGGCTGCCGCAGAACCCGCAGACCACGCGCAGGACCCTTCCATCCGCGTCGGTGGCCATCACCGTGTGTTGCCGAGTGGCCTTGCAGGTGTTGCGGCAGAGATCCTCGATGGACTCTCCGGCCCGGTGCCGACGCGGAGCCTCGCTCATCCCCTCATCCCGATGCGAGAGCCTAGCATGGGTCGCGCGTCAGGTGCGTTGCCTGATGCTCTCCGGGTAGGCGGGGAGGGTCTTGAGGCGCCGGTCCTGGAGCGGACCGCCTACCGTGAAGTGGTAAAGGTCACGAAAGCGCTGGTCGGCGAGGCCGAGCGCCTCGTGCACGACGTCGTCGAAAAAGCAGCCGATGCCGGTGCCGCGCACTCCGGCCGCCTCGGCTTCGAGGTACAGCACCTGGCCCAAGGCCCCCGCTTCCCAGTGGAGGCGGCGGTACCACCACGGGCCCTCGGCGAGGCCGAATCCGAGGTCGGCGATCATCGCCACCGCGAAGGCCGAGTCGGAGGCGATGTCCTGCTGGCAGCTCGCGAGGCGGGCGAAGGAGCGGGCGTCTCCCGCTTCGAGGCGGAAGAGGCGCAGGCTCTCGGGGCAGCCGGGGGGACGTTCCCACGAGAACGTGGGCCGCAGGGCTGCGCGCAGGGTGGCATCTGCCTCCGACGAGCGATCGAGCAGGTAGAGGCCCGGGGTCAGCCCATCCACGCGGTGAACGAAGAAGACGGGGTGAACGCGCGGCGGCCATGGCAAGGCGTCCCATGGAGGCACGCCGGCATGCGGAACCAGGCGATCGAGCATCGCAAAGAACGCAACCGCCGTGAGCCCGGTGGTTCCATCCATGGCCACTGCGCTGCGCCGCTGGCGGATCAGGGCCCGAGCGGAGAGCCGGTCGCTGACCCCGGTCGCTGATGGTGGGCTCGAGCTCTCCGGCGGGAGTGCTGCGCGGGCGGCGGTGCGCGGCTTGGCGGTCGCCGATGCGACGTCGGCAATGGCCGGCCAGTCGGCGTGCTCGGCGCTGAGCGGGTTGGGGCGCCCGGTCCAGACTCCCTGGCGAGTCACAGCGCGCAGCGCGTCCAGGGCGACTTCGATCCGGTGCGCGGCGTCCACGATCTCGCCGGGCGGGGCCACCAGCAGGAGGCCATCGGGGTGCTCGCGGTCGTGTGCGTCGAGGCCGGCGAGGTCTTCTTCCCGATCGAGGCCCAGGAACGCGGACACGTCGTCGTCTCCCGGTGCCTCGATCAGACGCACCGACCAGCCGAGCACGCCCGCTGCATAGCAGGTCGCAGCGAGGGCGTGGCCGACGTCGAGTTGGCAGTAGCGGAACGCCCGCTCGCCGTACTTCCACGCCTCGCGCCAGTGGATCGACGTCAGGCCGAGCAGGAAGCCACCCGCGGGGAGCAGCCGCCCGAGGCTGGCCAGTCCGGCGGGCGAGGGCGTCAGTCGCCGCTCGAGGACGTGGTCGCGGCTCAGGTAGTGGTAGACCCCCGCCGGGACGCCGGGCACCGAGGCGAGGAGCGCGTAGCCCTCGGTGGGGTGCAGGTTGCCGCTCGAAGGGTTGGCGCGCAGCGCCCAACGCGAACCGCCGTGTTCCTTCCAGGCGGTGAGCCCCAGCGCCAGCTCGAAGAACGCCCCCAGGGACGCCCGATCGAGCGGGCGCGCGGGGATGCTCCCTGGCTGGTGCAGGTCGCTCCACCAGGTCGTGATGTCGTTCCCGGCGAGCGGCAGCTCGACCTGGGGTGCGCCCGCGTAGGTCCGGAAGGGGTCGGGCTGGTTCGCCCAGTCGAGGAAGCCGGGGCCGGGCGCAGAGCGGCCCGGTTGGTGGGTGGTCCGCTCGTGGTAGCGGAGCACTGCCTCGGAGCAGTCGATCACAGACCCAGTCTACGGCTTCCGCACACGGCGAGCGGGGGCGCGGGTGGGCGCGTGGGGTGGCTCGCGCTTTCTGCTTGACAACAGCCTCGGCGGGTCTTACATTGCGTCAGATCGATAAACACAGGTCACAGGCGATGTCCAACACCCTTCCGACGCTCCCCAGCAAGGAGGCGCTGATCCTCGATCTCCTGGCCGAGGCGGGCGAGACCTACGGATTGGCCTTGGTCGAGGCGTCGCGCGGCCGGGTGGGGCGGGGAACCGTCTATGTCACGCTGGGCCGGATGGAGGGCAAGGGGTATGTGCTCTCACGCCAGGAGGAAAGGGCCGCGGGAGCCATCGGCCTACCCCGTCGCATGTACCGCGCCACCCCCCTCGGGTTGCGGGTCCGCGAAGCCTGGTCGCTGGCCCGGGCGAAGCTGGGATGGGAGCTGACGTGAGTCGCCAAGAGCCTTGCGAAAACCACGTGCCGGGCCGGTTCCTGCGACGGGTCGCCGAGCGCTTCTCCCCGTCGGCAACCAGCCGACGCGTTCTGCTCCCGCTGCTGGCCGATCTCCAGTTCGAGCACGCCCGGACCAAAGGCGTAGGCCCTCGATTGGCGGTTCGTCTCCTTTGGGTGCTCGCCTTCTGGCGAGCCCTCGGCGCCGAGGTCCTACACGCCTCCGGACGGCACCTGCGCGCGCGAACGCCTGGGGCGCGACCGACGCAGAACGCGAGACGGCAGGCGGCCTGCTACCGCGGGTCGGTGGCGCCATCGCGCTCCTCGCCCTTGCCTTGCTCTTGCATCAGGGCCGCACCGGCCTACTGCCGGCCGGGCTCGCCGCCTCCCTCCTCTGGCCGAGCGTCCTTTGCCTCGCCATTCCGGCGGGCGTGCTGTTCGGCACCGTATGGGCCGTCCAGGGGCGATCCTCCGCCAAGCTGCCCTGGCGCTCTTTGTTGGGGGTCGCCTCCCTGGCTGGCCTGGTGGCCTTCGCCCTCGCCGCCTGGATCACCCCGCGGGCGAATCACAGCCTCCGGCGTCTTGTCATGGAGAACATGGCGCCGGCGATGCCCACCCTGTCCCCAGGAGATCGCGAGCTGAACCTGATGGAGTTGAGCGAGGGGGCCTCCCGGTTGCACGCCAGCGGTCGCCATGGGGCGGCTGCGCGCTTGGAGGTGGAATGGCACAAGAAGCCGGCCCTCGGCGCGTCCTGCCTGGCGTTTGCGTTAGCCGGAGCGGTGATCGCTCGAAGACTCCGCTCCAGCCTGTTGCGCTGGCCGCTGGCCATCCTCCTGTTGGCGGGCTGGTCCGTGCTCCTCCGCCTGGGCGAGCAGGCGGCCGACCAGGCCTTGATGGCTCCGGCGATTGCGATGTGGGGGCCCGGCCTGGTGGTGGGCGCCCTTGCCGCCAGCAGCGGACTGGCGGGCAAGCGCGCGAAGGGCGCGGCGGTCTAGTAGAGGCCCCGGGATCCGCTGGCGCTGCGAGCGGCTGGCGGGATGGCGGTGCCGTCATTGACTGCGGCACGGGGAGTGGTAGGCTTTCGCGATGGCACGAGGGAGCCGCGGGCGACCGCTGATCTTCGGCGCCGCGGCCATGCTGACGCTCGCGGCAGGGGTCTCCGCCCAGAGCCTGGGCGAAGCGGCGCGGAAGGAAGAGGAGCGCCGCAAGAGCGAAGCCGCGCCCTCCTGCAAGAAGTTCAGCGACGAGGACCTGGCCGCCTACCGCAAGGAGTTGGCGGAGCCCACGGCCGCTCCTTCCCCGGCAAGCTCGGGCTCGGCGGCCGAGTCCTCGGCGGAGCGCCAGGTCGCGCCCAGCCCGGAGCCGTCGATGGCCCAGCAGGAGGCCTACTGGCGAAGTCGCGCGAGATCCACTCGCCAAGCGGTCACGCGGCTGGAGGCGGAGGTCGCCGGCCTCGAACAGAAGCCCGGCTGAGCGCGCAATCGAGCCGCGCTCGGTCGAGCGCGGGCGCAGTTGGAGCAGGCCAGGCAGGCGCTGGAGAACCTCGACGACGACGCCCGCCGCGCCGGCGCGCTGCCCGGCTGGGTCCGCGAGTAGCCGCGCCGGCTACGGCTTGGCTTCGGGCCTGGCCTCCGCCTTGCCCACCTGAGCCGCCACCTCCTGCACGTCGGTGGCGGTCAGGATCACCGGCTGGAAGAAGTCGAAGAACTCGCGCATCCCGCCGCCGGATCCCTGGGGCAAGTTGGTGGTTCGGCGCAGGACCACGACGCCCACCGCCCGCCCGGCTTCGTCGAAGGCGGGGCAGCCGAGCCCCTGCAGGCCGATCATGGGGTCGAAGACCACGAAGCTGCGCGGCTTCTTGACCACCGCCCGCACTTGACCGCGCACCACCGCGATCTCGCGGCCCAGCGACGGGCCTAACGGATACATGACGACGACGTCGTCGAGAGCCTCCGGCAGCGCGCCCTTTTCGAGCGGGACGTGAGGAAGCGTCAGGCCTTTTTCCTCGGGGAGCAGGAAGGCGAGGTCCAGCTCGCTGTCTCTCAGCACGAAGCGGGCCGGTCGCTCGCGCCCGTCGCGGGTCAAGATCTTGACGTCGGTGGTCTCGGTCTCCATCTTGGGCCCCTCACCCCCCTCGTTCGGCATAGAGGGCATGGGGTTGCTGTCGAAATCGGAGACGACGGTGAGCCCGGCGGGAGTGAGCACGGTGCCGGCGATCTCCATGCTGGAGTCCATGCTGCCCCCTTCCTTGCCCTGCATCACCCACCGCCGCTTGAGTGCCAGGCGCACGGTGACCACTGCGTCCTTGTACTTGGTGAGAGCCGCCCTGGCCGCCGCCCGCGTCTTGATCTCGTCAGCAGCGGCCGGCGTCGTCAGGGAACCCACAACGGCCAGCACGGCCCAGCCGACCGTTCTGCACTTGCGCATGGCACCTCTCTTTGTCAATGCGACCAGGCCGGCTCCAGTTCCAGGAACAGCGTCTGCACCCCGCGCCGAACGAAGAAAACAACGCGTGCCGGCCGCGCCGCGGCTATGGCCTTCATGCGCGCCGCCAGCGCGGCCCGGTTCGGCACCGGCCCGCCGTCGACCGCCAGCACCACGTCGCCGACCGCCAGGTGGGCCAACGCCGCCCAGCCTCCGCCTTCCACTCCGGTCACCAGCACCCCCGCCAGGTCGCGGTCGAGCGTCGGCTGCAAACGGTCCTGAAAGGTCAGGTCGCGGGCCGCGAAGTCGAAGGTGTCGTCCCGGTATTCGGTGAGCTCCCGGGTGGAGGCGGGCGACGGCTGGAGTTCCACCGCAATCGCCAGCGGCTGTCCGTGGCGCACCAGGTCGAGCGAGACCGTACTCCCCACGCGGTAGCGCCGCACCAGCGCCGAAAACACCTCGACGTCCTCGGGGCGGGAGGCGGGGATCGGCTCGCCATCCAGGCGCAAAACGACGTCGCCGACCTTGAGGCCGGCGGTCTCCGCGGCACTGCCCGGGTGCACATGGGTGAGCCGCACGCCGGTCCGCCCGGGAAGCGCCAGCGCCTCCGCCAGGTCCGCGGTCAGCACCTGGGTGGAGACGGGCAGCCAGGCCTTGGTGGCCTCGGCCGAGCGGTCGGCGCCGTCGCGGATGCCCAGCTTCAGGACCGAGAGCAGCCGCTGGGCGGAGCGATCGAAGCCGACCAGAGCCGGGATGGGAGCGGGGCGCCCGTCGGCCAGGGCGTGCGCCCGCTCCACCAGGTCCTTGACATGGCGCACCGGCTGGCCGGCGAACTCCACCACGATGTCGCCGATCTGGAGGCCGGGCTTGGCCTCGGCGGCGGGACCGCCCGCGCGCACGCCGGTCACGATCACACCCGAGGCCGGCTCGCGCTTCAGGCCGCGCGCCGCCACCATCGTCAGCTCGGCCACGGTGGCGCCCCAGAACGGCACCTCGGCCTCCTCGCCCCGAGCCGGCCCCCGGGCGATGGTGACCGCGGAGGCGCGCTGGGGCTTGCCGTTGCGCTCATAGGTTAGCTCCACTCGGGAGCCGATCGGTGTCGCCAGCATCAAACGATTGACGGCGGGGAGCTGCTCCGGGTGCCGGACGTCGAGGGCCTGGCCCGCGTAGGACGTGAGCACGTCACCCGGCTTGAGCCCGGCCGTCGCCGCCGGCGAGCCGAGAAAGACGCTGGAGACGAGCACGCCGCGGCTGGCTCCCTCGGTCTTGAGCAGCGGCTGCAGGGCGAGCCCCAGCCAGCTCCGGCGCACCTCGCCGTGCTTCGTCAGCTCCGCCGCCACCTCGCGCGCCAGGTTGCCGGGGATTGCCCCCGACAGGCCGAACGAGATCTCGTTGATGCCGACGATCTCGCCGCGCAGGTTCACCAGCGGGCCCCCCGAGTTGCCGGGGAAGATCTGGGCGTCGTGGCCGATCCAGCGGACCAGCGAACCCGTCTCCTCGCCGTCCAGCTTGATGGTGGCGGGCCACAGCAGGGCCGGAAACGTCATCTCCACGTTGCTGACGATGCCGCGGGTGACCGACTGCGAGAAGGCCAGGGGGCTGCCCATGGCCAGCACGCCGTCGCCGACCCGAAGCGCGTCCGAATCGCCGAACTCGGCCACCCCGGGCACCGCGCGTCCACCCAGGTCCAGCTTGAGCACCGCGATGTCGGCCAGGGCGTCGGTGCCCACCAGGGTGGCCGGAAGCTCCGACTTGTCGGCCAGCGTGCAGCGGAGCAGGCGGGCCCGAGCCGCCACGTGGTGGTTGGTGACCAGGTGACCCTGGGGCGAGACGATGACGCCGCTGCCCGAGACCTCGACCTTGCCCTCGCGCCCGTCGCCGTACTTCGCCGCCACCACCTGGATGCGAACCAGCGCCGGGTAGACCTTGCGAATCGCGGCTTCCACCGCGGCCCGCTCGCCTCCCTCGTTCGGCGCCGGCGGTGCCGGCTCCTGGGCCAGGCTCGGTGGACCCACCGCGAACGCCAACAACGCCACCCACCTGGTCATCGGTCCTGGCCTCACCACCCACCCTCCCGGTCGAGCTGTCGAGTCTACTTCAGTTTGCCCCAGCGACATTAGGCGGGGGGCGGAGGATCGTGGTGGTCCTCCACTCGGCTCGTCAACTGGCGACTGCGGCGGCGACCTGCTTCCGAAAGCCGAGCGTCTCTCCGTCCGGCTCCACGATCACGCGATCGCCCTCAGCGAAGCGGCCCGCCAGCACATCGACCGCCAGCGGGTTCTCGATCATGCGCTGGATGGTCCGCTTCAGCGGGCGCGCGCCGAACACCGGGTCGTAGCCCTGCTCGGCGAGCAGGCTCCGGGCCTGGTCGCTGAGCAAGAGGGTGATCTTGCGGTCCGCCAAACGCTTCTGTAGATCGCCGAGCTGGATGTCCACGATGCGGGCGATCTCGTCCCTGCCCAGGCTGCCGAAGGTCACGATCTCGTCGATGCGGTTCAGGAACTCGGGCCGGAAGGTGCGCCGGAGCGCTTGCATGAGCTGGTCCTTCATCTCCCCCGCGTCCAGATCGCGCCGGGCCATCTCCTGGATCAGGTCCGAGGCCACGTTCGAGGTCATGATGAGCACCGCGTTGCGGAAGTCCACGGTGCGTCCCTTGCCATCCGTCAGACGGCCGTCCTCCAGCACCTGGAGCAGGACATTGAAGACGTCGTGGTGCGCCTTCTCGATCTCGTCGAAGAGCACGACCGCGTAGGGCCGCCGCCGGACCGCCTCGGTAAGCTGGCCGCCCTCGTCGTATCCCACGTAGCCGGGAGGGGCGCCGATCAGCCGGGCCACCGTGTGCTTCTCCATGTACTCGGACATGTCGATGCGGGTCAGCGCCCGCTCGTCGTCGAACAAGAACTCGGCGAGCGCCCGCGCCAGCTCGGTCTTGCCCACGCCGGTGGGGCCCATGAACAGGAAGGAGCCGATGGGCCGCTTGGGGTCGCCTAACCCGGCCCGGGATCGGCGCACCGCGTTGGCGACCAGTAGCAGCGCCTCGTCCTGGCCCACCACCCGCTGGCGAAGCCGGTCTTCCATGTGCAGCAGCCGGCCGACCTCGCTCTCCAGCATGCGGGAGACGGGAATGCCGGTCCACTTGGCCACCACCTCGGCCACGTCCTCGGCATCGACCTCTTCCTTCAGCATGCGCTGGCCGCTCTGCAACGCGGCCAGCTTGTCGTTCTCGCCCGACAGCTCCTTCTCCAGCGAGGGCAGAGTCCCGTAGCTGAGCTCGGCCGCCTTGCCTAGATCGCCCCTGCGGGTGGTCTCCTCCACCTCGAAGCGGGTCTTCTCGATCCGCTCCTTCAGGCTCCGGATGCGAGCGATCGCTTCCTTCTCTTGCTGCCAGTGGGCCTTCATGGCCGAGGAGCGCTCGCGCAGCTCGGCCAGCTCCCGCTCGATCTTCTCCAGGCGCTCGATGGAGGGCTTGTCCTTCTCCTTGGCGAGCGCCGTGCGCTCGATCTCGAGTTGCACCAGCTTGCGCTCCACCTCGTCGATCTCGGTAGGCAGGCTGTCGATCTCGATGCGCAACCGGCTGGCCGCCTCGTCCATCAGGTCGATGGCCTTGTCCGGCAGGAAGCGGTCCGCGATATAACGATGGGAGAGGGTGGCGGCGGCCACCAGCGCCGAGTCCTGGATGCGCACGCCGTGGTGGACCTCGTAGCGTTCCTTGAGGCCGCGCAGGATGGCGATCGTCTCCTCCACTCCCGGCTCGCCCACCAGGACCGGCTGGAAGCGCCGCGCGAGCGCCGCGTCCTTCTCCACGTGCTTCTGGTATTCGTTGAGCGTGGTGGCGCCCACGCAGCGCAGCTCGCCGCGGGCCAGCGCCGGCTTCAGCATGTTGGAGGCGTCCATGGCCCCCTCGGCCGCGCCCGCCCCCACCACCGTGTGCAGCTCGTCGATGAAGAGGATGACCTCGCCCTCGGATTCCTGGACCTCTTTGAGTACCGCCTTCAGCCGGTCCTCGAACTCGCCGCGGTACTTGGTGCCCGCGATCAGGGCTCCCAGGTCGAGCGCCACCACGCGCTTGTTCTTGAGCGATTCGGGGACGTCGCCGGAGACGATGCGCTGGGCCAAGCCCTCCACGATGGCGGTCTTGCCCACGCCGGGCTCGCCGATCAGCACCGGGTTGTTCTTGGTGCGGCGGGAGAGGACCTGGACCACCCGGCGCACCTCATCGTCGCGGCCGATCACCGGGTCCAGCTTGCCCTTCCCGGCCAGCGCCGTGAGGTCGCGCGCATAACGCTCAAGCGCCTGGTAGCGCTCCTCGGCATGGGGGTCGGTCACTCGCTGGTTGCCGCGGATCTCGCGCAGCACCTTGAGCACGCCGTTGCGGGTGATCCGGTGACGCTTGAGCGCCTCGGCGGTGGGCGTCTTGCTGTCGAGGAGCGCGAGCAACAGGTGCTCGGTCGAGACGTATTGGTCCTTCAGGGCCTCGGCCTCGCGCAGCGCCGACTTGAGGACGGCGTCGAGCTTCCCGGAGACCTGGGTCTGGGCCCCCTGCGTGCGGGGCATGGAGGCCAGCGCCTGCTCGATGTCTTGGGTCAAGGCCCCCAGGTTGATCCCGAGCTTGCCCAGCGCGGCGGGCACCACCCCGCCTTCCTGGCCGAGGAGGGTCTTCACAAGATGCTCGGCGGTGACCTCGGGGTGATCGCTCTTCTCAGCCTCCGCCTGCGCGTTGGTCAGCGCCTCCTGGGCCTTGGTCGTGAACTGGTCAAGCCGCATGGCCTCGCCTCCTGTCTCTTGGAAGGTAGGATATTAGCGTGAGACTGTCAAGCAAGTTTAGCGTTCTAATAGCATCTTGAGGCGGAGGGCGGAAACAGGGACGGGCTTGAGGGCTCAGCCCGGACGCCTGAGCGGCCGGCCCCGCCGTTCGATTTGCTGGCTCCCGCAAGACAGGGCCAGCGGCTACAATCCACGTGACCCCGTCCCGGTGTCGCGTTCGTCGGGCGTTGGACGGACCACAATCGAGAGCTCGGATGAGAGAGGTCACCAACGAGGGAGCACTTGCGCAAGACCGCACGCGTTCGCACCTTGTGAGTCTCGCCAAGACACGGGCTTTCTTCGTTGCGCTCAACGCGTGTTCGGTTGGCCCGGTGGCCGCGTTCCCGCAAGGGGGTGGGGTGAGCAGGAGGAGACGGGGCGCTGTTGCGACCCCGGATGCTGGCCAAGACCTCGACAGGATGGTGTCGCCGTAAAAGGGGGCTGCCGTGAAGTGCTTCGACCATCGTGAAGCTGACGCGGTCGGGTCGTGCAAGGCCTGCAGCAAGGGCCTATGTGCTACGTGCGCCGTGGATGTGGGCAACGGCCTCGCGTGTCGAGACACCTGCGAGGCGCGGGTGCGCAGCATCAATGAGCTCGTCGACCGCAACATCCGTCTTTCGCCGGCGAGCGAGCAAGTCCTGGGTAAACATCCGCGTGTCTACCTGGTGACTGGCATCTTCCAGGTACTCGCCGGAGGCCTCTTCGCGCTCATCGGTCAGGGTATGGACGGCGTCTTCCGGATGGGCGTCTTGGGAATCGGCGCGTTGGTGATCGCGTTTGGCGTATGGCAGGTCGCATACGCCTGGGCGCTCCGTAGCGCGACTGGGAGGCTGCGGTAGGGCACGCGGCGCCGCCGAATGCAGCAGAGGTCCGCGATTGCCGGTCAGCATGCAGTCAGCCGCAATGCGCTGAGCGGATTCGTACGTGCGCTGGCCGTCGCACCCGGCAACGTCGCCGCCTCGCGACCCAGACAACACCAGCGGGAGCGAAAACGGGCCTGTTCGTGGCTGGTCCTCTCTGTTTTGGGTCGAGCCGCTGGAGTAGATCATGAACATCCTTCCCTGCGTCGTCCAGGCAGACGGTGCCGGTGGTCACCGGATTCACGGGCTGTTCCACGAGGGCCGCGAGAAGACCCTGGACTTACCGCTCGACGGCTTCTGTCATCCTCGCCTCCTCGCCTCCTCGCCTCCAGGGCCGCTTGAAGAGGCGGCGCGATCGGTGCAAGCTTGCTCTGCGGCGGGCGGCTGGACCCGCCGCCGCCGCGTAGCGGCTGAGTCCAAGAAGCGGCAGCCGACGAAGTCCGTGCGGGCAAGACGGCTCGGCCTTCGCCGCTGATCTGGTTGTTGCGCAGGCCTCGGAGGTAGGCGACGAGGTGGGAATTACGATCTTCCAGATCAAGCTGGTGCACACCGTGATCTTCTGGATCCTGAGCCTGTGCACGGTCTACGCGTTGTTCAGTGGCCTAGCCGATCGGATCACCACCTGGACCTGGGTCGCCGTCGTGCTGCTCCTCATCGAGAGCGTGGTCTTGGCAGTATCGGGCTGGACCTGCCCGCTGACGATCCTCGCCGAGCGTCAGGGGGCGCGGCGGGGTTCCGTGACCGACATCTTCCTCCCGAAGTGGTTTGCCGATCGGATCTTCCCGGTATGCGGCACGATGTACGGGGTGGCGCTGGTGCTGATTCTCTGGCGCGTGCTCGGGTAGGTGGGTCGTTGGCGCGGGCGAGGCCCACTCAGGCGATGGAATCTCGCTGCCCCCTGGTGGGTCGCCACCCAGGCAGATCACGAACGTCAAGCCGGTGGCTCGTCGCGACTGGGGTAGCCGAGAGCCAGCGGCGCCGCCGAGCAAGGCGCCTGACGTCGCCCTGCCGGACGCAGCGGCCGGCTGTAGCGTCGGGGAGAGTCTCTGCCCGCCGCACGTGCCTTCGATGGGATCCAGGTGCCCCGATCGACTGAGCGAGGACGCCAGTTGTTCCCCGGGTGAATCGACAATGCCGATGCTGCAGTATCTGGTCCTCTGGTTCCACGACGGAGGAGTTCTGCTTCCCACCATTGCGGAGACCAGCGACGGCTTGACCATGGAGGTCGATCCTGTGCAGAGGCTCGAAGCGACGCTGGATGGGATTGGGCCGGCGCTTGCAGCTGCGGTTGCAGCTACGCCGCAGACCATTTCGCACCCGGATCCCGCAAGTTGGCCGCGATCGGCGGTCCAGAAGGCCGCAGGCGCGAGAAGCTGGCGGGCTTTCGCAAGAACGGCGCTGGCGGTGGTCCTAGTGAAGGACCCGGCGGGTTGGGAGGTGAGCGTCGTCGCTCAGGGGCCAAAGAGGACGGACGAACGCGTCATCGAGAGCAGACGGCTCTCTTCACCATGCAGCGCCGCGCAATTGACTCACACTATCCTTGAACTTGCTGTGCGGGCTGACATCTGGAAGGTGCCTGGGGGTCACGGTACGCCTGGTAGCGGCGCGAGCCGCCGTACCACGAGCAGGGTGTCGGCGGCCGCGACCGAACGCGTGCCCACACGAGGGCGCCGGCTGCCCGAGGCCTGATCTGGACGAAAGCGCGGGACCAGCGTGATTGAGCGTCTTCGAACTGCGGCGGTCGTGGGCACCGCCCCCGCGCGGCGGCCACAGAAACCAGGAGCGACTAACGTGAGCAAGAAAAGCCCTCAGGGAAACCTGAAGGTCACGGCGTGGCGCGAGATGGTACGTCGCGTGGTGCCAAGCGCGCGGCTGGCGCAAGGCGCAAGTCTGCGCGCACTCACCAGCGCTGAATCGGCGCTGGCGGTCGGTCTCCCAAGGGAGCTTCGCGGCCTGCTCGGACAGACGAACGGCGTCAGATCGGGAGGCGGGACCCGGCTGATCTGGCCGGTCGCTGACTTGGTGTCCCAGAACCGCGCGTTTCGTGACCCGGCCCAGTCCGAGGCGGACCTCTACGCACCCTTCGGCTCCCTCCTGCTCTTCGGCGAAGAGGGAAACGGCGACCTCTTCGCGTATGACACCGCGGCAGGACACTCGGCGGCCGTGCCCATCGTCAAGTGGGATCACGAGACCGACGAGCGCTCACCCTTCGCACGGGACCCCCCGCACTACCTCCGGCTGCGGGCAGACACCGCCGCCGCCGACGGCGCCGCCGAGCGCGGGGTCTCGGCTGATGCGGGGCGCGGTGTGGTCTCCGTCTGGGTCGGCAGCTACCGAACCGCCGCAGAGTTCAAGGCGTACCTTGCGGCCGGCGGGTCCGGCGTCATCTCCGAGGACGGTCTGCCCCTGTCCCGCTTCCAGGCGGACCATGGGTTGACGAAAGATGACGTGCTCACCTCGGAGGAGCACACGGTCTTCGTGCCTCGCCCAACGGATGCCGGGCAACTCCTGAGCGGGGTCCACGGGGGCCATGGCTTCGTGCCGGACGTGATCCGGCGGGCAGTCGCGGCTGGCCGAGCCAGGGTGAACGCTGCCATCCTCGTCTACGGGCTGAAGTACGTGCCGCGAAAGGCGACGTCGCAGCCGGGAGTGACCTTCGTGGGCTGTTTCGAGTTCGACTGACCGGCCGGCGGCAAGTAGGCCAGCGCATCGACTTCGGACGCTATCATGTCATGCTCATCGCGACGGTCGTTCGAGCGGTCTTTTCCCCAGGGGGCGCAGACGCATGGACATACTTCAAGCCATCGGAAACACGTCGATCGTCCGACTCCGCAAGGTGGTCCCGCCGGACTGCGCGCGGATCCTGGTCAAGCTGGAGTGGGAGAACCCCTCGGGCAGCCTGAAGGACCGGATGGCGCTCGCCGTGATCTCGCGTGCGGAAGAGGATGGCCGGCTGAAGCCCGGATGCTCCGTGGTCGAGTACACGGGTGGAAGCACGGGAACGTCGCTCGCGCTGGTCTGCGCTGCCAAGGGCTATCGCATCCAGATCGTCAGCTCCGATGCGTTCAGCCAGGAGAAGCGCGACCACATGGCCGCGTTGGGCGCGGAGTTGACGCTGGTCCCCAGCGAGGGTGGCCTCACCACCAAGAAGCTGATCCTGGACATGATCGAGGCCGCGCGCCGCTTGAGTCAGGAACCCCGCACCTGTTGGACGGACCAGCTCAACAACCACGACGCCATCGCGGGCTACTCCTCGCTTGGCGAGGAGATCTGGACCCAGACGACGGGGAGAGTGGACGCTTTCGTTCACTGCGTGGGCACGGCGGCGTCTCTGCGCGGCGTCGCCACCGTGCTGAAGCGCTCCAAGCCGAGTGTCAGGATTGTCGCCGTGGAGCCCGGGGAATCCGCTGTGTTGACGGGAGGTCAACCAGGGCCGCACAAGATCGAGGGAGTCGGGATCGGTTATGTGCCCCCGCTCTGGGCGCCGAGCCTGGTGGATGAGATCGTGGCGGTGACAACGGCCAGCGCGAAGGACATGGCGAGGCGCCTGGCCCGCGAGGAAGCGCTCTTCGCGGGGACGTCTGCGGGCGCGAACGTGGTGGCTGCCATCGAAGTGGGGCGGCGGCTGGGGCCAGACGCCACGGTGGTGACGCTCTTGGCGGACTCCGGCCTCAAGTACTTGAGCACCGACGTGTACAGGGGCAAGTGAGCGAGAAGGGTACGCCGCACGTGTCCCGTGGTGCTCCGTGGTGGGTCTATCCTCTCGTGCCCGTCGTCGCCTTCGTGGTGAGCTTCCTCGCCTACGAGCAAGTGGCAACAGTGGCGGTAGCGGACGCGTGGCCAGCCGGCTTTCCCCTGGTGGTCTTCGATCCGGCGGTTGGCAAGGGTCGTGACCCGCACGCGGTGTTTGCCCGGCAACTGACTGCGCCTTCGGACTGGGCCCCAGAGCGATTCAAATGGCCCGCGGAGCTG
>Ga0209342_10002466_pt1 | contig 19884 bp, 29 predicted proteins | sample RifCSP16_2_FD_184023 | JGI IMG/M metagenome (GOLD analysis project Ga0209342, IMG submission 184023) | Soil microbial communities from Rifle, Colorado - Rifle CSP2_sed 16_2 (SPAdes) (version 2) | ecosystem: Environmental > Terrestrial > Deep subsurface > Rock core/Sediment | place: Rifle... | reverse complement strand
AACAACTTGCCGAGATGCGCAGCCACCAGGAATTGGCCATGCTCGAGCCGCCGCGCGAGGTGCGGGCAAATGCCGGGCGACTGGCCCTCGACTTCGAGCTGCCCATGCCGGGGGTCAGTTTGGTTCTACTCAGTGCGAAGCCGGCAGAGGGGCCCGGCCGGGTGAGCGGTCTACGGGCGGAACGCTCGCCGAGTCTGAGTGGCCGTGAGTCCATCCTGCTGGCCTGGACCGACCTGCCTTCAAGATGCATCCGCAGCTACGAGGTGTTGCACGCTGACTCGCCTGAGGCCCAGTTCCGGCGCGTCAACCAGAGCGACCTGCTGTGCACGGCCTTCCTGCACGTACGGGAGCCGAACAGCCCCCCGGGGTACTACCGCGTTCGGGCTGTCGACTACTGGGGCCGGGCCGGCGAAGCCTCGGAGCCGATCCCGGCTCCCGGCCGGCGGTGATTCGGAACACGAGCCGGAGCAGGTCGCCTGGGGCGCCACTCAGCCCAAGTTCTGCTGGACCCAGTCCAGGACCTGCTGGTCGTGGCCTTCGGGCTTGACCTTGTTGAAGACCTGGGCGATGCGGCCCTCGCGGTCGATGAGGAAGGTGGTGCGGACCACGCCCATGTAGGTCTTGCCGTAATTGCTCTTCTCCTGCCAGACGCCGTACGCCTCGCAGATGGCGTGGTCGGCGTCGGCCACTTGTTCCCGATCCGTAACCTTTGACTTTCCTCTCGCCCGCGTCCATCAGGCGATCTAATATCTTTATCGAACCCTTGTTCCCCCAGCCTGCAGCCGCGGGCGTCGGCCACTTGTTCCCCCGCGATAACATTTCTGGCGTTATTTTGTTCTCCCGCTCGTACTCTGCCATCCTTCTCCAGTATGCGTTTAGACCCTCGCTTGGTTGGCGATTTTGGTATTTCGTGTCTGGAAACTTGCTGTGCAACGCCATCCCCCGCAGCGTGTACGCCTTCCTTCCGTGGCTGTTCTGCCACGTACTCCTCCCGCTCAACGGCGTTGGTAGCCAGGATCCAAAGCCGTTCCCGCCGATGGTTCGCACCGACCTCTTCCGCCGTGATGCAATCCCATTCCGCATCGTACCCCGCTTCGGCCAACTCCCCGAAAATAACTCTGGCGTATGGTTTGGCAAGGAGGTTTGGCACGTTCTCCAACAGCGCAAATCGCGGTCGTACCTCCCGAAGGATGCGGATGACGGCAGGCCATCCGTTGCGCGGGTCGGCTTCCGAACGGCCTTTGCCTGCGATGCTGAACGGTTGGCACGGGAACCCCGCAGTGACGATATCCACGCATCCACGCCAGGGTCGCCCGTCGAACGTGAACGCGTCGTCCCAGATCGGCGCATCGTCGAGCCACCCGTCTCGGATGCGCGCCTTGAGGACTTCGACCGCGTACGCTTCCCATTCAACGTAGCACACGGTTCGCCATCCGAGCAACCATTTGCTGGCAAGCAGTCCGCCGCCAACTCCCGCGAATAAAGCCAACTCATTCATTACCTGCTACTCCCCTTCCACATGGGGAAGGGGCTGGGGGATAGGTCGGCTCGCCAACAACCTCCCATATCTCACCATCACCTCCAGCGCATACTGATCCGCCGCCGTCGCCGTCCTGAAACTCCTCAACGTATAGCGCGATAGATTGCGGACCCTGAACGTCCCGCGATAAAACTTCGACGCATACCCCACCTTGAAGCGTTCGTGTCCCGTACTCGCAAAACCTGGCTTCCAAATATCATCCATGTCTAGTCTCCCATCCGCTCCAAGCTTTGTTGGGTGGCGATTGCGTCTTGCAAAGTGACGCTGATAAAAAAATCATCATCGTACCATTGCACAGGTATTGTCATTTTAGGTGGTCTGCCTTCTTTGCACATTTTACCAATGCGCTTTCGACATTCTTTCAAGCGTTCTTCCAATGTTCCGCTTTTGCGGACTTGTTTTTCTAAATCTTCTCGTCTCACGTTTTTACTAGATTGAGCAGGAACGCGATAGCCACCTACCGATGCGTCCCAGTCTTTCGTAATGAGACCCATCTCTTGCAAAACATCAATGATGTGGGCGGCTCTCGGATAACCAATACGAAACATGCGCTGGAGAAACGATGATCCGATGGCCTCACGATCTTTCAATAACTCTTTCGCTTGCTCAATCAATTCGTCCATTTGAAATCCTTTCTTTTTGAGGGCGCGGTAGAACATGAAACTATGAGACTACCTGACTAACAGACCAAATCTTCCCCGCCTCCGCCTTCGCCTGCTCATTCAAGAACATCTTCCCCTCCGCCGTGCGACCGATCAGCCACACCCCCAGCGCCAGCACAGTCACTCCTGGCATCCGCTCCAACGTCGCGTACCCCGTCAGCCACTTGCACACATCCGCGCGCTTTTTGTCCGCCATCGGATCGGGTGCGAAGCACTGGTTCAAATACAGCATCACCTTCGCCCTCTGCTCCGTTGTCGCCTCGATCTTATTCCGCATCGCCAGTTCCCCCGCCTTCTGCACCAGCCAGGCTTTCACCTCCACAGGCGAGCGCACCCCCCCCTCTCCTGTCGGTGGTCGAGTAGGCGTACCCGCCGTATCGAGACCAGGGGTCGGGGTCACATCCACCGCCTCCCCCTCGACTACGTTCCCCCTTCCCTGTAGGGAAGGGGGTTGGGGGGATAGGTCTTCCCTCCCCGACATCCCCAACTCGAACGGGTCCATATATCCGTCATGCTCCATCAGCAGGCGGAACGGCGTCTTCGCTTCCATCGCCCCCACCATCCACGGCTTCCTCCAGGCGCTCTTCGGATTGTTGTAACTTTTCGCGAACTGCCTGGCGTGCGCGTGGATTTCCTCCAGCGTCATATACAGCGCCTTCTTGTACCCATCGGTCATCTTGAAATACGCCAGCCTCCCGATGATCTTCGTCAGGTCCGTTGCCTTATCATCTGTCGGCTCCGCCCACCCACCCATGCGGTCCACCCTCACCCGCTCCCCCTGAAAGATCGGAATGCAATCCAGAGCCTCGTACAACCCCGTGCGGATCGCCATGAACTTCATCCCCTTATATCCCACGATCAACGTCGCCTTCGGGGTCCCGAGCTCCTTGAACGGGACAATGTACGCGTGTCCCAACTGCGGACTCACACTCAGCCGCAACTGTGCCGCATCCAGAGCCGCAAACAAAACGGACGCGGGTTCGCACTGCATCAGGTCGGGATTCTGCATCACCAGCATCAGCACACTGGCGATATACGGTTGAACTTTCTCCATCCCCAACGCCTCCGCGAAGCGCGTGATCACATCCTTGCTCTTCAACAACGCCTCGATGGGGCGCACCTTCTCGAACATCTGAATCGTAGTAGTGGTATTCATCTCACATCTCCTGGTTTACATTCTCCCTTCCCTGCCAGGGAAGGGTCGGGGATAGGTCAAGCACAAACACAGGAATCACTCCCCCGTCATGCGTTGGGATCAGCATCCACAACCGATACCCCCGCGGCACCTCGATCTGTTCCACCGCCTCGATCACGCGGAACACCCTCTCCATCGTCCGCTCATTCTGGTCGGTCGTTTGAGACTCTGTCACCATAACTCACTCTCCTTGTGTTCTCCCCTCCCCATTTGTGTTCTTCCAAATGGGGAGGGGTCGGGGGTGGGGTTGGGGTTGGGCTGGCTCCTCGCCGCTGGACAATTCGCCAGCCCCGTTCAACAAGTGGCACTGCCACATCTTTTTCCGTGTCCACCAGCGGATGGCCGTCTTACTTGCGTGCCTCGCTCACTGAGCGCAGGCGCTTATCCGGCCTCTTTGGAAAAACATCATGCTCAATGCGACCCGATCAACCGCCCGCCTGTGTACACCGTCTGCCCAATCATCCCCGCCGGCTGCGGCGTACTGTACATGTATGTCCCTGCAATCGCCACCAGTGCCAGGCAGATCACCAGGAACGCCAGAACAAAAAACCAGAACAATACGAACCGCTTCACCCCTTCCCCTACTGTGAATGATATCTGCTTCATGCTATCCTCCTCCGCCGATGATCTTCTTCACCATCGGCAACTTCTTCGCAGGGATGCTCACGCTCGTCGGCACGTACTTATTCCCGACATTGATTGGCCTTTTCAACACGCTCGAAATTCTTCGCAACGTGCTGGAGTTGCCCGTAATCGTCGCCTTCGATCCGCTTCTCGTTATCGTTGCCATCGGTCACTCTCCGATTGGATGGTCACAGTCAGATGACACATCCACATCCTTCGCGCTGACTCGCTAGACGGTAGGGACTATCCGTCATTCGCCCTGTTTGGGTATGGTAGCGGGAGCAGGAGTCGAACCTGCCTCGTAGGGCTTATGAGGCCCCGCTGGAACCGCTCCAGTCCATCCCGCAACGGTTTACTCATTGCACCAACTCGTATCCCGCGTTCCGCATGTACTTCAAAACCTGTCCGAATGTCTTCATCTTATTCTTCACGAAACTGGTTACCTCCCTCCCCGCCTCGTCCAGAATTACCACCGCCCACACGCCATCCACCTGGCACACGCGCCCGCTTCGATGCGATGCCGCGTTGTAGAACCTGAACACCTGCTTCCCTTCCCCCTTGCACCCCTGCGCCAGCGACGCATCCGCCCCATGCCGAGTGGCCGCGTGCGCCGATATTCCCGCATCCACCGCCACCTGCACCAGCAGAGGTGTCAGCGCCGCAATCGCCAGCAGCACCAGCGCCAGCACGGGGAACATTCGAAGATTGAAATTCGCGGTCATCACGCACCTCCGAACAAGTCAGCCTTCAATTCGTACACAAAATCCCGCCACGCCTCGGGCAGTGCCGCTTCCACTTTCATGTCCGCGATCATGCGTATGTAACTCGGCGCGGGCTTCAACGCGCTCCCCTCCCACACCAGCGCATTCGCCAGCGCAATGTCGAAGGTTTTGAACACCCCCCCTCTCGCAGAGACCATCAGCAGATAGAAAACAATTAGATTTTTCATGGTCTTGTCGGCGCTCCTTCCGCTTCCAACAATCTCAGGATCACGTTCGCAGACAGCAGCGCCACCGCCACTCTCCGCATCCGCTCCACATCACTGAACATCCCTCCCGCCGTCTATCAGGACGGACAGGCTGTACACGATGCGGGCGGCTTCCTCGGCGCTTCGGTCACGCGCCTCCTTCGCTACATTCGGCCACGGTCTCGGTCGGTCGCTCATGGCTGACTCCTCGCTCAAACGGGGCTGGATCGAGGCTGGATTGCCCCGCCCCTTCCGTCTGTGCTACGCTGGACTCATGCACCAGTACATGCAACCGTTCCACTTCCTCTTCCGTCAACCCGCCGAGCGCATCCTTGAGCAGTTCCTTCACCCGCTCCCGCAGGACCATCAGCGCGGGTTCTGCATTCCGCCATCCCAGCCAGTCGGGAAGATGCTCGTCGTACCATTGGCTCCACCCCTTCGGGTCCAACTCCCGCAAAGCGTCCATCAGGTCGCCGAATTCTTCCGCGTTCCTCTTCGCCTGCCGGCCCGCTTCCTTCTCCTGCTCCTCGTAGATCATCGCCCTCTGCTCCGCAAGTTCCATTGCGCCGGCGCGTCCCGTCCGATTTCCTTTCAACGTCATCGCCATCATTCCTCCGGTGGTCGAGTAGGCGGATGGTGCCGCCGTATCGAGGCCCCATGCTTCGGACAATTCTCGTTGTCGCCCATGAACTCGAAGCAGCAGCAACGCTCCGGCCAGAACGCCCAACAGACCAGTACCAGCGCAAACGCCAGTACAAAAATAGAGATATACATCTCGGTCATCATGCGTTCTCCAACTCTTCCCGCTGCCACAGCAGGATCGCCGCCGCAACCAGGAAAACCACCAGCCCCGCCAGCGGACTCATCTCACCGCTCCCCTCTTCTCGACGCGGCCGCTCAAGGCCGCGCTCGCGGCGGGTGCCTTCCTCATGTGGACGACCTGCATCGCAGGCGTCAACTCCAGACCACGCGCGCGGCACGCCTCCATGATCGCCATGCTCGCCGCATCCCCCAAAGACACGTCCGTAAACTTCCGCCCGCGGTTTCCCTCCAGCATGTACGCGTTCGCCAGCAGTGGCAGCAAGCGCCGCACTGTGTCCCACACGTACACATTCTTCAAGTCATTCGCTACCTTCATTCATGCTCCTTCGATTGCAATTCGTAACCGAAAGGTTACAAGTCTGAGTATACCCACTTTGCTTTACTTGTCAAGGGTTGGTTACTCCCTGTGACCCACCAATTTGAAAGGTAATGACATAATGTTAGCAATGACTGACACAGATAACTTTGAATGGGTTGACGCCATGATCGCCGAGCGCGAAGCGTTGAACATGACACAGGCTAATCTTGCCTATGCCGCTGAACTTTCCCGCACAACAATCAGTCAATATGAACTTCGTCGTAGTCCACGGCCTGACGCCAAGTCTCTCGCCCAAGTATCCGTTGCTCTCAAACGCTCCCCTGAATGGCTCCCCCGTCTGGCTGGCATCCTGCCACCCGAACCCGATACCGATCCCACCCTCGACCAGATCCACCACCTCTACTCCACCCTGCGCTACGATCAATCCAAACAACAAGCCCTCGAATACTTCCATTTCCTGAAAACCCAGGAAGAACGCGCGGAATACAATGCGAAGAGCAAATCAACTCGCAAAAAGAAATAGGCTGCGCCTGCTCGCTTTCCTGCACTTCCTTCACTGCCGCGAGATTTTCTACTCCCTCCACCCCCGCGCCCATTGGGTCGGCTTCGCTTACGAACCGTAAGTAACTGGTTACACGATAATGATTAGCCTCATTATTTGGGGTCTCGTTCTTGCGTCAATCTACGATGTCATTCGCTACGCTGTCCAGCGCGCCGCCTACCCCAAACATCCCCTGCAATTCTGCCCTCAATGCGGTCAGAAACTTCCGGCACATCACGAAGCCTGCACTTGGCGACCGCCCAAAAAGCCCGCCCCTCCCATCGGCTCGATCATCCTCGTCTCCATCTGCGCTCTCATTACCATCTTTGGAATGTATGTTGACTCAGCCTCCCCTTCCGCCGCCCCCGTTATCTACTCTTCCCCAATACCTTCCCGCACTCCCTGGCCCACCTCCACCTCCACCTCCACCCCCGCCAGGAAAAACACCGATTGCTTCCACTGGGGACAAGTCTCCTCCTACAACGTCGGCTCCACCCTTTGCGTCTTCGGCGCCGTTGTCCGCATTGAATCCACCTACGCATATATCCTGCGTTTCAAATACGGTCGTGAAAACTTCTACTTCGTCAGCGGCTCCGTCTGGTGGCCTGATCTGCGCATCGGTGATTGCGTCATGGCGCGCGGCGAAATCCTCCTCTCCGCCGAAAAAGTCCCCTACATGAACACCACAGACATCCTCTACTACTGCGAACCCTGGATGCAATTTCCAACAGGCACATGGATACAAACCCCACGCGGTAAGCATCTGCTTACAAATTGTAATCAGCCTTATATGTAGCAGTTGCTAACAACTGGTAAGCCTTTGGTTACATGGCGCAATCTCCCGCCAACCTTCCGTCCCCCATCCCAAATGGTCACACTTCCTTCCGCTCACCCCTCCCATCCTTCCCAACCAGCACACATATCCCTTCTGGTTGAGGGCCATGTGCCGCAAGGCGTGAGGGTTCAAGTCCCTCCCAGCGCACTCATGCACGTCACACTTTCCTTCCCTTTCCTCAACCATATCCCTGACGATACCCCCCTCAGGCACATGGTTTTTCCTTTGTCACGAAAGGACTGCCCCCGATGACTACAATTCTTTTTTCAAAAGCCTGTGAGGGCTTCTGGCTCTCCCTCGGCGCGCGCCACATCTCCCCCAACACCATTGACGATTATTCCCGCACCATCTCCAAATTCGCCGCCTTCCTCGGAGACGATCTTCCCGTCACCGACATCACCTCCCGCCACATCGAAACCTTTCTCGCGTCTTTCACCAACCTTTCAAACAAATCACTATTGAATTACTACATCGGACTCTCCTCCCTCTGGACTTGGCTCACCAAAGAAGAACTTGTCCCTGTCCACATCCTGCGCAAGATCACGCCCCCGAAGGCCGAACAGAAAGAGATCATTCCTTTCACCGAGGCGGAAGTCAAGGCCATCATGTCCGCCCTCAACCGCTCCAAAATCTACGTCCGCCAGGGACGCAACACCGATCACGCCCTCGGCTCCTTCGAGCGCAACCGCGCCATCCTCCTGCTCCTGCTCGACACCGGCATCCGCGCCTCCGAACTCTGCAACCTGAACGTGGAAGACCTCGACAACCGCAACCACCGTGTCTTTGTTCACCAGGGCAAAGGGATGAAGGAACGCCTGCTCCCCTTCTCCCCCCGCACGGGACAAATGATCTGGCGTTACCTCGCCTCCCGCAAGGACGCCCTGCCGCGTGACCCGCTCTTCCTCTCCAAACTCAACCGCTCGATGGGACGCACAAAACTCTCTGCTATGTTTCAGGCCATCGGCAAACGCGCAGGCGTCCCCGACGTTCATCCCCACCGCTTCCGCCATACCTTCGCCATTCAGTACCTCCGCAACGGCGGTAACGTCTACACCCTCCAGGCCATGCTCGGACATTCCACCCTCGAAACCGTCCGCATCTATCTCAAACTCGCCCAAACCGACATTGACCAAATGCACCGCCGCGCCTCCCCCGTGGACAATTGGCGTCTATAACAAAACCCCTCTCCATAAATAGGGAGAGGGGCATGGGCGAGGGCCTGAGCCTCGACGGTCATATAGACGCCCGTCTATTCGTAGTATAATCCCTTCCGTACAGGCGCTATCCCGCGCCGCGCGCAACCGTTTGCAGTTCCTCTGGGCGCTTCCAGATACTGCCACAGACTTCCCCCGAGGGTGGGGGAAGTCGTTTTTTTTCTACGGTGAGCGTCTCGTCACCGGCCGGTCACGGCGTATCTCATGTGCTTCAAGAACGCCAGTACCAATTGTTCGGGCTTGGGATATTGATCCTTATGCCCTTTGGCGTACTGCGCCAGTTTGATCGTCAGGTCTTTCACCTTCTTCTCCAGGAAGAAGCCTTCAATTCCTCCTGCCGTCCCGGTGATCTTCACCGAGACCGTGAAGTCGTCCTGGAGGGTCACTCTGGCATATTCCCCGTGAGCGGCCATCACGATGATGGTTGCTCCTCTGACTTTGAACGGTACCATGATATTTCTCCTTTCTTTAGTTAGATGGATACGGCACCTCTGCCGATCTTCATAAACAAGAACTCTACGGCCGCGTCGTAAGTACCCGCCTCGTTGTCCCCCATGCTCACCACGGGCGCATGATAGATTTGTTCGATGAGCGCCTCGTCCAATTTGTCCCGTTCCGAATCCCGGTGCCACCAGCCTCCCTTCACCGAGATTGGCGTTTCGCGCGGCGGTGTGTAGACCAGAAAATCCAGAATCACCCCGCCTCGCCGCGTCGAACCTCCTTCCAGCGGGATTTGATAACCGTACCCCCAGCCAAGAAAATCCAGCGCTTTCGCCACGTTCCACTCGTACGCGCTCCCAGGCACCCTTCCGTGGATCAGTCCCATCTGCTCCTCGGGTTCCGCTAATCTTTCCGCCTCCAGCAGTGACACTTCTCCCAGGGGCGGCTTGCTTGAACTTGCCTTGTATCGGATTGGTTTTATCCTCATCAGGCTTCCTGTAAGACGATCCCGATCAGATAAGACCACTTCCGTTCCTGATTCTCATCCAGTAATTCACTACTCGTCAACGGACTCGCCGGGATGGGTTGCAAAAACACCTCCGTTTCGTCGAAGAGCGGATTGACGCACTGTAGGACCAAGGGCTGTGCTGTACCGGACCACAAATCCAATTTCCTGATCTTTTCCCAAGGAGCCATACTGGAATCAATCTCGTCGTTCAGGTCCCGTTCAGTCACGCGCGTCGAGAACGCATACGCAAACTTTGGCTCCGTCACGGTGACGGTCTCCAAGATCACTGCCTTCACGCGCGGGGTACGGAATGGATCCGTCGAATACAGTCGCAACCGTAGCTTGATCCCCTTCCCCTTCTCCTTGATGAATTTCACCTCCTGGAGCGGGGATTCGGTGAACGGCGTCTCCAGCGTCTTCCAACTCCCGTCGTCGAGTTTGTAATCCACCTCGATCCACGTCACATTCGAAATGAGATTCTCCGTGTGCAGTTTGATTGAACGCCAGTATTTCCAGGCGTCCACCAGTCCGCCCGTCCAGTCCGAGAATTCCACCACGCTCTCCCACGCGTACGGATAGTTCGGGTCGAGGTACGGATCAAACGTGTCGCTCGGATACGGAATCCATACGAAGTCCCCTCCCTGTCTCATCCACAGGCGGTCCGGGTTGGGGCCGGGGACTACCTGGTGGTAGATGGCTGTGATACGCTGGCCTTTTGGACTGCGATACTTCTCGTGCCACGCCCCTCCCCCACCCGAGGTCAGAACGGAGGAATAACCGGAGGAACCCGCGTCCACACTCACCGTATGCCGGCCCGGATATGCCACGATCCCGCTGATGTTCCCCTGGCGATTCTTCGGCAGTCCCTCCCCCAACATGAACCCCACGTCGTCGAAGTTCTGCTCGTAGTAGCGCCAGACAGTCTTCATCACCGAGAACAGCATGTAAACGTTTTGCCTCGCCCACCGCCGCCCAATCTGCTCGCTCCGTATCTGGCGCAATTCGTCAATCGGCAGTTTCACCACGTCCGTTCCGTCCCACGTATAGATCGCCGCTTCGGTGAATATCCACATCTTCCCCTCGTACTCGGCCAGGTTGTTCACCCGATCGTAGATGTCGCTCACTACCGACCCGCCCGTGCCGAACAATATTGGCAGCGTAGCCAGCACCGACCAGGGCGGCGCATTGCATTCGGAAATCCTGTTTCCGATTACCCGTACAAGTTTCAACTCCGTGGTCTTGCGCGTGCTTAGGTAGCGCGCATTGACAGGCATGATGTCCTGCCAATCCAAATCCAGCCCGTCCATCTTCATACACTGGACGCCAAGATTATTATCGAACCCGAATACTACGTAGGCGTCATCGGTCTCCTCGTGGACTACCGCCACGTCGGTGACGCTCTTCCTCAAATGTTTTCCCACATCCAATTCCGTCCACTTGTTCGTTCCCAGTACCACGAACCTCGTCCCACTCTTCATCAAATTTGTGGAGAAAGGCGTTTCCAGCGTGAATTTCAAGGCTTGGCTGCTGGACGTGTTTCCTTTTATCACGCGCCAGTTGTACTCCTCCCGCATCCCCTCCCCTTTGACGAGTACCAGTACGCCGCCTTTCAATTCATTCGCCTCCAACCGCCAGTCCGTTGCTATGCCCGGCGGCTGGTAGTTCGGCCACAATTCCGCCTCGAAAATGTCCGGGATGTGCTGGTTATTGACGTTTGCCTTCCCCGCGATCCCGTTGATGTACAACCGGCTGCGCGTCCCATCCCACGGCATGGTTACAAAAAACAGCATCCTTTTATACTCGAAGAACATCCCCGGATCGTCGTTCTCCGCCGGGGTCGTCACCCGAAAATACATATCCCTGGCGCTGTCTTTCCAATTCAATCCATCCTTTGATTCTTTCGTGTCGCCCTCCAGCAGGCGGCATCCAACCTCCCAGCAGTTGTCCTGCGATTCCCCCTCGTCGCCCAACACTTCCAGCCAATAAATTCGCCCAATCAAACGCCCCCCCGACACGGGAATCACTGCCATCTCGGAGATCATCGCGCTGGCAAGATCGGTGGTGGACAGTTTCTTCTCGAACCGGATGTTCCCCGGACGCCCATCGTTATCGTTCCTCAACCTCACCGTCAGGTCGGCGGGATTTCCCACGTAGCGCAATAACAGCCATATCTGTTTGATCGTAAATTCCAGCGTCGGCTGGACACGCACCGCCATGTACTGTCTTTGCCCGAATAGTCCTGTCAGCCTGACGCTCCCATCAGCAGGCAGTTTCAATACCTCCGCCCTCAACCCGTCCCCATATCGTTCCCGCCCGCCTAGGATGATCCGCCCGCTCCTCTCCGTTTCCGCCCGGTTGCTGTCCAGGAAGCGCGTAGCATCCTTCACAAAATCCAGATTGCCGCGCCCCCCAGACCAGTCGTCCTGCGCAATGGACGCGTAAGGTAGCCGAAAGTCGCTGTACTTCTGGTCGCCGGTGCTGGTTTTCAGGCTGGATTTATCCACCGCCGAGCGCCTGATCGCCTTCGCATCCTGCGCGCCGCTCGCATTGAGGGCCACCAGGCCGATGAGGGTCGAGCCGTCGCTCAATACAGCGTGATGAGTCGGTCTTTTATTATCCGGGGAAGCGTCTGGAATGTATGCCATTGCTTACCAATCCGCGGGACGCGGGCTTCGCTGAGGTTCGTTGAAATTCGGTTTCAGCCGCGTCAGTTCCGCCTGCGCCTCGTTGAATAAATTCATCATGCCGCGCTTTTCGTCGTTGGCGAACCGCCGTAAACCCAGCCGCGCCAGGTTTGCCGTTGCTGCCCATAGCGTCAACTCCTCGTCCACCGTCGCCGGGACGGTTTCCGTAAGTTTCATTTCCTGGTGCGCCGCGCGGTAAGTCAGTCGAATTGTGCCTGTCTCAGGCTCGTATCCTTTGGAAAAAATCAGTGCGGATTGAACCTCGTCCCAATGATCGGTTGTGCGGGGTTTCCCGCCCTCTTCCCGGATGATCTCCACTTTGGTGATATTCCTCACGCCGCTGGGCAGAACGTAACTGGTTTTATCCTGCCTTGCTGTCAGGACTGTCTTTTCAATGCGCGGATTGAATTTCCGCAAGGCTTCATTCACCGCCGCCAGGTACTCGATCAGCGTAAAATCCTTGTCAGCCACCGCGTACAATAGAGGCCTCCCGAATATTCCCGCCGTCCCCGCCGTCAGCGTGCTGAATGTGATGGTGTTCGTTGACACGGCGCTGATCCGCCGCGCGGCTTTCAGTTGGTCGTCCAAAATCCACACCGTCCCGCCGATGTCCCCATTCGCGAACGTTTCTCGCGGGTCCGTCAGAGTCGTGGAGGTGCTTCCACTATTCGACGTTCCTCGGCGCAGGTTGGAAACCTTGTCAGCCAACATCAGCGTCAGGTCGAATACCGTCGTCATCACACCCTCCTTACTACAAAATCGTCGAAATAACTATTTGTAGTTCCCACTACTCCAACGATGGACGATGTTTGCAAAACTGCATCCGGGATAACCGTCGGAGAAATCTTCAAAAGACCGTCGTAAAATATGCTAAAAAGATTTCCGTTGGCGATCAGTTTCACTTTCTTGCCCGCCACATACGTAATTCCGACATCCTGAATGACCGTCGAGACGCTGTTAATAAGTTTCAACAGGCGCACTTTATCTACAAATAATCGGGCCTCCACACGGTTGGCTGAGTCGACTCGGCGGACCGTCAAATACGCTTCGGTCGTCCCAATCGTGACCGCCGCCTCCAACGATACATTCTTCGCCATCGTCACGCCCGCGCCTCCACCGCTTACGCATTTCAGGCGGTTCGACTCAATCGAAAATGCGCCGCTGAACACCGTCCACGGACTCCCCAGTGCCCCGTCCGCGCGATTGAAATTATCGCGGAATAAAAATCCCGCATCCAGAATCGACAGGAGTCGCCTCACGTTACGCCTTCATCCAGCAGAACTTGTCTCCGCTCGTCGCCGCATCGAACCACAGTTTGTTCATGTTATCCACCCGCCAGATGGAGACCTCCCCCGCTGCCAGTTCGTAGCCGTTCAGCGTGGTCACATCATCCAGACCGTCATTCCCCACGTATACCTTGCCCCCGTTCGCTCCCATTGCCTTCACGTGTGCGCCGCCTTTCAACGCCACGTCGGGACCCTGCACCGCCGTCCCTGCCGTCGCCACGGTGATCTGTCCCGATAACTGCTCGACCTTGCTCAGGGTCGGTTCGCCTGTCACATTTTGAAGCTGTGCCATCTCATTTTCCTTTGTATAGAATCTCCCGCACCAGGCGGGAGTTTTCGTGGACAATTACGTCCACGCCGAGGGCCGTCGCTTTCCCCATCCAGAAGAAAAAACAATCCCGCTCATCGTCATAGTCGGGTCGGCTCGATAACTCGATTCCGTATAACTCGATGCGCTGGTAGCCCAGGTGCATTGCCAGCGCCAGCGCGTAACTCGCCGTCCCGCCGAAGAATGACCCGATCTCGATCTCCCCCAGCCATAAATGCTTCAAAAACTTTTCCCTGATCTCCATCATTGGATACTGCACCGAAGCGGGAATCTCAGGATGTGCACTGTGCATATACACAGGAATGTTCGTGTTCTTCCGCAACCACTCGCGATATGCCGCGCCGTCGGGAGCCTTGTCCCACTTCTCCCCCTTCATAACGTTCGGGTGCATCTCCAGCATGGACGTGAACCGTTGCGCCTTGAACGAATGCACACCCATCGGCCAGATGTCCACCGACAATTTATCGAACGGGCAGTACCCCCGCGTCCGCGAAGCGTTCCCTAAAAGCGCCACCGTCTTATTCATACTTCTCCGCAAGTGTGAACGGGTAAAAAAGTTCCTGATAAAAACTGGACTCGGCTGGGATGTACACACTCACCCCTCGCGCATTCGCCTGTCCCATCCAGTAGAAAATCCACGTTCGTTCTTCGCGTATCTGCGCGCTCTGCGATAATTCGAGCCCGTACATTTCCACGCGTTCATACCCAAGATACAGCGCCCATGCCAACAAGTAGGAGGGTGTGCTTCCGAACATGCGCTTCAATTCCTGCTCGCCTTTCCACAGCATCCCGCCGCACAACCTCTTCACGATCTTCTCCCATGGATAGCGCAGCGCGGCTGGAATCTCATCCAGCGGATGGTGCATGTATACGGGGATGCTTGTGTTCTTTCGCAACCACTCGCGATATCCTTCCGTGTCGGGATACTTCTCCCAACGGTCGGACGTGAACACATCATCGTGCATCTCAAAGACCGCGTCTCCCGTCCCAAGCGGAACGGAGCGAAGTTGAAGGACGCGCATGGTGTGCATCGTCATCGTCCAGATGTCCACGCTCGGATCATCGAACGGAGCCAGCGTGTCCGTCTTCTGGTTCCCGCCGATTAGCGCAACCGTGTTGTTCATGGGGATAGTTGTCCCCTCCCCATTTGTGTTCTTCCAAATGGGGAGGGGTAGGGGTGGGGTTTAGAAGTCCTGATACTGTCCAGCGGGGACGACCCACGCGCCCACCGCGCCCGCGTCGAAGTCCGAACCGGTATCGGCGTCGGTGATGTCCAGTGCCAGTCCCACGTACTTGTACGGGGACTTCGGGATGGAGATGAAGTATTGCGTCTGCCCGTTGGTGACAACGGTCGTGTACGAGATCGTCTCGCCCACGATCTGGCGCTCGCCATTGCCCGAACCGTCCACCGAAAGATGCACGGTCGGGACGATGGTGTCACTCGCTTCCGCCATCTCGGGGACAACGATCCGCACAACGAGTTTGCCGTCGGTCGGCGCGCCCAGGTTCAGGTACGCCACCGCCATGTCCGCGGTCAGGTCAGTCGCGGGACTGCGTAAAACCAGTTGAGAGTCTTGCATTGCTTACTCCTTCCTTCTCCGTACCCTCTCCCCTCTCCATTTGGCGTTCTTCCAAATGGGGAGGGGGTCGGGGGTGGGGTCAGGGATGAGGTCGCTTACGCGGCCTGAATGTTGTGCGCCTGCGCCACACTGTGCGGGTCGGTGATGAACAAGCCCAAAGGCCAGTCAAACTCGACCGACTTGATCGGACCCTCTTGCCAGCGCCAGGTGGTCATGCCCTGCTTCTCCCAGCCCGTCAGATATTCCGGGCCGAAGCGCACGCCGAAGATGCTGGTGAAGGTAGTTGTGCCGCCCGCGTCCGCGCTGATGCCCGTCGCGTCTTCCTCGTCGGTGATGATCTTCGTGGTCTGGTCGGCCTTGTAACCCATGTCCACCAGGTACGGGCCGCCCTCGCCCCAGCGCAGGATTTCACGCCCGAACTGGTCCTCGGTGGTCTTGAGCAGTTTCAGGTTCTCCAGCACGCGGCGGAGCGCCAGCAGGCTTGTATCGTTCATCGCCAGGATGTCCGCCGTGTGGTCGGGCAGGGCGTACAACAGGTGCCTCATCTTCTGCATGAAGGCCGCGTCGTCCGTCCCGCCGCCGTCGTCCGAGATGTCCAGCCCCCCTACATCGATGCGCTGGGCGGAGGGCAGGTCGTTCGCCAGGCGGTAGCGCAGGCCAATCAGCCCGTTCGCGTTCGCGGCGGGCGTGTTGTTGAAGATGTCGTACTTCAACTGATAGGTCTGCGCCATGATGTGCAGGCGCAACTGGTAGGCTTCGGGGTCTTCGATCATGTCCTCCCCGCTGCCGTCCAGCAGATAATCCAGGTCCACGCGCCCACCGTACATGAAGACCGTCTCTTCCAGTTTCTCGCTGTGGCCCACCGCGTGGGTGTACCGCGCATTGAGTTGACGGTTCTGCGCGGCCGGCAGGTTGAGGATGCGGTTGCCCTTCGCGGTCAGTTTGCCGGTGGTCTTGATCGGCATCTTCTCGATGAACATGCCACCCGCTTTGATGAGGGTGTCAATGATCCCCGAAGTCAGCAGATCGCCGCCGTCGACTTTCAACTGGCTGTACTCAGCCAGGGTAAGGTAATCAGCCATCTAAGGCCTCCTTGTTTGCGCCCTAGCCTGGTTTCCGGGTAAAGTTTTTCAAACCTGCGGATAACTTTTCCTCGGGCGTCAGTGCCTTGGACGCTGCGGTTCCTCCGCCGCTCGGAATGCGTCCCTGTGGGGGCGCTTTCTCCGGCGGCGTTGGGTTGGTCGGATTGGAGGCTAATCGCTCCTGCTTCGCCTTCAAAGCGGATTCGTAGGACTTCGCCCACGCATACCCGCCCTCCTTCGTCACCACGCTCGCCGCCTCGGGATCGTCCCGGTGCAGGCGAACCCCCTGTGACTGGGTTAGCCGGAGCATTTCCGACGCATACGGGTCACCGGTGAAACTCTCCAGCGCGAACGGATCGGGCTGACCCGCCGCCTGGGAAGTCTCTCCGCCGGATGATTCGCCCACCGCCTGCTCGTAAGCCTTCACTCGCAATGCCCGCGCCTCTTCGGCGGGGATTTCTTTGCCGAGCGTTTTCAACTGTTCGAGCGATTGGTCGAACGCCTTCATCCTGTCGTTGATCCGCGCATCGCGCTTGTCCACCTGGCTCTGTACGATTCGGGATATTTTCTCCTCGAACGCGCTCAAAGCCTCGGCTGTAACATACTTCGGTTCCGTCCCAGCGCCCGCCTCCCCTTGCGACTGTGCCGATTGACTCGACTGTCCTGCATCGGAAGGTTCCACGGACTGCCCATCGTCCGCGCCTGAAAGGGTCACACTCGGTTTGTCACTCATGACTCACTGCCTCCATTTTCAAAGTTCTGAAACAGGGTTGCCCCTGTGCCATTCGGAAAAACGGGACTGCGCTTGAAGCACAGTCCCGCGGATGGTTCCGTTCTGTCGGACTAAAACTATTCGATTCTCAAGCCTTGCCTCCCTCTGGCTGTTGATCGGCTGAAATTATAGCATAATTCACGCCTTCCCCGCGATCAGGAAATACGCGCTCACCGTAATCGCATCCGCGAATTCAGCCGTGATTGTCAGTTTGTACTCGTGATTCTCCTCCAAACCCGAAACGACCTTACTGCGGATGATGTTATCCACCAGCGCAACCGCGCCGCTCAACTTCGTCGCGCTCACGTCCTCGCCCGCGCTGTTCTCGTCGCCGTCGGTGATGTCCTCCAGTGTGCAAGTCCCCGCGCTGACCACGTTCCCGTAATCCTCCACGAAATTGTCGAAGTCAGCCCGGTACGTCAGCGACTCGTTCTCGCCTTGTTCCAGCCATTCGGTGATCCGCCTGTTGTTTGCCACAATGCCTCCGATCTTTGTTTCTTCCTCGGGTACTACGAAATATCGCTCCCGATACGGGATGACGTACCCGGCCTCACTGATGGACAATAGAATAGCGCCCGCGTTCAGCGTCACCGCCGCCACCGCCACGTTGATAAAGTACGAAGTGACGAACGCGATCTCCTGCGCCCGGCACAACAACGCCGCCGCCGTCACTTCCATTCGCTGGTGTCTCAGGGTGACCCCCCACGGGGTCAAGATCAGTCCCCCCGGCTCAACCACCATTCGAGACTCCATCAGGAACTCGATGTTCTTTCCGGTCAGCGTCAGTCCGGCGCTCGTCACCGTCAGTTTCCGGTCCAGTTTCATTGCAAAAGCCTGGCCGGTCAGTGTCAGTGGCGCGCTCGTCACGCTCAATACCGCGCTGGCCGTGTACTCCACCCTCAACCGGATACAGGCGAGTTGGGCGTCTGGAATGGCGTCGGTGGAAACCACCCCGAAACCTTGCAGTGAACTATCGGGATCGCTCCCCTCGATCTCGCTGACGGTCCACACCGTGCCCGTCTTCGGGTTGATTGGCCAGGAGTTTTGACGCGCCGCAAACTCAACGTTCAGGTTATGCATCGCGGTGTTGTAGTAACTCCCTCCCACCTTCAAGCGGCCTGCAAATTTCGTGATGTTGTCGTCCTCCCCCTTTTCTCGTCGGTCGTAGTATTCCACGTAGACCACGATGTTCGCGGCCTGGGAAGGCAGGTTGAAGGGGTTGAAACCGAAGACAATCGCTCCGTCGGTTGGACCATGCGTAAGATAACTGGCAATGCCCGGATAGTCGTCAACCACTGTATGACGACTACCGGGTGTTCCCGTCCAGTTTCCGTACGCTTGCAGGTCGCTGGTGGGCTGTCTGAGCATTTACGCCGCCGCTAGGGTCAGTACACCGTTGGTGGCGTCCGCGTCCACCGTGAAGGTCTCGCCGTCCGGGATGGAAATGCTCGACCCGTAGTCCAGCCACATAATGAGCGGATCGTTGGTTCCCGTGTCGTTGTACAACACAACGTAGCGAAACGGGCCGATCGCGCCGCCCACCGCCGTGAACACCACGTCCGCCAGTTTCAGCGTGTACAGGCCGTCCACCTGCGCGCTGCTTACCAGCGTTGCCTGCGTCCCTCCGGCGGTGTAACCGTACTGTGCCGTGATCTCCGTGAGGTCCGATTTCACCGTGTTCGCCAGCACCGGCGCGGTGTTGGTCAGCATCCACTTCAACGTGTCGCTGCCCAGGTTATGGACCTTCTCGGCCACGTTCTCGGTAAAACAATTGAAAAACGTTGGGGTTGTCATGGTACTCTCCTTAGTAGCCTAGTGTGGCAAAGATGACCTCGTTCAGCCACTCATCGAAACTTCCAAGCGGCTTCCCGTTGGTTTCCCAAATCTGTCGTAACTCCTTCAATGCCCCCTCGCCCAGCGGAATCCCCGCCGCCAGATATTGATCCAGTTGCGTTCTCGTTATCTCACTCGCGTTTTGCAGGTAGTAATCCGCCGTGTACAAGGGTGTCTGGTACTCCGTATTGTAATATCCCAGCAGGCGGTCGGCCTGGTCGGGACTCAACCCAAACAGGCGCGCGTCCAATTCCCCACTGCGGATCCCGTCCATCACCTCCTGCGAGATGAACGGCGCGGCCAGCGGGTTCTGCTCGATGTACTGCCTGCGCCAATCCCAATACTCGCGCAACTGCGGATAGATGCTCAAAATCCTGCTCCGTTCCGACTGTGCCGTTCCATAGTACAGGTTCTGGATTTCGTTGATGAACGGGAAATTCTGCTCCTTCGTAGTGTAGTAATTGTTGATCGCCGTCGCCGTCTCGGGTGTGAAGCCTTCCAACTGCGGCATCTGATAGGCCGGCATTTCCGCCACCGGCGCGGTCGCTTCCGTCTTCGGCACCTTCGCGCCCAGCAGTCGCGCCCAAAATGCCAGCGTCTCCACGTCCAAACTCTCCGGCGAGCGCGTTTCCTTGTTCAAAAAGGCATGCT
>Ga0209342_10002463_pt1 | contig 19894 bp, 11 predicted proteins | sample RifCSP16_2_FD_184023 | JGI IMG/M metagenome (GOLD analysis project Ga0209342, IMG submission 184023) | Soil microbial communities from Rifle, Colorado - Rifle CSP2_sed 16_2 (SPAdes) (version 2) | ecosystem: Environmental > Terrestrial > Deep subsurface > Rock core/Sediment | place: Rifle... | reverse complement strand
TCACGCTCCAACCCGGCAAACCGTCGGACGTGACACTCGAAATCGGCGACGACATGCGTCAACTCGAACGTGAAGGCGCGCTCCCCACCGTCCAACTGCGCATCCGCCCCAAGACCGAATTGGACCCAACCCGCTGGTCGATCCGCTGGGAAGGCAAACCCCTAGCAACCGGTCGTCGCGTGCAAAATTGGATCGAATACTCGATCGACCCTCGCCTTGTCCGCCGCGGCCCCAATCGCCTGTCTCTGGTGGTCAACCCCGAAAACGACCAACCAACGCAACTCGACGACCTGATCGTATGGGTCCGATTTCCCAAATCCCCAACTCCCGATCCCTGACGCCTTCCCCCGCAAGGTCTTTCTCTTGTCGCGTAGCGACGACATGACGATAGCCGTGGGTTTCAACCCACGGAAGAGAGACCCCGTATTCCCGCCCGTCGCGTAGCGACGACATGACGGTAGCCGTGGGTTTCAACCCACGGTTCGTGGTGACCAGAAGATTATTGTCGTCGCGTAGCGACGATTGAGCGTATTCAACCGTCACTACGCGACGACGCGTGTTTCCGGACCGGAAACCGTGGGTTGAAACCCACGGCTACTTCATCACGTCGCTACGCGACGAATCTCACTCCTCCCTTCCAACAAGCAAGGCCGCCGCCTCTCCGCGGCATCATCTCCGAGGCAATGGGTGCCCTCCCGCCAGCGGCTCCACTGCGGGATACTTATCGTTGCCCACTTGTCCGAAGTAGACCTCGCCAAAACTGCTTCCGCCGCCGTCCGGATAAAACGAAACGTGCAACATGCCCGCCTCGTAATGGAGTGTCTTCTCCAGGACAAAGTCGCCCGAACCTTTGTCGACGACTTCCGCGACATAGCTCTCCTGGCCAATCTCCGGGCCAGGCATCTGCGGCGGCGAGGTCATCGTGACATTCACCCCCAGCGTCGCCCGATCGCGCGACGCCAGCGTGTACCGACCCCGGACGAGGTACTTTCCGCCCAATTTAAACCGCGGCCGCGTCCCGCGAATCTCGGTAATCTCGATCCGATCGCCCTTGAGGAACCCGGTCTTCCCAAGCTTGAAGTCCAGCACGTAAGGGAAGCGTTTTGCGTCGGACTCCTGCAATTGCCACACCTGCTGCACAAGCTTATACCGAATCCTCATGCCACGAGGCTTCTCGGTGAAATGGAGTACCTGCAGAACGCCCCTTTCACCCTTGCGAGTTTGGAAGGCGAATGTCACGGGCGCGGACCGGAGTAAATAGCAAGTTACGCCGTGTCGCTCGCGCTCGCCCGCGTAACTCGTTCCTATCTTGTCATATTCCGGCGTCCTCGAGTTGGTCGCAGCTTCGATCCACTCGCAGTTCGTGTTTTCCCATCGGCTGTCACCGACAGGGACCAGCAGTAACCCCTTCGAGATGATTTCTCCCATCTCCTCACCTTTGTCAGGCCATTCCGCTTCCGACAGAAACTGGACACGTAAATCAATATCATTGTCGGTGAGCCACTTCTCTAACTCTCGACGCTCCCAAACTCTGTCTGGCAGAACAAAGTCCGACAATCTTCCGCTGGCTAGGTCGAGTTGGCATCGCCGGCCATGTATGACCTCGTTTACGACTCGTTCGATCACCGGGCCGAATTGTTGAGCGAGCCTCTTGCCTCTTCCTGGTCCGGGCTCCGTCGGAGGCGGTAGCGTTCCCGCAAAACCCGCCGACGAACCATAGCCGCCACTTCCTATCTCGGCCACCCTCGCCATGTCAAGCTCGGATGGCGGCTCCGGCGGGGAACCGTCCCACGTTACCACACAGGAGGCCAACGTTTTGTCGAGTTTCGCTATTCCAGCCGCGTTCACCTCGGTTCCCCTCAGATTCAAGGACCGAAGTTCAAACAATCCGGCAAGATGCCCCAATCCCGCGTCAGTCACTTGCGTGTCGGACAGATCAAGCGAGATGAGGTTGACCAGTCCCTTCAAATGCGCAAGGCCGGCGTCGCTCACCTTGGTCTTCCCTAGATTCAAAGTCCAAAGTTGGGTCAAGGCGCCCACATCCGCCAGCCCCGTGTCGCCCACGTCGTCCGCCCACAGGTTCAGCGACCGAAGTTTGGTGAGTTGGCGAAGGTGCTTCAGTCCCGCGTCGGTGATTCGGGTATTGTAGAGGTCCAGTTCGTGCAGATTCGACAGACCCGTGAGCTGCTCCAGCCCCGCGTCGGTCACGCCCAGCCCGTGCAGATTCAGCGATTTCAGCTTCTTCAGGTCTTGGAGGTGTACCAAACCCGCGTCGGTGACTCTGGTAAACGTCAAGTTCAGCGATTCAAGTTCGGTCGCCCCCTTCAGCAATGCAAGGCCGTCGTCGGTCACGTGGGCATTCGCCAAGGACAGTGATTTGATCGTGGACAGTCCTTGGAGCCGCTTCAACGTCGTGTCGGTGACTTGCCATCCTCCGAGGAATACGGTCGCCCCTGGTGAAATCGGGACTACCGGCCCACTCGGAGGCATTTCGTCAAGCAGTCCGCTTCGCCGCAGCATGTCGCGGACCTGTCGCACGCGGCCGGCCTCGCCTTTGACCGTCATTGAATACCAACCACTCCTCGGATCGCCATATCCATGGACGTCGCCCGCCCTTCCCAGCAGATGTGCCACTTCGGTCATTTTCTCTTTCGTCCACGGTTTGTAAAAACGAAACCATGCCTCCACTTGCTCATGTTCGCTCACGTCGTCCAAGCCCGCCAGTCGAAACCATAGGAACGGAACCCAATGGACCTCTCGACCGTCTTTCTGCTTCTCCGCGACTTGCACCGTCGCGTTTCCCTCATCATCAACAACCGTCCGAGACCCCGCCGGCACGTCAAGCTCGTAGCTTTGGCCTTGCTTCTTGATCGTGATCAAAATGCCCGCCGCCAACCCCAGCGATCCAAACAGCATGGCCACCGCCACCATCGCCGCAATCGTGCGACGCCGACCGCCGGCCGAAGCCGGCTGGAGCAGGGCCCGCGAATCCTCCGACGCCGACTCTCGCCGCGCCGGCATTTTCTCGGCTTTCTCCAACAGCCCCGGCAGGTCGCAGCCCTTGCAGAACGGCGCAAGCGCCGCCGCCACCTCGGCCGGAACCGCGAACCGCTCCTCGGGCCGCTTGGCCAGCATCCGCATGACGACCCCCGCCAACGCCTCGGGCACCGCCGGCGTCAGTTCCCGAATCGGACGAACCGGCCGGTTCGTGTGAGCCAGCAGCTTCGCCAGCGTTCCACCGTGAGCGTCTCCGAACGGCGCCCGACCGGTGAGCAACTTATAGAGCGTGCAGCCCAGACCATAGACGTCGGCCCGGATGTCAACCTTTGACGGGTCGTCAATCTGCTCCGGCGCGATGTAGTCGGCCGTGCCCATCGCCTGATTCGTGCCGGTCAGCGAAGCGTCGCGCGGTTCTTCTTGCCCCTCGCGCGACAATGGCGAAGCAATGGCATCCCTCGCAACGTCGCCCGCCTCCGACGGCATCGGTCCCGCCGCGAATCGGGCCAGCCCCAGATCGAGAATCTTCAACTCGCCTCCTCGGGCAAGCATCAGGTTCGACGGCTTCACGTCGCGATGGACCAGGCCGTGTTCGTGGGCATATTGCAACCCCAAGGCGGCCCGACGCGCCAGCTCGCAGGCGTCGGCCACCGGCAACGGGCCGTGGCGGCGCGCCAGTTCGCCCAGGTCCAGCCCGTCGACGTATTCCATCACAAGCACGGGCACGTCGTTGATCTCGCGTGCGTCGTAGGCCCGCACGACGTTCGGATGATCGAGCCGTCCGATGGCCTTCATCTCGCGTCCGAACCGTAGGACCGTGGCGTGATCACCCGCACGATGCCGGGCAATCACTTTGAGCGCGACGATTCGGTCGAGCTTCGTGTGCAGGGCCTTGTAGACCGTGCCCATGCCCCCGCGGCCCAGCTTGGCGAGCAGTTCATATTCGCCCAAGCCGTCAAGAACCATCGATTCGGCCGCCGACACCTCGACCGCACCGTGGCCCGCCCGCCCCGCGACTCCCTTGGCTCGGGCAAGGGCCGCGTCGCATTGCGACTCGACGTCGTAGGGATCGTCCTCAACCGGGCGTTTCAACCCGCCGGCAAGCGTGTCGTCAGCCACGTCGAGCGTTTCGAGGATCGCCCGACACTCGGGATCGCGTTCGACGAACTCGCTGATGCGATCCGACTCGGCATCGGACAGCTTGCCCAGCGCATAGGCCAGAAGCTCCTCACGACCGGGACGTGGATCGGACGACATGGGACGTACTCCCGCATGTTGGGTTGCCTACAGACGACTGGGGGGTCTTCATGGCCGCTACAAGAATTAACGCCGGAGTCTGACATGTTTTTTCAGAGTAGTTGGCAACTCCAAACCGGCGAAGAACTTAGCGACTAATCAGACATCCCATCGAGTTCCTGCCGAAGTCGCCGCAGCACGCGCGACTTCGCCTTGTAAACGGCCGCCACGCTCATGCCGAGATCATCGGCCACGTGGGCCGGCAGGTGGTCCTCGACGGCCGTGCGCCAGAAGGCTTCCCAAGTGCGATTCTCGAACTCGGCCCGGATCAGCCACAGGGCGCGACGAGAGAGCAGTCGATTTGTCTCGTCCAGTTCCGAGACGTCGATCGGATTGGGCACTTGCTGGAGCCTTTCGTGCGCGGCGGTTCCTCCGGCGGCACACGCCCAACCACGGCGGCGGCGATAATGATCGTTGATTTTGTTTCGCGCAATGGCGGCCAACCAGGCGGTGAAGCTGTCCGAGGGCTTCTCGCGCCGGAAATCCACGACGTGAGACGCCACGGCCGCGAAAACCTCCTGGACCACGTCGGCGGCATCGGTCGGATCTAGTCCGCCCCGTCGGCACCAGCGATATACGCTCCGCCCGTAGAGTTCGACAAGCCGCTCCCACGCCTCGGGCCGTTTTGCCCGAACTCTCGCTAGAAGGGTCGACGAGATCGATTCCGAGCCGTCAAACGTATGCGGCTCGTGCCCGGATGGTCTGGTCACGTCGGATGCCGATCCCAGGATTCAAGAAAAGAACCAAGCTCACACTACCAGGTATAGTGCGGGAACCAGGGGCAGTCAACGGGTTTAGTGACGTCTTGCTCCGAATGGGCCGCTATGCCACTTTGATGCACCCGGCCAAGCGCTCCAGCGCTCGCCGGGCCTCCGCGCGGACCATCGGACTCGGATCATCCAAGAGTTGAGTTATGGCTGGAACGGCCGATGCGGCCCGCTCGCCGTGAAGACGCAAAGCCCCCGCCGCGTTGCGGCGATTCAACGGACTCGCGTCCTGCAATCGTTCGATCAGCCGCTCAATCAACAAGTCGCGTTCGACACGCACGGGTCATCCTCCTTGATGAAGTCTCCTGTCGCCTCGCGAAGCGAGCGACCTCCCCCGTTTGTCTATCGGCTGGGCAAAGCGTCAACTTTTCCATTGCTGATACGTCGGGAAACCTGGGCAATACAGCAAAACTCTGCGGTGCATTCTCCGAAAAAGCATGGGTTCACAAAACCCGCATAATACAATGAATGGAACACGCCACATGGGGGGGCAACTATTTATTGAATTGTAGAACATAAAAATTATAATGGAGTTAGTTAGCTCGTTCGGCACGTGAATAAAACCACGCCGGTCGAGTCCCGCCTTAGAGTGCCCGCCGGCGGTTCGCCGCCAAAATTATCCCACCTACTTTGGCTGCTTTGCTTCCCGCCTGTTTCAGAGGAAACTTCATCATGACCAACTACACGCGACGCCATTTCCTGCAAGACACGCTCCTCGCCGCGGCCGCAGCGGCGGCGGGATCGACCGCCTTCGCTCGGGCCGACGAACCCGAAAAACAAAACGCCACCCCCAACGAAAAGCTCGGCATCGCCATGGTCGGCGTCCACGGCCAGGGTAAAAATCACATCAAGGAATACCTCAACCGCAAGGACGTGGAAATCCTCTACGTCTGCGATCCCGACCGGAACATCGGGCGGCAACGGGTCGCGGAAATCGCCCAGCGACAACGCCGCAAGCCGCGCTACGTAGCCGACATGCGCAAGGCGTTCGAGGACAAGGCCGTTGATTTCGTCTCGATCGCCACGCCCAACCACTGGCACGCCTTGGCCGCGATTTGGGCCATGCAGGCCGGCAAGGACGTCTACGTCGAAAAACCCGTCAGCCACAACGTCTGGGAAGGCCGTCGCATCGTCGAAATTGCCCGGCAGCAAGACCGGATTTGCCAGACCGGCACCCAATGCCGCACGTTGAAAGGCACCCGCGACGCGGTCCAATGCGTCCACGACGGCAAGATCGGCGAAGTGAAACTCGCCCGAGGAGTTTGCTACAAGCCTCGCGAGCCGATCGGACCGCCAGGCAACTACCAGGTTCCCAAAGAGGTCAATTACAACCTCTATTCAGGTCCGGCTCCCATGACGCCGCTCACCCGGCCCAAGCTCCACTACGACTGGCACTGGCAGTGGCCCTACGGCAACGGCGACCTGGGCAACCAAGGAATCCACGAGATAGACATCGCCCGATGGGGGTTGGGCGTGAATCAGCTCAGCGACGAGGTGGTCAGCTATGGCGGCCGGCTCGGCCATGGTTGGGACGACGACGCGGGCGAAACGGCCAACAGCCAGGTCATCGTCCACCGCTTCGGCGATAAAACCATTGTCCTCGAGGTGCGCAACATGCCTACGCCCCGCCTGATGGACGCGGGAGTCGGCGTCGTTTTCTACGGCACGGACGGCTACGTCGTATTGAACGCCTACTCGGCCGGAGTCCTGCTGGACAACGACCTCAATGTCGTTCGCCGGTTCCAGGGCGGCCAATACGGCGATCACTTCGCCAATTTCATCAAAGCCGTGCGCAGCCGCAAACACGAAGACCTCAACGCCGACATCCTCGACGGTCATTTGTCGAGCGCGCTGTGCCACACGGGCAACATTTCCATGCGGCTCGGCAAGCAGGTTCCGCTGGCCGACGTCGAATACTGGACCAAGTCGCAACCGAGCGGCGACACGACGGTCGACACGTTCGAACGGTTCGCGGCCTACCTCAAGCAGAACCACCTCGACCCGGCCAAAACGACCGTCTCGCTCGGCCCGACGCTGGCGTTCGACCCGACCACCGAAACGTTTAAGAACAACGACGCGGCCAACGCCATGCTCACCCGCGAGTATCGCAAGCCGTTCGTCGTGCCGGCGTAGCGTTCACATGGTTCGTAGTCCGTAGGTCAGGCTGTGCCTGACATGGACAACCTGATAGGCTCATAATAGCCGTGGGCGGAAGCCTACGGAAGACGTCCGAGGTTTCTCGCGTTCTTGTCAGACACGGCCTGACCTACCTCTGAGTTAGCGAGCCGCGAGGGCTTCGTCAACCGCGGCGGCCGTCGTTTCGTCGGCCAGTTCCTGCATGGCCGCGTCAAGCAATTCCCGCGGCGCGAGTTCGGCGACGGCGGTCGGATCGTCCTCCGCGCCGGAATCCCAACGAAATTCTTCCCCGTCGTCGCTCTGCTTGTCGGCCGGCGACGTTTTGGCTTCGTCGCTGGGTGTTTTCTCGTCGATGTGCGACGCCTTCTTGACGTTCTCGTCTTTCTCGTCTTTCTCGTCCGAGGTCGTCTCAACCTCGCCGCCTCCGCCGCCGTCGGTGCCGATTCGGAATCCAAGCGCCGGCTCCTCCCGCAACACGACGGGCGCCGCCGGCGCGAAACGAACCGTGCGGACCGAATCGAATAACAGGCTGTCCACCGCTTCCCGGGCCGCTTGGGCGGCGAGCGTCGGCACGCGGCCGGCGAGCGCCATCGCCTGGTCGAACGCCGCGTCGATCAACCGCGAGACCTGCACTTCCAGCGTGGCGACCGACGAAAGTCCCGCCGCGCCGCCGGACATAATTTCCGTGGCGCGAACGGTAAGAAAAACCGAACCACTGGGACGGTCGATCGGCACATTCCAGCGGATCAGACCCGTCGCGGCGTCGATCGTCGCGCCCGCCGGAGCGCCGGCCTCGAGCGTATAGCGAACCGCGTTGCCCACCTCGTCGGGATCGACGGCCCGGGCCGTCGCGCGGAATTGGCTTCCGGGCGTGGCCACGAGAACGTCGGCCGGCCGGAACTCGGGCCCATTGTCCACCTCGTTCACGGTGACTTGGAACGTCTTTTGATCGGTCGCTCCGGCCGAATCCGTCACGACGATCGTGATCGGATACTGCCCGCCGCCGTAGGCTTCACCCGGCCGCCAGGTGAAACGCCCTGTCGCGGCGTCGATCGCCGCGCCGACGGGACTTCCCGAAACAAGGCTATAGGTCAGTACGTTGGCGGGCAGGTCGGAATCGGTCGCCGCAACGTTCACCGTCAACAATGCCCCTTCGTCGACCGCCACGTCGGGAATCGCCGCCAGCACCGGCGATTCATTCTTCTCCGTCACGGTGATCGTGATCTTTTGTGCGGTCGTGGCGCCACCCGTGTCGGTCGCGCGGATCCAGACGTCGTAACTGCCCGGCCCTTGCGATTCGGTCGGCGTCCAGGTGAAAACGCCGGTGTTCGAGTTGATCGCCGCGCCGGCGGGCGAGCCGGCGTCGAGGCTGACTAGAATCTCGCCGATTCCGGAGGTCGCGTCGGGATCGGTCGCAATCACCTCGAACGTCAACAACGAGCCTTCCTCGATTGCCTGGTTCCCGAGATTCCAAATCTGGGGCGGCCGGTTAATGTTGATTTCAAACGGATGCTGCGTCTGGTTGCCGGCGGCGTCCTGGACAAATACGATGACCTCCTGGCTGTCTCCGTGCAAGTCGGCGGGCGTCCAGGTGATCCATCCCGTCTGGCTGTTGATCAACATGCCGGAAGGCGACTTGTTGAGCGAGTACGTCGCGCCGCCGGCCGCCTCGGCGTCGGACTCGACGTCGTAGATGTACTGCACGCCGCCCACCGCCGTCGTGACCGGCGCGGACGTGACCATCGGCGACGTCGCGTCGACGGTGATCGAAAGCGCGGCCGACGCGCCGCTTTCGAGCGTAACCACCTGATCCGAATTGCCGATCTCGACCGCTTTGTCGAAAAACCCTTGCACGGCCGTGATCGAATGGGCCCCGTCGGCCAACGTATGGGCTTCGTTCGTCACGACCACGGCTGACGTGCTCGTGGCCGTGGCCTCGCCGATCAGCGTGCCGTCGGCGTAAAGCCGGACCGTCGCGCCGCTGACCACCCCGTTCACGCGGAACCAGAGCGAGTGGTCGTCCGCGTTGTTCAGGTTCGTCAAGCGGTCGGTCGTGCTCGTGCCCGTGTCGCTGCTAGAGAGGAGTTCAATGCTGGTTGGCGCGGCCGGCGTGACGAACACCGGCACGGCCTGGGTGTCCCAGGCGCTGTTCGACGTGTTCGACACGCCCAGGTAGATGCCGTAAATGCCGCCCGCGGTGGCAGCGGCCGTCACCGTCACGACACCCGTTGATCCGTTCACGGAAAGTTGAATCCCCGTCGTCCCCGTGAAAACCGCGCCGTCGTAATCGACCGCGTCGCCCTCGACGTCCGTCGAGGTAAGTGTCGCCGTTGCCGAACCACCCGCATTCAGTTCAATGGGAGCGACCGGTCCGAGATAGGGATTGCTGTTCGTCGAGTCGGCCGCCACGGTGACGTGGAACGTCCGCTGTTCCGTCCCGCCGTTGCCGTCGCTGATCGTGACCGTCACGTCGCCCTCGCCCGTGTAACCGTGGGGCGCGGAAAGAACAAGCACGCCGTTTTCCTGATCGAGAAACACCTCGACCGACGACATGACCACGTCCGTCAATGGCGCGCTGTTGCTGTCCGTCTCGACGTTCTGAACGGCGTCGCGCACGCTCTCGCCTTCGACCAGATAGCCGAATACCGAATGATTGAAATCCAGATGCCGCGTGGCGGCGCCCGTGATGAAAAACTGCGAATCGTTCGTGTCGTCGCCGCCCTTGGCCATCGACAGGATGCCCTTGCTCGTGTGCATGAGCAGGGGATTGAACTCGTCGTCAAAATCGACGCCGGACCCGCCCGTGCCGTTTCCGTCGGGATCGCCGCCTTGGATCACGAACGGGCTGCCGTCCGAGTATTCGGCCACGCGGTGGAACGTCAGGCCGTCGTAAAAATCCGACTCGGCCAACTCAATGATCCGGCCGGTCGTGCCCGGGGCCAAATTCTCGAACAGCTCGAAAACCATCTCGCCGTAGCCCGCGATGTTGATCCTCATGCTGCGGTTCGTGTTCGAAAGCGTCGTCCCCAGGTTCGCGTTCGTGCTGCTGACCGAGAAGGTCAGCGCGTCGCCGTCGACGTCGAAGCCGTCCAACGCGATGTAAAGCGGCGTGCCCGCCGAGAGCGTCACGTCGCTCAACGCCGCCAGTGTCGGCGCGGCCGACAGAGTCCATCGCGGTTCAAGCGTTTCCAGACGGGATCGGCGGAAAGGACGCGCCGGGTTGGCTCGGCCGATGCCAAGCGAGGATGGTCGCGCGGAACGAACGCCCTTCTTCGACGAGGAGGTTGCCATCTTGCGATTCTTCTCTGTTACGTTTGCCCATTCGATGTGCCCATTAGAAATAGTCTAAACGGAACCCTCCTTCCGCGATACTCCCCGGAAAGGTGGACCGTGACTTCTTGCGGCGCGAAAGGTAAAACACGCCGTATTAGAAATCGAGTGTAATCGGCCCGGACCGATTCAGCCCATGGAAAAGCCGCCCCAATGCCCCTAGACAGCCGCACAAGGTCCTCGCTAAACGATTAAACCGATTACAACAGGAGGACAGACATTCCTGTCTGTCAAGGTGTAAAAGCATAGGCAAAGGGCAAGGGCTGTTGCGACAGACAGGAATGTCTGTCCTCCTGATCTATTTCAAATCACAAATGGTTGGCCAGGATAAACTCTCCTTTAGCTTTTCGAGTCCTCCACAAGCTCACCCCCGTGCATCAACTCCAGCCGCAAAAAATCCAACGCCTTCTTGGCGCAAAAAACCTTCCTTAACTCCGGATGACTGGCCAACGGAACACTCACGGCACGGCTGCCGTTGGGCGTGACCAACGCAAAAACAACCGGCTCGGGTCCGTCGCTCGACGGAGTAACACGGGGAAACGGCCCCACCGCCAAGCCGCAATCCGTCCCAAACTTCCGACAAACCGCCTGGGCCGCCGCTTCGGCCAGAGACACGCCGTCGCGCGGTGGATCGGTGAGCAACTCGAAGGGCAGTTCCAAGGGATTGGGCCCCTTCGTCCCGTGAGTCATCACAACACCCCCGAGGATTTCAAGCCCGCCGGTCGCCGCGGCGGCCAACCACTGGGCAATAAATCCCTCGGTCGCCCATTCGGCCGTTGCAAGCGTCCAGCCGCGCCGACGAAGGAGCCGTACCGCTGCGTCTTGAAGCTCGTCATCGTCCTCGCCGAAAACCAAGTGGCCCAGCCGCTGACGGATCACGGCCAGCGTCGGTTCCATGGCGGCGCGACACTCACCCGCCGTAGCGCCGTCGGCCGTCACGCTCAAAGTGATCGTCGCCTGGCTGGCCGTGATGCCGACCCGGGGCTGCCGTCCCCGCTCGGTCAGACCCGGCAACATGCCCTCGATGGAACTCTCCCCTGCCCCGAAACACTTGACTCGCCGGGTCAAAATCATCCGCCCGCCACCCAGTTGACGTAATTCCTCGGCCAAGGTCTGGTTCCACATCTCGCGCATCTCGGCCGGTACGCCGGGAAGACAGTAAACCCGGGCCGCCGGCCGACCCGCCCGGGGAACATCAATCGCAAGGCCCGGGGCCGTGCCGTATGGGTTTGGAACCAGACGGCCGCCCTCGGGATACATGGCCTGGACCTTGTTTTGCTCCGGCATTTTCCAGCCACGCCGGGCAAACAGGCAACGAATGTGTTCCACAACCGCCGGGTCGCAAATCAGGGGGCGACCAACCGTTGCCGCCATGGCCTCGCGTGTCAGGTCGTCGGCCGTGGGGCCCAATCCGCCGGTGCAGACCACCACGTCGGCGCGGTCGATCGCCGCACAAAACGCCTCGATGGTCGCCTGCATCTGGTCGCCCACCGTGGTGTGACAAACTACCCATATCCCCAGTTCCTCCAGCCGCCGACTGAGCCACTGGGCATTGGTATCCAGTGACCGACCACTGGTCAGTTCATCACCCAGGGAAATCACTTCCGCCTGCATCACGGGTCCGCCTTGCTTGAATATCTTGGACTAACAAAAGGGGACTGGCTCCGTCGCCTCAATAAACCTATTCACGCCAATACGGCCCGCGGCGACGGTGCCTGTCCCCTTTTGTGACGCTATTTGGGGATGCTGGCTCCGTCGCCTCAATAAACCTATTCACGCCAATACGGCCTGCGGCGATGGTGCCTGTCCCCTTTTGTGACGCTATTTGGGGATGCTGGCTCCGTCGCCTCGATAAACCTATTCCCGCCAATACGGCCGACGGCGACGGCGCCTGTCCCCTTATGTGACGGACCAATCTCTACGTCTATTGTGGCTGGTGAAAAGTTTGCGCCAAGACGTTCGGATGCAAGGAAGATCAGGCGCTAGGATGCCGATATTACTTTCTGTATCGAAAATGTGTCGCTACCCGAATCCACCGCGGATAGCCTCTGAAACAAGCCGGTAACCCCCGGAATTTCCCGACAAAATGGACCTCGGAGGTGGCTGAACCGGTGGTGGCCGAAAAATTCCGAAAAGAATCTTGAACCACCGTCGAACTCGTTGCGTAGCACGTACAGTAATGTCCGCGATCCCCCCTGGGCGTCGCCAGGCCGGGTGTGAAAGGTGGATCCAACGGGCCGACAAAGCCCAGGTTTCTGCTGAAAAGGTGGATGATCGCCACGACCGCCCCCCTAAGGGGGTGTTTTTGCAGAGGGCCGGTTGTAGCGGTGATTTCCCGCCTGTTGGGAATCGCCGAATGCCCGGCGAGGTTAATGCCATGCGACCTGGCGTACGGAAGAACGGTTTCTTCGAGAAACAACACGTTATAAACTGCGTATTTATTCCATTCTTTTTACCTTTTGTACTTGATGAGAGGCTGGGCCGCGCGTAGACTTGATGAATCTGCAACCTGATTTTCGCCCATTCGGACGAGGGATCGAGTTGAAATGGACAGGTTCACCCCGGCGGGGCGCGGCGGCAAAAACGCTCGAAAGCCAGCCAAGTGTGTAGCCTCGTGGCCTAGGTCCGCTCTTGCCGACGACGCCATGTTGTTCAGATAAGTTAGGGTAACCAACCGAGCGGCGATTGACCTCGGATAAACAAGTGTTTAACGAGGCCCAGAATCACGTCGTCCGGCCAATTTAGGTGCGTCGGAACCGCACCACGTACCGATTTGAGAGACGCCTGCCCTGGCTCGAGATATCTCCTCGCCGGGCAACGCCGCAAGGTTGAGCACCATGAGTTTGGCTAAAGGTAATCTCACGCGCCGACACAAGCTTGTGCTGGCACTGGTGCTGGCACTGGTGCTGGCGTTGCCCTTGCTGGTGGTGCTGGGCAAGTGCTCGTTCATGCCCACCTCCGACTTCCTGAACCGGACCCTTTCGCTCGGCGACATCGGCGATTGGTCCAAAAACATGGAGAACCGCCTGCTCTACATCCTCACGGTTCCCATGGGCGCCATCTTCGTGGTGCTTTTCCGCCTGACGCTGGGCATCCGTCTGCTCGGACCGTTCCGTTCGATCCTTCTGGCCTTGTCCTTCGGGATTACCGGGATATGGATGGGCATCGGCTTCATGGCCCTAGTGATACTGGCGGCGGTGGGAGTGCGCCCCGTGACGAAAGCAATGAAACTGCCCTATTTCGCTCGAATGTCCGTCTTTTTAAGCGTGGTTTCCATCCTCCTCATTTCAGTAATCCTCCTGGGGCATTCGCTCAACGCGAGAGAAGCCATTAATTTGGGGTTCTTCTCGCTTTATGCGAAAGACCTTGCGAAAGACCTCTTGAATGTCGCGTTCTTTCCTATTTTCGTTCTGTGCCTGGTCGGCGACGCCTTTTCGAGAGTCATGACGAAGGAAGGCCTCGGCTCCGCCCTGTGGCGAGCCGCCACGACGGTCGTCGTGGGCATCCTTTTGACCTGGACCTTCCGGATTCCCGGGCTCCGTCAAATCCTGCTCCACTACCCGGAAATGCTAATCACTCAAGTCGGTCTGATCGTGGTGATTGCCGAGTACTTCGATTTCCGCCTGCTCCAATGGATGAACCCGGGCACGGACGTGGACTCGGAGGGTTATCCCGACGACGTGGACCGGCAGAAACAAAAATCAGCGGATTTGGCGGCCTAGGACCAAACCATCTCGAAATGGAAATCGTAAGGGAAGTCATAGGGAGGATCATTCGATGAAGGTCGCCGTCGTGTGGAACAGTGAGCATGGCCGCGTGCTGGCGCTTCAGGGCCAGCCTTGCCCGGAGAAATACGGACGCAAGGCGGTCGAGAACGTCGCCGATGGCCTCCGCATGGGCGGCCACGAAGTCATGATGCTCGAAGGCGACGTCACGCTCTTGGACAACCTCCGCGACTTCTTCGGCCTCGACGGCGAAAGCTGGCCGGCCGACGCCATGGTCTTCAACATGGTCTACGGCCTTCAGGGCGAGTGCCGCTACACCCACATCCCCGCCATGCTCGAAATGGCCGGCATCCCCTACACCGGCTCAAGTCCCCTCGGCCATGCCTTGGCCTTGGACAAAGTCGTCACAAAAGTCCTGATCGAGTCGGCCGGCCTGCCCACGCCCGCGTGGATGGTCACGTCCGACCCGGGCAAAGACTCAGGCAAGCTCCGCTTCCCGCTGATCGTCAAGCCGCGCCACGAATCGACCAGCTTCGGCCTTCGCGTGGTCCGCGACCGCAAGGAACTGTCCGACGCGATCGACAACATCGTCAAGACCTACGAACAGGACGCACTGGTCGAGGAGTTCATCGACGGCCGCGAAGTGTGCATTGGAATCCTCGGAAACGGCTCCTCGGTCGAAACATTTCCGATCGTCGAGCTTACCTTCGAAGGCTGCAATCTCCGCGCGTTCACCTGGGAAGACAAAATGCACAAACGCGCCGTCGAACCCCAACGTCATTGCCCGGCCGACGTGCCGGAACCGCTGGCCCGACGCCTGCGCGAAATCGCCGTGGGCACATTCCAGGCCGTTCACTGCAAGGACTACTCCCGCGTCGATATCCGCATCGACGACTCAGGCAGTCCGTTCGTTTTGGAAATCAACTCGATGGCCTCGTTGGGCGGCGGGGCTTCCTACGTCATGGCCGCCGGCGCGGCCGGATACACTTTCTCGTCGTTGGTATGCCGAATCGTGGATGTGGCACACCAGCGTTACGTCGCCGCGCAATTCGCGGGTCCCGTTGCTCGCCAGGCGAATCGCGCCAACTTACTATGTCAGACATCCACGCAGACCGCACCTTCCGAGCCGCAGCAAAGCAACGGTTTGCGGCTCCGCGAGGAATTTGCAGCGTAGGAGATACGCATGGGAATCTCAAGAGTCCCGACCAGCTCAAGTGCAGAGTCCACCATTGAACTTTACAACCGCGTGGCCGTGGAAGAGCGTCGCAACGACACGGCCACGACCACCGCGGGCGAGACCCGCGCCGCCTCGCTTGCCGACCTCGCGCCGCCGGTCATCCCGTACTGCGTAAGCCCCTTCTACGCCGAGCAAATCCGCCGCAGCGGCCATTACGACCAACTGCGCTACATCATCGAACCGTCCGACGAAGAGTCGTGCAGCCCCGGCTCCTGGGACACCAGCGGCGAGCACATGAGCACGATCGTCAAGGGCCTTCAGCACAAGTACCAGCAGACCGCCCTGATGCTCGTCACCGACAAGTGCTTTTCGTACTGCCGGTTCTGCTTCCGCAAGCGGTTCGTCGGCCGTGTGTCCGATGAGGTCGCCTCCGACTATCCGGCGATCGGCCGCTACATCGCCGCCCATCCCGAAATCACCAACCTGCTGATCTCCGGCGGCGATCCGTTCGTCCTGACCAGGATCCAGCTCAACGGCATCCTCGACCACGTGCTGACGATCCCGCACCTCCGCTCGATCCGCTTCGGCACCAAGTCTATCGTCCACCACCCGGCCCGGTTCGAGGATCCGGGAATTACCGCGATGTTCTCGCGGATCCGCCAGGCGGGCAAAACCCCGCTGCTGATTACCCACGTCGATCATTTTGGAGAAATCTCGGAACTCACCGAACGCGTCGCCCGCAACATGATCGCCCAGGGCGTTCAGTTGCTCAACCAGACGGTGCTCTTGCGCCGCGTCAACGACCAGCCCGAAATCCTCACCGAAACCTTCCGCCGCCTCCACTGCCTCGGCATCCGGCCCTATTACCTGTTCCAGGCCCGGCCCGTCCGCCAGGGATCGCACTTCCAAGTGCCGTTCGTCCGCGGCGTGCCGCTCGTCCAGGACGCCCAGCGACGCCTCGGCGGCATCGAAAAAACGTTCCGCTTCATCATGTCGCACCACACGGGCAAGATCGAGATCCTCGACCTGACCGACGACGGGCGGCTCTACATGCGATACCACCAGAACCGCGACCCGATGAAGGTCGGCCGCATCTTCTCGCGACCGTGCCGCGACGGCGATTGCTGGCTCGACGACATGGCCACCGAGGGCTCGCTCGAAGCGGCGTAAAAGACGTAGGGTGCGTCGGGACGCACCATAAAAGATAACGTAGGGTGGGGCGAGGGCCGCATCACCAATCACCCTCGCCCACCGCCGTACGTTCCTAACCGATTCGCCCCGTCCCGCCAATCTCGCCCCACCAAACCCGCTATTTCTTCTGCTTCAGCACCAGCACCGGGCAATGCGCCAACCGCACGACCCGCTCGGCCACCGAGCCCAGCAACAGGTGCCGAAATCCTGTGCGCCCATGCGACGAGACGACGATGAGGCCCGCTTCGATCTCCTCGGCGTAGGCGACGATTTCATGGCCCGGATCGCCGAACCGCACGACGACATGCACCGCTTCGTCCACGCCTTGCCGTCGCATCTCCTCGGCCAGCGCGGCCTCCGCGTGCTCCCGCCGGCTCATGTCGTCGATCGTGTCCCAGATCACGCCCGGATCGGTCACTTCCATGACCGGCAGCACGTGAATGACGTACACGTTCGCCGGATCTTGGATCATCTCGCGGGCAGTCTGAAGTGCGACCCGCGAGTCCGTGGAGAAATCCACCGGCACCAAGACGTTCTTCCGCGGCAACCAGTTCATGGCCTTCCCCTTGCGGAAAAAACTAGTAGGGGGCGTGCTTGCACGCACCACGGCGAGTTTGTACTCATTCGTACTCATCACGCTCCGCGTGATGTCACGATAGACCGGCATTCACATTATGTGGCAACCTCACGCGGAGCGTGAGGAATACGGATGGTGCGTCTGGACGCACCAAATAAAACTAATTCCACCACCAGCGAGTCGGCTTGCCGGCGGTCGCACTTTCACGAACGCTCGAAAGCGAAGCGTTTTCCTTGACGTCCTTGATCGCCGCATACGAATCAATCGCCACGCCGCCCGACGCACTGATGACCCAACGACGGCCAGCCTTCAACGCGCTGGCCACGCTGTCAACCTGCTTCGGGGCGGGCATCTTCTCGATCTCGACCTGGGTCGGATCCAAAAGCGTCGGAAAACTGTAGCCCGCCTTCGCGGTCAAGTCTTCCTTCACCACCAACGCCGAAACGATCGCCAGTTGCATGCAGTTGCGAAGCTCGCCGAACACCGGATCGGCCAGAGCCAGTTTCTCGTATTTCTGGGTGAACAAATCGGCCCAGCGCTCGGCCAACGGGTCGCTCTTGGCGGTCTCCTCGCGCTGGCCGCTCGCGTTGAAATAGGCCGACTCGGTCATCGCCTTGACCGACGCCCCTTGCAGCTCCCAAGCCAGACCGTCGGGACTCCGCATGACCGATTCGTAACGCGGTTCCAGCCACCATCGCGGCAACATGTTGCCCACGCTGCCGCCGGACAACTTGACCATCTGCAGGAAGCTCGGCATGCCCGAAACCGGCGCACGGTCCAGGTGCATCCCCAGCCGCTTCATCCGGTAGTCGGCCGCCACCATCACCCGGGCAAAATGGCTCGTGTCCGGCACCACCGTCAGCGTGATTTTTTGCGGACCCAACGCCTCCGCGATATTGGCCTGGGTCATCTGCGGGTTGCCCATCGTGCTCAGCGTGCTCATGTACTCGCGCAACCGGACAATGCCCTCCGGCCGCGGGTCGATCGAGCAGGAAATAACCTGCTCCATCGCCGGCCGCGCCGTCCGCATGGCCACCAACAAATCGTCCAACAACAGCACCGGCCGGCCCGTGCCGACGCCGACCACCGCGCCCTTGTCGTTCACTTTCCAGCCCTCGCCAGGCCCGGCGAGAATAATGTCTTTGTTTTCAACGTCGACGAAGACGTAGCGGATTTCCTGCAAACCGTCCAGATAGCGCATCTCGTCCGAGAGCGGCTTGTTTTCGTGAATGTACGCGGCGATCGCCTCTTCCAGCCGGCGAAGCGAAATCTTACGCAGCCCGGTCGCCTGGGCAAGCTCCTCCGGCACCGGGGCAAAGCTCGCCTTCATCAACTGCACCAGCCGGTCCGTGTTGTCCACCGTCGCGTTGGCAAGCACGCCTTCCGAGTTGACCGAAACGCCGCCCACCGCCGGCGGACGTGCAAAAAGCAGGTCCTGGCCGGCCGCCTGGGAACCCTCCAGGGCCGCCAAACCAACCACCAACAACGCCAGCGCCACGCGACGAACAACACAACCCGTGCAAAGACCGTAATAAACCATGACCAAACTCCGAGGTACAATACCTTAGAGCCTATCCGAAAACGAGGACTGGCTCCGAACCCGACGTACGCGGTGCTTCCGAAAACGGTTGCCGTGAGACGCCTGTCCCCGTTTTCGGATAGGCTCTTGGGACAGGACGTGACTTGCGTCTTATAATCGTAACTCCTGGCTGGGTCGGCTGCAAGGAAAACTCCCCCCGGCTTCATGGCCCGAAAGGCAATCCTCGCGGGGGATGCCACACCAGCGGGTGGTGCGTCAAAGCAACTTGTCGCACCAGGGGTTCGCCGGGTAAGGTAGTAGTTGGGCCGTTAATTCAAACCGAGCCACGCTCTGTGAGGGAGCGGTTGGGGATTTTTTGGAGTTGCAACCGCCCCTCACGGAGCGCGGCTCAGAAAAATCATTTCGATGGTATCGCAAAGATAGAGACAAGGCCGTGCCGAAGCTCGCCTATTTGGTTATCCGCGACGGGTTGAAATGGACCGACGTCTTCCGTCTGGTCCCAGGCCAGGCCGTCACCATCGGCCGCGCCGCCACCAACCAAATCATCCTCAAGGACGACCGCTGCAGCCGAAACCACGCCGAAGTCTTCATGTCCGAGGGCCAATGGATCCTCCGAGACCTCGAAAGCCGCAACGGTACCCTGGTCGGCGAGCATCGGGTTACGGGTGATTGGATCCTCCAGCCGGCCGACGTCATTCGCGTCGGACGAACCCAACTCGTCTTCGTCCACCACCTGACCCAGGCGTTCGACGAACCTTCGACAGCCGTGGTCCAGCCTCGCGGCGGCGCGAGCGAGACGGGCCTAGTGCCCGACTCCGTCCCCGATGCCGACGCGGACGCCGACAACGTCCTCCTTTCGAGCTATCAGCCCACGACCATCACCCATCGCGCCGGCCAGACCAAGTTCCTCGAGCCGGGTGAAATCCAAGAGGACGAGGCTGGCCTGTCCGAGAAAGGCCAAGCCGCCGCCAGTCTCTGCCGGCTCGCCTTCGAGTTGGCCAAAGCGACCGACCAAGTGGCCCTGGCCCATCTCGCCTTGGCCGGCCTGTTCGAAAGCACCCAGACCGACACCGGCGCCTTGCTCCTGTTGCCCCGCGCGGCCGCCGGCGTCGACGGCGCGAACCTCGAAGTGATCGCCTCCCGCTCCACCGCCAACCA
>Ga0209342_10002462_pt1 | contig 19898 bp, 18 predicted proteins | sample RifCSP16_2_FD_184023 | JGI IMG/M metagenome (GOLD analysis project Ga0209342, IMG submission 184023) | Soil microbial communities from Rifle, Colorado - Rifle CSP2_sed 16_2 (SPAdes) (version 2) | ecosystem: Environmental > Terrestrial > Deep subsurface > Rock core/Sediment | place: Rifle... | reverse complement strand
TAAATAAATATAAAGTACTCGAAGGTCTCCAAGCAAACCCGGCACGTAGAAAAAGAAAAAAATCTGCTGCAATGAATTGCTCCATTGGGCAAATTAAGCGTAAATCTCCTGATGTATGCCTTTCTTCAAGAATATCAGCATGAATAGACATCCGATCAGAATTTAACCTATTTTTTCGATAACCAAGTACTTCAATATATTCAGAAATTCGTTCAAATGAAACTGAATCAGGTGATCCATTTTTAATATTCTTTACATATAAAATGTCATTAAGAATTCTTGAAATTAATTCCCACCGATTTTCAATTATCAAAAATGAGATAAATGTTACAAATAATTCATGACCAATGAATTTATAGAAATCAAATTGAGTTTTCTTATAACCACCTGAAAAGCCTTGCGGAAGATTATATTTTTCAACAATTTGCTCTAATGATTTAAATAAGGCTAAAGCTGAATCTTGTGAATTTAAAACAGCTATCGATTCTGATAATTTAGAAAATTCAAAAAGGAAACCATTTGTTTTCTCGATTGATTCCATAAATACTTCATCAGGTTCTTCTTCACTTTTTTCGCCTGCAAAATCAGGGGCAATTTCTGTTAAGAAATTGAATAATGATTTCATGAATCCCCTTACTAAATATAATTGATTTGGTTGATCATTAGTTATGGCTAAAATTGCTTCATCCACAAGGGAGACCTTTACTGGAGTGATGATTTCTTCATTTTCTAGATTATCAAGAATTGTTCGTACACCCTCCACAAGAATAGCAGTCAGTTTCTTTCTTTCAGAGCTTCGATCAGTTTCTTGTGGTTCCATTTTATAAGAGATTATTCGCTTCATGCGTAAATCAAATGGTAAAACTTCAGGATTGCCGAAGGCTGTATTCATCACCATTAAAATTCTATCGAAACCTAAAACATTAATTGCAAAACCAAGCTCAATTAAAACATTAGGGTTTGGCGTTTTTCTTGAATGATCATTTATGTTAATAATGGAAACATCTGCAACGAAAATATGAGATTTTGCTATCTTCCCAAAAATAGTATCAGCAATATCAGGAGCACCTGGAACACCAATTGTATCTCGGTCGAGAACTGGTTCGATGTGAATACTTTCATCTTTACGAATTCTTTTTGCAGCTTCTTCAAGTGCAGTCTGAATAAAACCTCGATTTGTAGAGTTTGGTAAATCTGTTTCCCAGGAATAAAAAATATTACATTGCTGCAGTTTTTCTAATGACATTCAATTCACCTCTGATAGGGGGAATTATTAATCACTTTTTGCCTTTTCCAAATTAAATTGGCATTAATAAAATGATTTGGTGAATCTTTTTTCATTGCAGATATAGAGATAATCTCATTTTGAACAGAATAAATTAATTTAAAATATATAACTTTAGGCTTTTATAATTTTGTACGAGAGTAAATTCATTAATAAGTTATTCATCTGATAAACCTTTCTCATTATTTCTGTGGAAGTTAATTAATGAAGAAATTATTATTTTCAATTCATCTTCGTGGCTTAATGAATTGATATCAATTGCAGCACAAGGACCATTATAAAAATCCTGCACTCCTTTAGATAAAGGAGCTACAGTATAATATTTTGCTAAACTACGAATCCTTTCCTCGGGCATCATTACTACAAGTCGTATTTTTTTATTTCGAATCTTCATAAAAGCAATATTCTTCGGTGCTTTTATCGAAATGTAATATTTTTGAGGATTAAAAACAGCAGATGAATCTATTTCCAAGGTTATTTGTTTTAATTTTTCATAAATATCTTTGACAATTTTGTCAACACCTTCGAGATGATATTCCTCACTTATTTGATCTTCTTCAATCGTTTCATCATTATCATCAATAAATCCTGCTTGCTCAACATATTGAATAGTTTCAAAATCAGGTGTTATAGTATAAATAACATCTTTATTAAATGTGTATTTTCTTAATTCAACAAACTTAACTAACTTTCCCCAAGTATCGGTATATGTATCAGAAATTTCAGGAAGCTGGCGAATTGGGCCATCTGCGATGAGCAGGATATTCTGATTTGAGTCAATAATGTCGCTTAAAAATTTATATATTTCCTTTCGTCCAATTAAACTTTGAAACGATTCTTTAATGGAATCATCACGATCTACAATTGTATATAACTTATCAACTAGCTCTTTTCTTAACTTCGTATTTTTAAAGAATGCGAAAAACTTGGTTATTTGAGGGAATATATGATTATAGAAACTATGATGGGTAACTTCAACTTCTACAACATAAAATTGCGGATCAGTTTTATCTGTAAAATCAAAGAAAAATCCATCGGGAATGGTTCCCCCTAATGATTTCGATTCGATTTTCTTTTTCGCATTTATATAAATTGTATCTTTTCCGAAAAGAATATTGGATACTTCCACAACCTCATCTTCAAATTCCTTTTCAGAAGAAAATTTATGTTCGATATACCTTTTTCCATTCCCTATAATGGTCATTAATATCTCCAATTAATTATTTATATTTTCAAATTGCAAAATACCTGATTATTATCTTACATCATTTTGAATATTGAAGTCAATTAAACGGGTTGCACAATTTATGTACACCAATCTATTGACTCTATGCTAATTCTGAGAAATATATAAGAAAACTTCTTATACCTTTGATTAAACAACCAAAAAAAGTGTTGTTCTAATTTCTCAAAATAGTGTTATTGGTCTTGCATTCATTGCCATTACGTTATAAATAGAGGGTAAAGTGGTTAATCTCTTTGTTGGATCCAACTCATTTAGATGCCTCCCGGTCAATTCTTCCCATTTCATAATATCATTGACCATTACATGAATTACATCTCCAACATCTACTGTCTTGAATAGATGAAGCCATTGAGTATTGTCAACCGGTAAAATAATTTCCGGCAGAACTGAAAAAAGGATCTTGCTCGCCCCAACAAGACCATAAGATATTTTTCCCATTGAAAATGGAAGGATTTTTTTGGATATTTTCCATATCTCTGCTGTTAATTCTTCGAGTTGCTTTTCATTAATCTCAAGGATATACCTATCTCTGGATAAACCGCTATTCATCACAGAACGATTAATTTCAACAATGCTCTCTCCAACTTCATTCCATATATTACGTAATTTGATTTCAAGATTCCCATGAAAAGGTCCAGACCTGGTCATTTTAAAATTTGCTAATAATCGCGATGCACAATTGATGAAGGTCTCACCTTTTTCATCCAATTTCCTGGAATTTTCAATAATTTCCCTGACCACTTCATTGTAACCACCCCCAAATTCATGAATTTTCGTGGTTATCTCAATTGGACTTACAGGATAGTCATTCTCATTAAATAATATTTTAATTGGCATCATTTCTACCTCTCAATCAAGATCAATCATAATTTTAATAAAGATATTCCTGAGAAATTATTTTTTTTCGATTAATGTATTCTATTATTTCATGAATCTTCTTTTTTACGTCCAGCGGATCATAAATGCCGTTAAAGCTCTCCCTAGTCCCACCTGTCCCCGTCACGATAACACTACCATAATTTAACAATCTGCCGATGATATTCTGATTAACTGACACACTCTCAATTTTTGTTATGAGCATTTCGATTGTATGCCTACGGATTAATCCTTTTTTCGCAATAATACGAAGGTTCGTGATAGCGAATTCGGTTGTGTAAAGGGTGATAACAGCCTGCACAGCAAGATAAATTGTAGAAAGGAATAGAAATCCAGAAAACAAGATAATCAAACCCCCAAAAAAGTTTTCGGCAGTCAAAGGGGGAATTGGTGATCCGGGAGTTTGTATTCGAGCAGCTTTACTGAACCCAAATGACCCGACAATAAACGTAATTGCTAACATCAATATCGACGGAATGAAAACAGACGGGTGAATTCGTGCGCTAAACAAGACCTTTTCATTGGCTGTTAAATTTTCTTAAACATAACTCATCTTTTATCTCCCACAATGCATAAATGAGGATATAGCACACGTATTATAGAATATAAGATTGAGAGTTAAAAGTCAATACGGAAATTAGCTTTCCAGAAGTTCAAATCCTCTACTTGTCAGTTTCTTTCGCCAGCCTCCTCCGCCTCCAGAAGAATATGCCCGCCGATGCCGAAGTCACCGAGTCCTGGCTTCATGACCTGCTCAATAAGATCGCCGACCCTGCCCTTTCAACTGGAGTCGAAGAAAATGGAGAAAACAAAGATGCCTGATTCGTTTCGATTCGTTCCGCGGAACGAATCGGCAGTCTTTCCCTATCCCGGCTTTTCCAGCCTGCATTGGACGGATGACTGCCAGGATTACAGGATTGGTTGTTGCATAATTGTGCAAAAAGACGCAAAATATGAACAATATTATATTCCTGGGAGGGACCCTATGAAGATCAAACCTGGATCATCCATTCTGCCAATAATCCTGATTACCCTCGCATTGGTGCTGGTCGGCTGCGCACCCAAAACCGTTACGCGCGGCGGCACACTGGCGGTCTGTCCGCCGGAATTCCTGCACGCTCCCCTGTATGTCTCCCCAACCAACAACGACCATACATCTCTCACTCCCATCCTGGATTGGGATTACCCCGAGGTGCATTTCCCGGCTGATTCAGAGAACCTCTGCCACCCGGAGAAATACCGCATCACCTACAAGAAGGGTCCCCTCTTCATGGAAGCCGGCGGTGCTTTCGTGGATGGCGACCAGACCAGCTACCAGATGCCCGCCCTGCAGGCTGGTGCGGAGTACACCTGGTCGGTCTCCTCCATGACCCTTGACGCCAACGGTCCCTTTGCCGGCATCTGGCGTTTCTTCGTCGGTGAAAACTGCGAGACCGGTCCGCTTACCGCGCCCATCCTGCTGCAGCCATTCAACGGCGCCACCCTCAACCACCTGGTGCCCACCCTGGTCTGGCAAAGCAGCACCACCTGCATACCGTCCGGTTACCATGTTGACATCGCCACCGATCCACAGTTTGCCAACATCGTCTTCAACACCGAAACACCGGACCCCCTGCAGACCTTCCAGGTTCCCAACCCGCTCAGCAACTGCACCCGCTATTACTGGCGGGTCGGCGCGCTCATGACCTACCAGGTGCAGCCTTTCTCGGAAACCTTCTCCTTCCGGGTTGCCACCGAGGGCTGCGAAGCAGAACCGGGCGCCGGCAGCATTGTCGGCAAAGTCTGGCGTGACCAGTGCAGCGTACCCCATGATGGCAGCATACCATCCCCCATGCCCGCCGGCTGCACCGCCGTCTCCGATGGCACCATCGCCGATGGCATCCGCCAGGCGGGTGAATTTGGCATCGCCGATGTCATCGTTCGGGTCGGAGCCGGGGATTGCGGCGCCAGTACACCGCTCGGCTTGACCATCACCGACTCCTCCGGGGATTACTACCTGCACGGTCTGCAGGGCGGCACCTACTGCATCAGCATTGATTCCAGTGAAAATCCCATCTGGCTGGGAGGACCCATCAATGGCTGGTGGACGCAGCCGCAGGCTGCCTATGGCACACCCATCGCTTCCTTTGAGATCGACCTGGCGTCCGACCAGGACCTGCCGGGTGTGGATTTTGGCTGGCAGTTCGACAACAGTGATGAACCGGTTTCCACCAACACGCTTGGGGGCGTGATCTACCATGACCTGTGCGCCATTCCCATCGGCGTCGGATATAACGGTCCCCTCCTCGATGGCTGCGTTCAGCATGACGGCTACATCACCGGCGACTGGCAGCGCCAGGAGGGTGAAGCCGGCATCCCGGGAGTTACCGTCACCGCCCATGAGAACATGTGCAGCAATCCCGTATCTCAGACCACGGTCACCGATGCCCAGGGTCACTTTTCCTTCAACCTCGCTTCCGGCATCGCCCACTGCATCATTGTCGATTCCCTCTCCGGCGCCAATGCACCCGTCCTTCAGTATGGCGTCTGGTCCATCAACCCCGCCAACCCTGTCTACGAGTATTCCTTCAACTTCAACGGCACGGGTCAGACCGACCTGGAATACTTCTCCTTCGCCTGGGATTACGCTCAACTGCCCGACTTTCCGACTGGAGAACCCACACCCCTGTTCGAATTCCCGATCTTTACACCAGGTTTCGACCTGAACTGCCGCGAAGGTCCCGCCATTGCCTGGCCCATCCTGGCAAAGGTCAAGTCCGGCATGCAGATCCCGGTGCTCATGCGCACCGTTAACAACGACTGGCTGCAGTTGAAACCGGCTGGCATGCTCAATAAGGCGGATTTTCCCGGGTTTGAATACTTCCGAGAAGATCTGCGCTGCTGGGTGATGAGTTCGAATGGAAAGCTGGAAGGCAGCCTGGATGGGGTGGAAGCCTACTTTGGTCCTTCGGATCCCACCGCCCAGCCCACACAGGTGGCTTGTGCCAACCTGGCTGAATCTGCCTGCAAGGCTCAGCCGACCTGTGAATGGATCGAACCTTTGGTCACTGTCGGCTACTGCACCGATAAATAGCCGCTGGGATATTGCTCAGCAAACAGCGGCAGGAGAGCTTCCTGCCGCTGTTAGTCCAGGTTCGATCCCCGGGCAATAGACTCCGCCCGTTTCAGGTCAGCGGGAGTGTTGAGGTTCATAAAGAGATGCGGGTTTGGGTCGACCGCTGCCACCTGTTCAAAGGGCACCACCTCGACCCGCACCTGGGGGAACCACGAAATGAGCTTCAGTTCCCCCCCTTCGAGGGCGAGACGGACTTGCGGAAGGCAGGTCTCCCGCCGGTAGACGGCGTGCAGGGGTTCCAGTCCCTCGGCGCTGGAAGGGATGGCAACATCTCCCCCGCTCGACTCCAGCCTTCCCGCCAGGGTTGCCAGCAGCGCGGCGCTGGCGAAGGGCATGTCGCATGCCACCACCGCCACCAGCGGCTTTCCCGCTGCTGAAAGGGCGGTCAGCAACCCTCCCAGGGCACCATACCCGGGCAGGAGGTCTGCATAAAGGGGCAGGTCGAGAAAGCGGTATGCATCCGGGTTGTTGGTGGTCACCAGCACCTCGTCCGCCATGGGAGACAGGCGCTCGATCACGCGCCGGATCAGGGGCTTACCGAGGAATGGCAGCAGGCCCTTGTCGGAACCCATGCGGCGGGATTCGCCTCCCGCCTGGATGACCAGTGTGAGCATGGCGCTATTATAAACGTTCAGACTGTCATTGTGAGTCCTGTAAGGACGAAGCAATCTCGCTTCCCCGAAGTTATTATGTCGCTTTTGATAACGGGATTGCCACACCTCCCGCTGGTCGGTTCGCAATGACAACAGATTACTTAAAGGATAGTAATCCCGCGAATAATGTCATTGCGACGAAGTCCTCATACTTTTCGAGGAGTCCTGTAAGGACGAAGCAATCTCGCTTTCCCGAAGTTATTATGTCACTTTTGAGAACGAGATTGCCACACCTCCCGTTGGTCGGTTCGCAATGACAACAAAAGCTATAAGGGTGTCATATAATGGAATTGTAGGGTATAGGAGTTTTCGATGACGGAACGGATCAAGCTGCTGGACAAACTGACAAGGGAAGCCGACCTGACGGAGAAACTGGAAGACGGGTCCGTCCGCTGCACAGCCTGTGCCCACCGCTGCCTGGTCCGGGAAGGAAAGCGCGGCATCTGCCGGGTGCGCTTCAACCAGGGCGGCAAACTGATGGCACCCTGGGGCTACGTCGCCGGTCTGCAGGCTGACCCGGTCGAGAAAAAGCCCTTCTACCACTTCCTGCCGGGGACGATCGCCCTGACCTTCGGCATGCTGGGCTGCAACTTCCACTGCGACTACTGCCAGAACTGGCTCAGCTCGCAAGCCGGGCGCGACCCTGCCAGCGACCAGGTCATCGGGCAGGTGGAGCGCATCTCAGCTGAAGAGATCGTAACCTATGCTGTGCACAGGGGGGCACGCCTGCTGGCATCCTCCTACAACGAGCCGCTCATCACCAGCGAGTGGGCGGCGGAAGTCTTCAAACAGGCGAATAAAGCCGGCATGCAGTGCGTGATGGTTTCGAACGGCTATGCCACCCCGCAGGCACTGGAGTATCTCAGCCCGGTCATGCAGGGCTACAAGATCGACCTGAAGAGCATGCAGGATAAAAACTACCGCCAGCTGGGCGGAGTGCTGCAGCACGTGCTGGACAGCATCGTCAAGGCGCACGCGCTGGGCATGTGGGTGGAGGTGGTCACCTTGCTGGTGCCGGGCTTCAACGATTCAAATGAAGAACTGTGGGAGATGTCCAGCTTCATCAAGGGCGTCTCCGCCCAGATCCCCTGGCACATCACCGCCTTCCACCAGGATTATCACATGCGGGATGCCCAGCGTACATCGGCGGAAAGTCTGATGCGGGCGGCTGAGATCGGCTGCGAAGCGGGATTACGTTACGTCTACGCCGGCAACCTGCCGGGCATGGTGGACGAGTACGAGACCACCTTCTGCCACAACTGCCGCACGGCGTTGATCAAACGGCGCGGCTTCCGCGTGGTCGAGAATCGCTTGACCGCCGAAGGGACCTGCCCACAATGCGGGACGAAAGCCGCGGGTGTGTGGAAATGAAGATGGAAGGGGGTGCGGTCATTAAATCGCTGCTGGTCTGCCATGATGCAAATTATTCGAATTAAGGATAGAGATCAAAATGCAGGGTCGAAACTGCAAGGAACCAGGTCTTTTCTGAGAAATGGCGATTGCATTTGGAAAGGACCTCACAATACTTATTATCAGGCAGGACAGCCATGAGGTTATTCTGCAGCCATTTTCTCGAACCCATTTTTCCATTTGCCATAAAGGAACCTTCCATGAAAAAGAAAAATTCCATTTTGATGATGTTCGCAGGAACTTTGCTGCTGGTCTCGCTGGCATGTTCAATAGGACGACCCGAGGTGGTGATCCCCGCTGCTGGCGCAGGCAGCTCGACCACGGCAACCTATACTGGTCCAGCGGTTGTCAGTGTGTATTATGGTAATGGTGAAATTGAATGCACGAATGATGGGACAGCCACCCTGGTGATCGACCGAGTTGACACAGTCTTTAAAATGTTCGTTGTTTCGCCCTCAACCCGCACAGACTGCAGCCTGGATGGCACAAAACTCCAGATCGATTTTTCAGGTGATATTGGTTTCGGATATGGAACCGACCTGTCACTGGTTTTCCGGGTATGCATTCCAGCCGTACCTGGAGTGGCGGTGGGAAACCAGGATTACAATCCAAATGGGCCAACGATCAGTGGAACTGTGGAGTGTTTTTACACAAACGGAGACAGATATGCAACCGTTGAATACGATCTGAAGATCAATGATTAAAGTCTTACAGAAATCAGGTAGTCAGAGTTGACAGGAATTCCATCACCCAAAAAGCAGCAGGAGGATGGGTGTGAACATGGAAGGGGATGCGGTCTGGATCAGCGGGTATCGCCATCGCCCTTGATCTTGTCCCGATCCAGGCGGTCGGAAAGCTTGGCCAGGTTGTCTGCGGCAATATCGTCAAGGTTCAGTCCAAGCTCGGTGGCCACCTGGGCGAGGTACCAGAGCACGTCCCCCAGCTCGGATTCGAGGGCGTGCAGCGTTTCAGCGGAGAAGTGCCCCTCCTTATCGCGGAAGACCTTCTTGATCTTGCCAGCCACCTCGCCGGCTTCATTCACCAATCCGAGGGTCGGGTAGATGACCGGGTGACCGATCAGCGTGTAGAGGGCTGTCTTGCGGGACTTTTTCTGATATTCGTTGAGATCCATAAGGTTCCTTAATAATTGATGGTTGGGTACGGGACGGCAAACCTTCCTAATCGGCAGTAAATGCTTTCGTCATCTTTCGCCAGAAATCATCGCGCTCGCCTGGGACGAAGGGGATGTAGAGGGAAATGCGGTCAGCGATGCCGGCGTAGCGTTTCTTCAATTCGGTTGGCAGGCTGGTTTCATCCGTTACCAGGCAGAAGGTGTGCAACATCTCGTCGGAGATGAGACCGAACATCTCACCCCACTGGGAGCGCGATGCCAGGGCAGAGAGCTTCTCCGCTTCGTCCTGCCAGCCATGGAATGCCATGACCGGGCGGTAGGAGGGCGTGGAGGCATAGAAGGAAATCTGGGCACGGGCAAAGGTCTCCTCCTCGGGGTTGGTGGCGACAAAGGCTGTGACGGAATTGGTTATGTCGCTCATGGATCGACCTGTCTTTAAAGCACCCTTCTGCATGGCTGGCAGCATCACGTCCTGCAGATAAGCCGGGCTGTTGAATGGATGGGCATGAAAACCCTGGCAGAGCTCCCCAGCCAATTGTGCCAGACCGGTGTTTACACCGGCTATGTAGATCGGGATGTCGGGGTGATCAATGGGACCGGGGTTGAAGAAGGGAGACATTAATGTCAGTTTATAGTAATCACCGCGGAACTCAAGCTTCTCGTTCTTCTGCCAGCTTTGCCAGAAAGCGCGGATGGCGAGGATCTGCTCCCGCAGCTTGCCAACGACCGAATCCGGCCAGGGCATGCCGAAGCGGCGTTCGATATGCGCCTTGACCTGGGTCCCCAGGCCGAGGATGAAGCGTCCGGAAGATTGCGCGGAAAGGTCCCAGGCGATGTATGCGAGGTTGGCAGGGTTACGGGCAAAGGATACGGCGATGGCTGTACCAAAATTCATGTTCGTGGTGTGCTCAGCGATCAAGGTACACGGCAGGAACGGATCGTGCTGTGTTTCGCTTGTCCAGAGGGTGTCGAAATTAAGCATTTCGGCATTCCTGGCGATGGCTGGTATCTCATTCAGACCTGTCAGTGGAAGAGCAGCATCAAACTTCATGAATGACTCCTTTGGATGTACATGACATGAAACAAACCAACAAGGAACAAGGACCTGTCACAGGAAATACCCCTGGGTGTTCTGAAGATCCACTCATTCAGACAGGAGATAGGCTGTTATCCAGTTGGCAGTGGCAAGCAAGGCATCTGTGTGGGTGCGCTCGTAATTATGGGAAGCATCCACACCAGGACCAATGAGGGCGACAGCAACATCGCCACCTGCACGCCAGAAGGCTTCCCCGTCGGAGCCATAGTATGGGTAAATATCGACCATGTAGGGAATGTGATGGGCATCAGCCAGGTCTCGCAGGCGATTGGAAAAGGCGTGGTGGTAGGGACCACCTGAATCCTTTACACAAATGGAGGCAAAGAATTCGCTGGAATTCTGTCCATCACCCACGGCAGCCATGTCCACTGCAAGGAGTTCCTGAACCTCGGCAGGGATGCCGGTGGAGGCTCCATGACCTACCTCTTCATAATTGCTTATCAGGATGAATGTGTCCTGCGAAGGTTTTTTCCCGGCTTCGATCATGGCATCGACGGAGGCAAAGATGGTTGCCACACAAGCCTTGTCATCTAGGTGGCGGGAACGGATGAAGCCATTATTCAACTCGACACGCGGATCAAAGGCAACGAAGTCACCTATTTCGATGCCAAGATCAATGGTTTCAGATGAGCTTCCTGTGCGGGCATCGAGGCGGACCTCCATGTTCTCATCCAGCCGTTCCTCCTTGGTCACCTCGGTACCGAATACATGGGTGGAAGCCTTGTTCAGGAGGAAGGAGCCGCGGATCTGGTCGCCCTTGCGGGTGAAAACGGTACAGCCCTCCCCTTCAACTGCGTTCCAGGCGTATCCACCCAACTTGGACAGCTGGAGGCGACCATTGGACTTGATCTCTTTGACCATGGCGCCCAATGTATCCACATGGGCGGTGAGAGCCCGGGGAGATGTAGAGGATGCACCTGGCCAGGATATCAGCAATGCTCCCTTGCGGGTCCTGCGCATGGCAAGGTGTGGGAATTTGCCAAAAGCTTGTTCTGTGAAAGCAATGGCATTTTCAGCAAAGCCAGTTGGACTGGGTGTATTTAACAACCCCTGCAAGAAGGCAAACATCTTATCAATATTTGGAGAAGGCATTGCATCCATTTTCAAGTCCTTAAGAGAGATTCTCAAAGCGGGTCAGTATTTCCCGCCATTGATTTGGGATCGGAACAGATTTTCCACTATGATAGTCATATGCCACCAAAACGAATTCGCCTGAACATACTTCTTTGCCAGTGGCTTGATCGACCAGGGATTGGCGCATGGTCATGGATTTGTTTCCAAGGCGGGTCGTTTTTACAGAAACAAGGATATCATCCGCAAACTGAACCGGAGCAAGAAAACTGATATGAACATCAGCAAGGATCATGCCGATATCCAGAAAAGAAGTATTCTTCTCAAATAATTTCAAGTGGATAAAATAATGAATGCGTGCCTGCTCGAAAAATGTGAGATACCTGGCGTTATTCAAGTGACCCTGCGGATCAAGGTCACCATAGCGGATCTCAATGGGATGTGTGAATTTATAATCAGTCATGAAAAGAATTATACAATATGCTGATGGAGATCATGCATATTGACTTCTCATCCGCACACCTCAAATCGCCTGCAATATCCACCTACGGTATAATTACCCGGAATGTCAAACCATACTGAACCAGCCAAACATGTTGTTGTAGCAGTCCATCCCAAAATGCCTGCTGCAATCAAAGAGGCCCAGGTTTTCGAGGCTTTCTTAAACTCCCAAGGTTTAAGCACTTATCGGGGAACACTGGATGATATTGAACTAGTTCAGCAGATCGAGGACGGCTGTTTTGAATTGATGGTGGCAGTGGGCGGGGATGGGACCATGCTGCGAGCCGCACATTTGTGCTCTCCAATGAATGTTCCAATCCTGGGTATAAATTTGGGCAGGGTGGGCTTCCTTTTTCAAATACACAGGGACGATTGGCAGGAATACTTTGAAAAATATCTTAATGGTGATTTCTGGATCGAAAAAAGGATGATGCTTCGAGCAGAACTATGGCAGAATGATGAACTACAGGGAACCTGGCATGCATTGAATGAAGCTGTCATTTGCAGAGGACACCTGATCCGCCCCGTGCATATTTCAGCCAGTGTTGATGACCGCCTGCTGACCACATACGTGGCGGATGGGTTAATCGCGGCTACGCCAACCGGCTCGACAGCATATTCCTTGGCTGCGGGCGGTCCCATTCTGCCACCGGAATTACGCAACATAGTCCTTGTGCCAATTGCACCTCACCTTTCTGTTGACAGGGCTGTTGTCCTTTCGGAAGGGAGCTCTGTAACCATCCAGGTTCATAGTGAAGGGGATTCTGTTCTAAGTGTTGATGGACAAATACCCATTGAATTGAACCAGAATGATATTGTCAAAATATGTGCCGGTGATTACAGCACTCTTTTTGTCAGGTTTGGTGATCCTGATTACTTCTATCGCAACCTGACCAACCGGATGAACCAAAACTCTACTACAGGATTTCCTTTATGACCCAAGATGATCTTCCCTTGACTTGCGCCAACCATCCAAACGTTGAAACCACCCTGCGCTGCAAGGAATGCAATAAACCAATCTGTCCGAAATGCGCAGTTCATACTCCTACCGGTTACAGCTGCAAGGAATGTGTGCGCGATCACAAAAAGAAATTCGATAATGCCGAGTGGTCTGATTACCTGCTGGGATTTGTGGTGGCAGGAATACTTTCACTTACTGGAAGTTTCCTGATCTCCCTGATCGGAAGCATCGGATTCATCGGATGGATCCTGGTCGTGATCAGCGCACCAACCGCCGGTGCGATCATCGCTGAAGCAACAAGATGGGTGATCAAGCGTCACCGAGCCAGGTCTTTGTTCAACACGATCATCGTGGCGGTTGCCCTGGGTGCCATTCCCATGGTGCTGATCAACCTGTTCCGATTTAATCTTTTTGGAATTCTTTTTCAAGGTGTTTATCTCGTGCTGGTCGTCCCAGCTGTCTATTATCGCTTATCCGGTATTCAGTTGCTCAAATAAGACAAATGCTGATCGAACTTAGAATCCTAGATTTTGCCATAATCGACAAACTGGAGGTTGCCCTGAAAAGTGGTCTCCTGGTCTTCACAGGTGAAACCGGTGCGGGGAAATCGATCATCATGGATGCGGTAGAAATGCTTCTCGGCGGGAAAGTGGATGCTTCTGTCATCCGGGCTGAGGAAGAACTGGCACGCGTGGAAGGCGTCTTTTCAGTGGATGGCGAGGAAAGTTCTGAAGTGTTTGCCCTGCTGAAGAGAGAAGACCTGCTGGATGATGGGAATTTCATAACCATCAGCCGGGAAGTTCGCAGAGAAGGCAGGAGCAGCGCACGCATTAATGGCCGAATAGTCAATCAAACTCTACTGAGAGAGTTGGGTGGATACTTGGTGGATATCCATGGACAATCGGAACATCTTTCCCTGCTGGACACCAAATCCCACCTGGATCTGCTGGACAGGTATGCCAAGCTGGATGATCTGCAGACTGAATACCACCAGGATTATTTAAAGATCAGGCAAATTCGAAAAGAGTTAGCAGCACTGCGTGTAAATCGAGAAGATTCAGATCGACGAATTGAATTACTAACCTACCAGGCAGATGAAATCGAAAAAGCAAATCTTCAAGCAGGTGAGGAAGAAGAGCTTCAATTAGAACGCGACCGGCTGGCTAATGCAGAAAGTTTATCCAATTTTACCCAGGAAGCCATCACCTTGTTGGATGAAGCCACTCCAGACTCTCCTGCGGCAAATGATCTCATTGGGCAGGCGATCAAATCCATTGGGCAGATAAGCCGGCTGGACAGCAGCCAGGCAGACCTGGCAGACCTGGCTATCAAGGTTGAAGAAGAACTATCTGAAATCGTGCGGAGCTTAAAAGATTACCTGGAAGGAATCGAATATAACCCAAGACGGCTAGAGGTTGTCGAAGAGCGACTCAACCTGATCCAAAGCCTGAAGCGCAAGTATGGTGGTTCGATCGATGCCATCCAACAATTCGGGGCAAAAGCCAGGATGGAGTTGGCAGATATTAACAATGCAGATGACCGGATCAGCACCCTGGAAAAAGAAGAAGGCGAGGTTCTTGCGAAGCTTTCCAAGAAGGCAACCGCTCTATCGGAGTCACGTAAAAATGCAGCAACAAAGATGAGTGAAAGCATAGAAAAAGAGCTGGAAAACCTGCGAATGGCAAGTGCACATTTCAAGGTTGAATTCAGCGTGACAGAAGATCCAGATGGGCTTCCAATGGATGATGGAAAGCTGCTTGCTTTTGACACCAAAGGAATGGATAAGGTGGAGTTTTTCGTGGCTCCAAATCCAGGTGAAGGATTAAAACCGCTTGTAAAGATCGCATCAGGAGGTGAAACCTCCAGGTTGATGCTGGCTTTGAAGAATGTTCTGGCAAAAGCTGACAGGGTTCCAACACTGATCTTTGATGAAATCGACCAGGGTATCGGAGGCCGCGTGGGAACCGTAGTCGGGGAAAAATTATGGCAGCTTGGCAACCATCACCAGGTGATGGTGATCACCCACCTGCCCCAATTAGCGGCATTTGGGGATCATCAATGGCAGGTAAAAAAGGTAATTTCAGCAGGAAGAACTGTAACCCAGGTGAATTTGCTCAAGGGAGAAAAACGAACTCTGGAACTGGCGAGCATGCTAGGCGAGGTAACAGAAGGTACTCTGCGTTCAGCTCATGATATCCTACAGATGGCAAAATCAACCAAGGAGCAAAAGAAAAACGATACTGTCAGTTGAGACAAAGCCCTCACAAATTTATTATTCTCTTTTCCTGTAAAAAATGCTATGATATAAGATGAAACGAAATTAGAACTATCGGGTTCTAATAAATGGAAGACACCTAATTCAATTTATTTATTTTAAGGAGCACATAATGAAACTTACACCTCCAAAGAACATCACCTTCTGGGTCTCGGTAATGCTTGCCATACTTGGTTTCGTCGGTATGGTTGCCAATGTACCGATATTGAGCGCTTATCCCTTCTGGTTCGTTTTTATTGGTTATGTTGTCCTGGCTTTAGGCTTACTACTTAAAGGATTCTAATTTCCACTTATCCGGTTTGACAATCGAATAAACTCACCCCATCCAAAAATGGATGGGGTGTTCAGTATAATAATCACCATATTTAAATCTCATAAACAGGAGTATGCTATACTGAATTTGCCAACCGTGGAGGTAAATATGAAACAAGATCGCTTTTTACAGGGGATTCTGATATTCATATTCTTGTTGGTTGTAATTGCCCTGGGAATCTTTATTATGAGGGGAAATGATCAATCCTATGGTCCTGATGACAGTCCTGAAGGGGTTGTCAGGAATTACGCACTGGCTTTACAAAACATGGACTTTGAGCGGGCGTATAAATACCTGGCAGATGACAACCATAAACCCGATTATGAAACTTTTCGTTATTCCTTCTTGAATCAACGACTCGATACCATCAATATCTCCTTACAGATCGGAGAGATCCGTTCGTCTGGCACCAACGAGGCATATGTTGAGGTTGCTGTTATTTATAATTCCGGTGATATTTTCTCCTCTCCAAATGCGACTGGAGAAATCGCTTCGTTGATCAGACAAAGCCAGGGTTGGAAAATAACATCCATGCCTTATCCTTACTGGGGATGGGATTGGTATCAACCTAAAAATCCAACAAATCAACCTTAAAGGAGAATTTCCCATGAAAACTGTTCGCCGATTGTATTTTTATGCGGTATCGCTGATCAGTTTGGAAGTGGTCTTGTGGGGTTTAATCGGATTGGTGCGTTCGATCCTGAATCCAACCATTGTTGGCAGCAGTGCCTCCCGATTGGCTCAAGCACTTTCCTTAATACTGGTTGGTGTGCCTGTTTTCCTGATCCATTGGTCGACTGCCCAACGAAATTCCAGGGAGAGCATGGAAGAACATTCTTCCGGAATACGGGCATTCTTTCTTTATGCAAGCCTGGCGTTTACCCTTTTCCCGGTGGTACAAAACGGATTCCGCCTGGTCAACCAATTGATCCTCACCATCCTCAAGATGTCTCCTCAACTGACCATGCTAAACCGTGGTCAAAATTGGAGCGACAATCTTGTTGCGATCGTAATGAACGGAATTATCGCCTATTACTTTATTCGAATCGTTGGCAAGGATTGGGAGACTGTAAATCCAGACGATGAGCTAAGCAATAAACGGCGAATATACCGATATGCCTGGGTGATATATTCGCTTGTGATGGTCGTGGCAGGGATTCAGCAAATACTTCAGTATATTATTACACCATATCAATCGACTGTTAAATTCTCGAACACAGTACTATTCTCGAACAGCATTACTTTGCTATTGGTTGGTGCGCCTCTTTATTATTTTAGCTGGCAGACTGCTCAAAAATCACTGGTCGAAACGAGAGAAAGAACATCGCTCATGCGATTAGGACTTTTATACGTGCTTTCACTGGCGGGAGTGATCACTGTTCTGTCATCCGGAGGTATTGTACTAAAAAACATCCTCGAAATCGTTTTGGGCTACAAGACAACCTTATATAATTTCCTGAACAACATCAAGATACCTCTCTCATTGGGAATTTCCCTAGGAGGTGTGTGGGCTTATTTCGGTTATTGGTTAAACCAATCCATAACCAAGGTACCCGATGCACCAAGAAGGTCAGGACTCAAGCGATTCTATTTCTACATCCTCTCTGCGATAGGATTAGTTGCCACCTTTATTGGGGTCAGTCTGCTGCTAACCTTCATCATTGACAGCCTATTAGGAATTTCCGAATGGAGTACCTCCCTACGTCCAGGGTTGGCTTCTGCCCTGGCAGTTGTGCTGGTCAGTTTACCTCTCTGGTGGTTGACATGGAAACCGATGCAGCAGGAAGCTCTACGGGATGATGACAATGGGGACCATGCGAGACGTTCATTGATGCGGAGGATCTATTTATTCGCAGTCCTGTTTGCCTGCGTAATCGGAGGAATGATCGCAACAGGGAGTTCACTGTATATTATTTTAAGGAAACTGCTTGGAGATAACCCGTTTAACTTCCTGCAAACCCTACTGAATGATCTTCAACTTTTGATTCTTTTTATCCTGGTCGGTTATTACCATGGCATTACATTACGCAACGATGGCAGAAAAGCAGCAGAAACACTGGAAAAATTGCATGCTGATTACTCCGTTCTACTATTCGATCCCGGCAGTTCAGAAACCATACAGGCAATCCGTTTGGAATTGGAAAAACAGCTTCCGAAATTAAATACCTCCATCCATCTTGTTGAGCAACCATTGGCAGGTATTTCCCCTGAATCGTTCAGGGCTGTTTTAATGCCAGGCAACCTTGCCATTGATCCACCGAAGGCAATTTCGAAATGGCTGGCAGGCTTCGAGGGAACAAAAATCGTTACAGCGACGCTGGTAGAAAATTGGGAGTGGATCGGTGTTGAAACGATATCAGCGGAAAAAACCGCCAAGAAGGCAGCACAATTACTGCGACAGCTGGCAGAAGGACAGGAGATCAATCGCCAGCCCGGACCTTCGGGGTGGTTGATCGCATTCTATATCATCCTGGGGTTAATCCTGACGCCTATGCTAATTTCGATCATCGCGAACTTGTTTTAAAAAAGATGGAATGTTGGAAAAATGCCGGTATGTTTGGTGACAGACCTTGACAAATTCCTCCAAGAGTCTATAATACCGGCTAATATGAAGAAGCATGTACAGATTTGTGTCCCATTTGACAATCGTCAAAAAGACCCAATTTAGTGTTACAGAGAGCCTTTCGAGGCTCTCTTTTTTTATATTGTTCATCTTTTTCTTCAATGGACTAAAAGGTAAGTAATGATCAGATTACCAGGATTGATCGACCCACACGTGCATTTTCGAGAGCCAGGTCAAACGCACAAAGAGGACTGGGAAAGTTGCAGTTCATCCGCCCTGGCTGGCGGTGTGACGATGGTGTTGGGCATGCCCAACACCAAACCTCCCATATTCGATAGATCGACATTTGACATGGTTACAGCCATTGCCAAGAAAAAAACCTATGTTGACTTTGCCCAGTTCCTGGGAGCCGGTCCAGAGAATACTAAATGGCAGGAAACAGGTGATCTCCCCAAGCGGGCAGCAGGATTGAAAATGTACCTGGACAGCACCTTTGGTGAGCTGCGGCTGGATGAAATGAGCTTATGGAATGCACATTTTGAGAATTGGCCAAGGAATTACCCGATCGTTGTTCACTCAGAGAACCAGAGCATGGCTGCTGCGATCCTATTTGCCAGCATGCATGATCGTGCAATACACATCGCCCATGTATCACTCAAAGAAGAGATTCTTCTCATTCGGAAAGCCAAAGAGAAGGGTATAAAAGTCACCTGTGAAGTAGCTCCCCATCACCTGTTCCTGAGCAGCGAGGATATTTCAAGAATCAGTCGTGGAAAACCCGGTCGGGGAGAAGTGAGACCGCGACTGGCAAGCAAAATGGATGTGGATGCTTTGTGGGATAACATGGATGTGATCGATTGCTTTGCCACAGACCATGCCCCTCACACCTTAAATGAGAAAGATGGAATTAACCCTCCACCGGGGTTTCCCGGGTTGGAGACGATGCTGCCACTGCTGCTGACAGCGGTGTCCGAAGGGCGTTTAAGCCTGGAGGATCTAACATTGCGGTGTGTTGAAAATCCGAGGAAGATCTTTAACCTGCCGGATCAAGAAGATACATGGCTTGAGATTGATGAAAATGTCCAATACGAAATCAAGGCAAAAAACCTTCATTCCAAATGCGGTTGGACACCATTTGAAGGATTCACGGTAACAGGTTCATTAAAGAAGGTGGTTCTGAGAGGAAAAACCGCATTCGAGGATGGAAGAATACTGATCGAAGCGGGTTATGGAAGAAATATTAGAGAATAACCAAAATTATTAATAATTGAAAGATAGAAGGAGAATAGCATGTCCAATTCAATCGATAGTTCACACCTGCCATTCGGAGACCATAAAAACGCGCCTTGGTACGGCAAGGATATCATTTCGGTAAAACAATTCAACCGTGATGACCTGGAA
>Ga0209342_10002461_pt1 | contig 19900 bp, 21 predicted proteins | sample RifCSP16_2_FD_184023 | JGI IMG/M metagenome (GOLD analysis project Ga0209342, IMG submission 184023) | Soil microbial communities from Rifle, Colorado - Rifle CSP2_sed 16_2 (SPAdes) (version 2) | ecosystem: Environmental > Terrestrial > Deep subsurface > Rock core/Sediment | place: Rifle... | reverse complement strand
CCCGGTGCTCATGGCCGCGGATATTCTCCTTTACCAGGCTGAAATCATCCCGGTGGGAAAAGACCAGAAACAACACGTTGAGATCACCCGCGATATCGCACTCCGCTTCAACGGCCAGTACGGCGATATCTTCGTCATTCCGGAGCCGCGAATATCAGATGATGTTGCGGTCATACCCGGAACAGACGGTCAGAAGATGTCGAAGACCTACGGGAACACGATCGACATCTTCGAGGACGAAAAATCCCTCAAGAAAAAGGTGATGAAGATCGTGACCGATTCAACGCCTGTTGAGGAGCCGAAAGACCCTGAAAAATGCAATCTCTTCGCCCTGTACCGGCTGTTCGCCGAACCGGAAAAAATCGAACTTATGCGTGAGCGGTATCTGAAGGGCGGCATCGGATACGGCGAGGTCAAGAAAGAATTGCTTGGCCTTATATGGGAATATTTTGCTCCTTTCAGGAAAAAGCGGAATGAATTAAGCAACGATAGAGGAGAAGTAACCAGGATCCTCAGGAAAGGCGCGGATAAAACGCGCGCGATAGCGGTTTCGACACTTGCCCGGGTGAAAGAGGCCACCGGACTTGCCTATGGCTCCAAATGAAACATTTTCCAGGCGCCGCGCCATAGGAGCGACGAGATGCCTGGAAAACAATTTTCATCTAGAATCTTCTGAAATTTCTTCCACCGCCGCTCTTTTTATCATTCCGTGCGCGGGCTTCATCGACGCGCAGGTTGCGACCATCAAAATTAAAGCCGTCCAATTCATTCTTAGCGTTTTCAGCCTCGGCCTGATTCGACATCTCGACAAAGCCGAACCCTTTATCGCCGATAATCCTGACGTCGACGACCGTACCGTGGGTTGAAAACAACTCTTTTAATTGTTCTTCGGTGACAGAATAGCTGAGGTTGCCAACGAAGAGTTTGCTCCCATGCATACTATGCTCCTTACTATTATTTTCTTGCTTAACAATATCTTAAAGTAGGAGATAGCTGCATGTGGTCCGATCCTACATCCTATTTTAATACTATCAAGCGTATATAAAGCAATTCTATTTAGTTCTAGGAAATAATCAACAACTTTATTTTTTTGTCAGGATGGCCGCTCGATCTTGTCCAGGAATGTCCGCATGTGTTCCGGCAATTCCACGGTGAAGGTGATCATTCCGCCGTTTGATGGATGTGTGAATGCAAGACCGGTGGACGCAAGGAGCAGGTACGGGACCCGGTATTTCTCCCACTTCTTGGAATATATTGGGTCGCCGACTATGGGAATTCCCGCGGCGGAAAGATGCACCCGGATTTGATGGGTCCTTCCGGTATGAAGGTCGATATCAAGCAATGAAAATACTCCCAGCCGGCTGTTCCATACCCTTTTAACTCTGAACTCCGTCACCGCTTCCCTCCCCCGCTCGTCAACGGTCATTTTATGGCGGTATTTTCGATGCCTGCCGATGGGCTGGTCTATGATGCCGTGGTCTGCACGCGGTTTGCCCACGACCACAGCGGCGTATTTCTTCCTGACCTTCCGGCCGCCGAACTCAGCGGTGAGAAACTGGTGCGATGCGTCGTTCTTGGCTATAACCATAAGGCCCGAAGTATCCTTGTCCAAGCGGTGCACGATCCCCGGCCTGGACACGCCGCCGATAGAAGAAAGATCCTTAACATGAAAAAGGAGGCCGTTTACGAGAGTGCGGTTCCAATTCCCGGGCCCCGGGTGAACCACCAGGCCCGGTTGTTTGTTGATCACAACGATTGATTGGTCCTGGTAAACGATGTCCAGGGGGATATCCTCCGGCTCCAGCTCAAGCGGCTCGGGCTCCGGAACGGAAATGACGATCCGGTCATCGGCTTTGACCTTATAGTTGGGCTTGATGATTTTTTCATTTACCCTGACATGTCCGCCCTTGATCAGCTTCTGGATGTAGCTGCGGGACAGGTCAAGCTCAAGCGAAGCGGGCAGAAACTTGTCGATCCGCTCGAGATGGTTTTCATAAGGGACGTTTATCTCTATTATTTCATTTGGCATAACGTTTGCGGTAACCCTGAATCAATACAGCAAAATATCAATCTTTTTATTGGCATACGCTCAAACCCGGTTTTAAAGTTGAATAATAATGATCACGATCGGTCGTCTCCAACAGATAAAATATCTTTAAAACATAGGGAAACATCTAAAAACCTTTTATTGATGTTTCCTTTTGGGCACTTTCAAAGTTAAAACCGTTTTTTTCATTTTTGTTAAATTGAAAAAGCAGTTTTTGGATGTGCCCATAATATTTTAGTAACAATTCATAACTATGTTATTCACTTTTTTTGTTTTGACAAAGTGCCGTTTATTTTTGTATAATGATTATTCAAATCGTAACGGCGCATGCTTGTGCCGGGGGATGTGATGCAATGCATTTCCCACGGCAACGCATGACATATAATTGCGCGGTGAATAATCATGAAAAATTTCCTTCGTATCTGCGTTCCGCTCATCATATTCTTACTTCTCATCATGACCGCTGATTCCACAGCCGACACCATCAAGCTGTATCAAGGCACAGTACTGGTGGGTAAAATCATCAGCGAAGATAAAACATCGATCGTCTTTGCCAACTATTTCGGTATTTTCCGCATAAAAAGAATCAAGATCGATGATATATATAAGACCAATTCTTTTGCGCAAGATATCGCAATCCACAAAAAACTTAACATACCTTACAATGACAAGGAAATCATAATACAGTACGCCGCCGGCCAGGATAAAAAAGAGGGAAGAAAGCTGCCAAAATACGAGGAGACAAAAATTCAAGAAGAAAAAAAACCGGAGAAAGAACAGGTCAAGCCGGTAGTCCCGGAAAAGAAAAAAGAACCGGAACCCGAAAAAAAGGGGGTGTCAGACGACCACTGGACAAGCGGCCGCCTGTCATTTTCAGGATCCTTTCTGTACAACCTGGGGAGTGGAAACAAGATTCTCCCGTACGGTTATGGGGGTTATTTCTCACTGGACCAGGGACTGGATTTCGCTCCGGGAAACAGGCACCCCGGAATTCCCGGGCTCAGGTTTGAAGGCGGGTATATATATTTCAAGCAATCATCGTTTACCCTTTCCGGGTATGTAGCGGGAGGTGGGCTCATGTGGGCTCTGCCATCGATGAAAAACAGCTGGGGGTGCTTCATTATTGCTCTTTTGCCCGGGGCATCATTAATCGAGGCGAAACTCAATAAATCCTATTTCGGCATCGGCGTCGGAAAGACCAGCGGCATAAACTTTACCGGCCAGGCCATATTCGGATACCAGAAATCGTGGGGCGTATTTTCATTATTCCTCCAGGCACGATACATGTACATCATGGGCGTGAATTACTACTTCGATACTATCGGGGGAGAATTCGGATTCGGTTTCAATGCATGGTAGGCGTACGACTAGCGGTGCCATGCGGGTCCCGCATGAGCCGTACATTGCATCATCTTACTACTCTTCCATCTTCTCAATGATCCCTTTCTGTTCCAGTTCCTGGATCTTTTTCAGTTCTTCCTCAATTAATTTTTGGGTTTCAGGATCTACAACCTTGTCCCTATCTGGCTTCATTTCCTCAAGTCGCTTGGCTTCTGTTTCCGGCTTAACTTCCTCGGGTTTTATGGTTTTGCTGTCCGGTTTCACCTCTTCAGGTTTTATGGTTTCCCGGGTGGGTTTTACTTCTTCACTAATTACCGGCTTTCTTTCAGGCTTCGCTTTCTTTTCCAATGTTTTAGCAGTGACAGCTTTTTTTTCTTCTCGTTTTTTTCGTTCCGTGTCCTTTTTGATTGCCGCTTGTTTCTGAGGCCTGGCTTCAGCAATTTTCAGGACTTCCACGCTCTCCCCCTCGAGGCTCCCAGACAGATCGACGCTGGACATGATCGTATTGAACATATCCGTGTATTTGCCGAATGATCGTACGGGAGCGCGGCATTCAACGACCAGAAGCTTATCGCCGTATTTCATAAGCATGGTGCGCTGGAGCATCCGCCCGATACGTGATGAATAATCGAATACAAGCAGTTTGACGGTGGCATCCGTTCCGGCCTGGATCTCCTTTGTCTCTATTATGCTCCTGATATCGTGCCCGATTCTCCTGACATATGAATTCATCCAGCTGTCCCATTTCAATTTTTCATCATCGCCGAACGGTGACGCTGATACGCTGATTTCGGCTCCACCCTTTCGTTTGGAACCGAGAATATGACGCTGCCCGATTTCCCGGTAGGTTTTATTCCACTCCCGGGGCAGGCATATGCTGTAATTAAGGGCTGCATCAACATAACGGGTGCAGTCATCGGCATGCGCGGACATGGCACAAGCAAGAAAAATTATGAAACATGAATTCCGTAAATAATTCATAATAGGGATGTGGATATCACACTTGATAATACCTGTCCACCAAAATTTGAATGAACGCACCCATTTAGCCTGATATGAAATAAAGTCAAAACGGGCTGAGGTCGGCGTGTGGGGCGCCGCAGGCGCCCCACACCTTGCAACTTTTATCGTGTTTTGATCTATTATTTTATAAGATTAAAAGTTTACGTATAATCTTATTGACAAAGATCAGCGTAAAAATATAAATCATGCCTTTAATGCGCGAGGATAAGAGGAATGGAATTTTTTTCATCCGCCAAATCGCTGGTCCGGAACAGGATTCATCAGCTTGCCGCCTACATGGCGACCCTCTATTATCTGGAGATTATATCCCTCATGTTCGGGCTTCTCTTTTTATACGGCAAAGCGGTTTCAATTATTACGGGTGCGGTTTTATCTTTGCTGCTGGCGTATCACATCATACAGCTCTATTTAAAAAATGGCCTGAACCGGAAAATACAGCTTTTCATCATCGACATCCATGCGCCTTTCGCCATCGGCTATCTTTTCTACAATATCGCACAGGGCATGGAAATCGATTTGCTGGCCTTCTTCATCATACTGGTGAGGGCATTCCTGCTTGCATGTGAAATTCCGGTGCTCTTGTACCTCACCGGAAAAGACGCGGTTGAATTATTCCGATAGCCCGCGCCAAGTTTTACAATTTGTCAGTTGACAATCGGTTCCGATACAACCCGATAATGGGCCGCCGCATACCTGTTCTCTTTTATCACTTTCATGAACTTGTACATGGTGTAATACGGCAAATCAATAATCGACAGATTCAACAGCCGGAGCGGCAGCGGTCCGCCCGGATCGGTGACGGTCTGGTATACGATCATGACAGTCCCCGACTTCAGAGGCTCGAATGTCCACGTGGCTTTCATCATCGGAATACGCAGCCGATGGGGCTGTTTTGGCAGGTAATCCGGCCTGCCGGTGATATCGATGATGACGGACAAGTCTTTCGGGTTCTGTCTCATGAGGGAATACACTATTGTATCGCGGTCTGTTGCGGGCCATGGTGCATGGGTGACCGTGTATGTAATTCTCTCATGAACGTTCATATATTTGAGCAGCCGTGATTCGGTGCAATTATGCATCCACCTGGTATATGAGGCTGTGTCGTCGAATGTAGCGACCATGCTTGATAGGCGCACGCCCTTTACATACATGATTCCTTTGAATTCCTTCAGGTCTGTACCGGGAATATCCCTGAGATAGGCTTCAATGCCGTTATTTTTTCTCTTGAGTACCCAACCGTCACCTGCTTTCGCGCCAAAAACAGATTGCTGGGTAAAACAGAGTAAAATAAATAAAATTAATATTTTAAATCTGGGATTCATAGCAAGAGGTAATACTCCTTTTAGGTTTTACAACAAACCTGGTCTATTCAAGTACTGACATCAGTATGTATGATAAAGTTTTAATAAAATTTAAAAATTTCAATAAAACTTATGGGCATATTTCATTTTGACCACTTTAAACCTAAATAACAGCTTTTTTGTTGTTGGTTAAATGAAAAAGACAATTTTTGGATCTGGTCGTGTTTTATTTGAAAGCCCATTATTAAAGATTATCGGCCACGGCCCGGCCGAATTCCGAGCACTTTAATACGCCCTCGCACTGCATCTGCCGTTCCAGGTCATAGGTCACTTTCTTCTGCTCGATCGTCTTCTCCAGAGCCCGAATCACACAGTCTGCAGCCTCCTTCCAACCCAGAAAGCGGAGCATCATTTCTCCGGATAATATAAGCGAACCGGGGTTCACCTTGTCCTGCCCTGCGTATTTCGGTGCAGTGCCGTGAGTCGCTTCGAATACCGCTTCGCTGTCGCCGATGTTCGCGCCCGGCGCCATTCCAAGACCTCCTACCTGCGCCGCCAGGGCGTCGGACAGATAATCGCCGTTCAGGTTGGGAGTGGCGATAACATCATACTCGTCTGGCCGCAGGATGACCTGCTGGAACATAGCATCAGCTATCCGATCCTTGATCACGATTTTTCCTTTAGGTACATTTCCATTATAAGTTTTCCACAGGTCTTCTTCCGTGATGGTACTGTCCCCGAATTCCTCGCGGGCTAACTCATACCCCCAATCCCTGAATGCACCTTCCGTGAATTTCATGATATTCCCCTTGTGCATCAAGGCTACGGATCCGCGATTGTCATCGAGAGCGTATTCTATTGCTTTCCGCACCAGGTTCTTGGTGTTTGTCATACTAATCGGTTTAATGCCTATACCTGCGTCGTCGGGAATATCGCAACCCATTTCCTTCGTTAAAAAGTCTATGATCTTCCTGGCTTCCGCGCTCCCCTGCTTCCATTCGATGCCTGCGTACACATCCTCCATGTTCTCGCGGAAGATTACCATATCAACCTTTTCTGGATGCTTTACCGGGCTCGGTACGCCCTTCAGATACCGCACAGGCCGAATGCAGGCATACAGCTTCAGCTTCTGTCGCAGGGTCACGTTGATGCTCCGTATACCGCCGCCAACCGGTGTGGTAAGGGGGCCTTTGATAGCAACCTTATACCGGCGGATATTATCCAGGGTCTCATCAGGCAGCCATTGTCCCGTTTCCTTGAATGCCCTTTCACCCGCTATGACTTCCATCCACTCGATTTTTTTCTTCCCGGAATATGCCTTGTCCACTGCCGCGTTCAAAACGATTTTCGTGGCGCACCAGATATCAGGTCCGGTGCCATCACCTTCCATGAAGAGAATCACCGGATTATCGGGCACGGTGAGCTTGCCTTTTTCGTACCGTATTATCTGACCGCCCATAAAATTCCTTTTTTCAGGGAAATTCTAAAACTTGGACAACTATTAAAAATTTGATGGAATTTGTCAAATCTCTATTTTTGAATAGCTGAATAACAGATAGCAGCCGAGGAAGCAAGGAACATCAAAGGGAGGCATGGGACCGATGAATAACATTTGACTTTTTTAACATTAAAATAAATAATCTGTCCTTAATAGTGCTGATAAAGGACATCCCTTCACATAAATATGTGTGGTTTCCATGAAAAACTTAATGGCTGTTTTAAGCCGAAGCTTTTCGCGACTTCCTGTCGCGCTTCGGGTGCTCACAGGATGTGAGCCTGCACATGAAAGCCTGGGCGGCTTAAAATACATGTGCCACTCGGTCATCCTGACCAGCGCAATTTTCAGCCTTTCATGTTCTCTCTACTTCTAAAATTATAAAGAGACGGTGTTACGGTCTTTTTGCATATCCAAAAACCGGTTTGCGGAATGAAACGTTTCAGATAATATACACCTAATCCTATAACGCTCTGTGAATAAATAACGCAATATTTTAAACAGACATTTGAAATATTTTAATGATTAAATTGCAAAAAGGAGTATTTATGTTAATACAAATTTTAGACATTTTGAGAATTTTAGTCGTCTGTATTGCATTTTTTTTTGGCTACCTTATTGGTTTTAAAAATGGCTATAATCCCGCAGCACAGTTGCATTTTATGATACCAATCATCATTGTAACTATTGCTGGCATCTCCGGTTTAGAAGGTATTTTTTTAGGCGACTCGACGGCTAAAGCAAAAGGATTTGAAAGCGATAGAAATTATCAAATGCAATCTTCTTTTGCATTATTATCGTTTGCCGTGGTCGCTATGATTGTATTATTGTGCAATTGGGGTATCCTTTCTGAATTGACCATATTTTTTTCTTTTATTATCTTTTTCTTCCTTTCCGGAATAAATCATGCCGTGGATGCTATCAAGAATAAAAATTATAAATGGCAGAACATTAACCGCCCATTTATAACATTCCTCTTAATTGCAGGTATGGTCTATCCGGTTATTGAAGTATTAAAAAGAATTAATTAGACAATATGACATGAACCCCTGCTTGCACGATCGCGGATTTACCTGATAAAGCAGGAATTAATGCAATGGGTTACTCCGGCAATTGTAAATCAATGTTCATATAATCAGAATTATTAATGTTATGGGCACTTCTAAAAAATGTGTTTGTATTGACGATTAATACTTGATACAGTATCTTTATCAAACTAAAATAATGAGGTACCGTCCATGAAAGTCATGAGCGAGAGCAAGGAATATAAGGAATATTTCGATGAGGTACAGGGCTATTACCAGGACCAGGAAAAAAAGAAGACATCACCCCGATCGGAAAGCGGCTCAAGGAATTACGCGAGATGCAGAAGATGTCCCTGGAACGATTCTCGGAAATTTCCGGTATCGATAAAGATAAAGTGAAAGATATAGAAAGCCAGAAAATTCTGCCGGACCTGGGTACCATTGTCAAGCTATCCAAGGCCCTCAGGATCGGCACGAGCTTCCTTTTGGGCGAGAAATCGGGATACAGCTATTCGGTCATGCGTAAACAGGACCGGCAGAACATACAGCGCTTTTCCACCGGCAGCGCGGACAGACCCAATTACCTGTACCAGTCCCTGGCAAGCGGCATTAAGGACAGGCATATGGAAACCTTCCTGGTGACCCTCACTCCGGATACCGGCAATGACGAACTCTCGAGCCATGACGGTGAAGAGTTCCTGGTGGTCACGGAAGGCGCAATCAAGGTGATTTTGGGAAATAAGGAAGAAACTCTGTTCTCAGGAGACAGTATTTATTACCTTGCAACTATTCCCCACAACGTTATAAACGCGTCAGCGAAAGAAAATGCGGTTATCATGGCCGTTATATACACCGGACACTGATACGCCGTGTAGAAAAAAGCCACGCCCTGTTGCTCGCTTTTATTTTTTATTTATGACGGGCATGCAATATAAAATCTTTTTAGATTGCATGTCATATATCTCCACGCTGTATTCTACGTTATACTTTTTATCGTTGGCATATTTCCCGAGTTTCGGATAAACCTTGGAAGGCCCAATCATGTAGGATAAGAACGTTCTTAAAGGGAATTCCCCCATGACACACAGCGTCTTTTTGAAATCTTTAATGATGAAAGCTGTCTTTAGAGAACCGATCTTTGCCAGATCAGTCCTTCCCAGTATAAAGCCGCATTCACTGCGCAGATTTTCCTCTTTCACCTTCGCCGGGTCGTCATAATACAAACCGACTCCCGCTAGTTTTGTCGTGTCCACGACCTTTTTAAGTTCAGCATTAACCTGATCTATTATTTCGCCTGTCTTATAATAACTGCCTTTGTGCTTTTGTAAAATCATGGTAAAAGGTCCGATCTCTTTTTCCGTGATCGTCACAGAATAAAAGATGCCGCTGTATCCGATAATAATTGCTAATACAACCACCAGTAGTACTATAATGATAATTACTTTCTTCATATAATCCTCCATTATTCGTATTTAGTCTTTTCCAGGTTCTTCAGGCGGGATTTTTCTATGTAATGCTCCAGCGAAAACAAATGCCGCCTGGCACGGAACACCAGAGCGAAGCCTGTAATAAACAGCACATTCCGGATAGCGAGCCACGGGCCCACGGTTTCTGCGAAGTCAAGGCCGAGTATCCCCACATTGAAACAGCCGCAGTCAAACCGGCGGTCGCGGGCCATGTTAACCGATATAAAGACAAGGAAAACGGCCATAAGGAGCACGGCGATGAATGCCGAGGCACGCACCTTACATCCAATGAGCAGAGAGAGACCAACCATAAACTCCAGCGCCGGAACCATCAGTGCTGCATATGCGATAAGGGCCTCGGGAAGGATATCATACCTTGCTATCACCCTTCCGAAGGCCTCGGGATCAACGATCTTGAGCGAGCCGGAAAAAACCAGCATCGCACCGAGGAGTATGCGGATCACCACGGTGAGCCTGTTCCCATACAGCATGCTGCTGATGGCCCGCTTGATGCCGCTTTCGCCGCTCATTTATTCACCCCGCTCCACCGGATATTCACGCAGCTCCCACTCCGGAAATCCCTTTTGAATAATATATACATTTCTGCGATAGCCCCGATCCAGGAACAGCTTCGCCATCGATTCTGATGCGCCGCATCCGGGACCGTCGCAGTAAACGACGACCTCCGCTGACCTGTCAAGAAACGAAAATTTTTCATCCGTGCCCTGCTTTGCCGCGGCGTCCGACACCGGGATATTGACTGCTCCGCGTATGTGTGCATAATCGTATTCTGCCTTCTCACGTGCATCGATAAAGACCGCCATGTCCGCGTCGTACTTGATCATCGCCTCTTCCGCCGATATCGGCACGATTCTCCGCTGGTCCAGGGAAGATCTGCTCACGAGGACGAATCCGTGGGGATTGAACAAATTGATCACGACGGAGACCGTCCCCGCAACAACAACTATACTTATTATGTCTTTCAAGAGCCGCATAGCAATTAATCATCCGTCAGCTGCATTTTTCTGCCGCGCAGTTTTTGAATGAATCTTTATTTATTCTTTCATAAATCCTTCTGTCAATAAACAGGTTCACCAGGTCGCTGTCGAGCACCCCTTTATCCGCTTCTTCTTTCAGAATTGACAGGATATGCTCCAGAGGAACGGCTTCCTTGTACGGTCTGTCCCCGGCGGCAAGCGCATCGAAGATGTCCGCGATGGCCATGATGCGCGACTGGAGCAGAGTGCTTTCACGTCCCTTGAGGCCGCCGGGATATCCGGTGCCGTCCAGCTTTTCATGGTGGCGCAATGCTATCTCGGGAATATTTTTATACTCTGGCGGCCATGGAATCTTGCTCACAAAGTCATAGGTGTGATTAACATGGCTCTCAATCTCCTTCCGTTCCACAGGATTGAGGCTCCCCCTCCTGATTGAGAGGTTCAATTTGTCTATAGGCGAAATGATACAGATACGATCCCCGTCCATGGTTATGCATTCGATTTCATCGATTTCGGACAGGATTCGGTTCAGCGTCTCTTCAAGATTCTCATCCACCACAGCGGGCTCGTTCATCTGGCTCAACTTGTCCTTTATTTCCATGATTCGCCGGAGCCTATCTTTTTTCTCGCTTATAATATCGTTAAATACCCTGGCGGCTTTTTTGTCCTTTCCTATAAATGTAAGAAGCTCCGCTTCGCGTGAGGCGTATTGCAGCTCCAGCACCCGATACAGATAATTGAGCCGGAGGCAGAGGTTCTCAAAATCCTTGGGGTACAGTTTTTTCGACTTCTTAAATACTGACAGGTCGATATAAACCTTGCCGAAATCGTGGAGAAGGGCCGCAAGCTCAAGCTCCTTGATCTGTATTTCTGTAAAATAGAAGTCCTTGAGGTATCCTTCCTGTGCATCATTCACTGCGCGCGCCAGGGCAATGCAGACATCCGCCACCCGGAAGGAGTGACCGGAAGTTGCAGGGTCCCGGGACTCTATCGCGGAAACCGACGCCTTGACAAACTCCTCGAACTGGTTTTGTATCTGCATGATCATACGGTTATTTTCAATAGCTATTGCCGCTTGCCCTGCAACCGCCTCCATGAGGCTGTTATATTTTTTATGAAACGTGACTACATGACGGTCGAAATCCTCAGGCTTTTGAAGCTTGACGAAATATGCCTCGTATTCCCCCTCCTTGAGTTTTGTCAAACTCTCCTTGCTGTTAATAAGCTGTATCACGCCGATTATCTCATCCATATGATTCTTCATCGGCACAACCAGCATAGAACGCGATAGGTAGTCGTTTTTCTTGTCAAATGACGAATTAAATGAATACGGTACGCCCGGCGGCAGATTGTATGCATCGGGTATATTCAGGACTTCGCCGGTAACGGCGACGTACCCGGATATGGATTTCTTATCCATGGGAAAAGCAGATTTCTCAAGCTTTATATCTCTGTCGAACGTACGCGAATATTTGAAGCGAAGATATTTCTTGCCGGCATCGTCCTGTTCCACCAGGAAAATACTGCCCGCGTCAGCGCCGGTAATGCGCTTGCTCAAGTCCAGAATGATCCTTAAAAGTTTTTCAGGGTCTTTTTCAATGCTCAGCGCCCGCCCAATGTTAATCAGATCATCCTGGTCCTTCTTGGTGTCGATCAGCTTAGTGAGGAAGGAATCTTGAAGTGAACGATCGAGATACAGTTCATGTAAAATCGCAAAAGTTCTCCGGACCAGAAAGTTGAATTCGTATCCAGACAGGGGAGCATGCCGTAACTCCGAGATCTCCATCACATTGCCGAAATTCCGGCCCTTCATTGCCTTTTCTTCTCCGAAAATGACATACTGGTATGAAAAGTTCATGAATGAGACCGCATTCCGAAGCCGGTCCATTTCGATATACTCGTCAACATGAAGGAATATGACAGCCAGAACATGAACCTTTTCATCGTTGTTTTTTGACGCCTGGATATCTTTCCGGATATCAGCGGACACTATAATCTCATAATCATGGTCGTCAGGGATTATAATAAATGGTCGCACTTTCTCGGATATCAGGACGATTTTCTTATTTTTTACAAGAAGGAAATTCATATAATGAAAACCCATCCGTATGCCATCACAATTATATGCTTTGTGCAAACCGTCAATGATAATTTTAAGCATGAAACCGGCACAAGTGATATGACCTGCAATGTTCCAAGGTAATTACTCAATAACAGGTGGATAATTCATTCTCCGCCCGCCGGAGGCGGGTGGAGATGAGATCACCCACCAATTTATGAACAGTAACGTTCTTAGAATTCGTCTGTTATGAATAATACTTGACATTAAAATTTTCATTGTATATATATAATATCCAATTCAAAAAATCCAATGAAATAAGCAAAACCGGGTGCCGCAGGAATTCAGCAAATGGAAGAATCCGTAACACTGAACATACCAAAAATTCTCGAACAAATCGGCGATGCCGTTCTCGTGTCCCTGGCATACAAACGCTATCCCATGGACAAACTCAATCAGTTTATGGACGCGATTGATGACATCATAACAAATCCGGCCAATCGCAAGGAATGCGAAAACCACCTCAGATCCTCCGGCAGCAATTACGTCCTCTTCTTCCTTTCCAACATCCTGTATAACTTAAAGCAGCGCGGCCAGTTGGTTCTTACGGATGATGTGATGAAATGGCTCGGTAGCGTGTGGAAGAATTTCCTCAAGCGGAATAAATCATACCAAGAGCTGTGCCCGCATATCGACGAATACCGGATTAAACTTCGACAATACTATCCAGGTCTTGGGACGTTTATCAGCCAGATCGACAACGTAAACCTCATCAAGGATGACTTCGTGGTCGACGCAGATTCCGAAGACAGCCCCATAAAGAAACTGGAGAAGTTCTATCAATCAGCCTGGGAGATCCTGAACGCGATGAAACCGAGCTATTTCTTCCTGTTGGATTATTACTATGAAAAAAAGATAGCAACCGGAATAGATTCGAACGATGCGGTTGCGCTTGAAGCGGGAGGCCTGGTGAAATTCGGACACATCAACTACACGTATTCCGAAATAGCCGTCCTGATATGCCAGGCCCTGGGAATCCTTGAGGCGGCCTACCTTATTTTAAAAAAGAAAAAATCTCAACGGCGGCTTATCAGCGTCAATGGAAAACAAAAGTTCCTCACAACACCCGAAATATACAACATGTACCTCGAGAAGTTCAACGCCATGAAGAAGGAGTTAACGAGCCTGTACAAGTAGGGTATATTGCTCGTCGCACCTATATGATTGACTATAACAATAAGGACATTATCGACATCCTTGGGAACATTCCTATATTCCAGGGATTGAGCGAAACTGATTATGCCGAGATAACGCCCCTGCTCAGGCATGAGAAATATTTCCCGGGGATGCACATCATCAAGGAAGGCACCCACGGCGACTCCATGTGCGTCATAATCAAAGGGTCGGTGAAGGTAACCAAAACCGAGGGTTCTACCGAGGAGATCCTGCTTGAGGTCCTTTATTCCGGTTCATATTTCGGCGAATTCTCCCTGGTCGACAATATGCCGCGATCAGCCAATGTCATCAGCGTGGAAGAAACCGAGCTCTTCCGGCTGGAAAAAAAAGATTTTGACGCGCTGCTTGCCAGAAACGCATCGATTTCCGGCGCCTTTTATAAAAACTGCCTGGAGGTTACCTTTTCGCGTTTTCGGAATATCATTTCCAATTTCGCTTTTTCCCAGGAGAATCTCCGGCAGAAATCGACCCAGCTCGACGAGTTGAACCGCGACCTTTCGCTGGCGAAAAAAATCCAGAACTATTTCATCAACACCGAGCTCCTCGATCACGAGCATTTCTTCATCCAGGGAGTCCGGCACTCCTACCTGTATAAGCCGTGCATGGAAATCGGCGGTGATTTCCTGAACGTGATGGAGTTCAAACCCGGCGTGGCCAGCATCATCATCGCGGATATCATGGGGCATGGCATCACCTCGGCGCTTGGAACCGGAGTGCTGAAGAGCGCCTACTCAATGTACGTGAAGGAACTGGGCAAAAAGCCGACGCAGCTCATGAAGCTCCTTAACAGACACTTCCTGAGCGTCATCTCGCAACTCTACGCTACCTGTTATTACGCCCTGGTGGATATGAATAAGAAAAAGATCAAGCTGTCCAAGGCCGGCCACCCCCACCCCCTTTTCTGGAAAATGCTGAATCAGAATTTCATCGAAATCCATTGCCAGGGCACCGGACTGGGGCTGGTGAAAAAAGCCCGGTTCGGGCAGGTCGAATATCCTGTTGAAAAAGGGGACCGGATACTTTTTTTCACGGACGGGATCATTGAACAGAAAAACCCCCGGGGTGAGTTCTATTCGGAGGATCGTCTCCGAAAAATTTTCCAGAGCCTCATCATACGGAACGCCGATGGGATCGTTGACCATATCTATGAGGATGTGAAGTCATTTGCCTCCGGGAAAGCTGCGGAAGATGATATCACGCTTCTGCTCCTTGAGTTCTGACGGTTTATCGCACTAAAAATTTATTTGCCCCTTTTTATTAGTGCTCCTGCCCGGTCAGGGCGTGCGAAGTGTGTTACATTAAAATAAAGGACAATTCAATGTCATACAAATCCATTATCTACACCATTGAATCGGGGATCTGCAGGATCACCATGAACAGGCCGGAGGCAATGAACGCTATCACTCCCGCCATGCTTGCGGAACTCAAAACGGCCGTGCTTGCGGCCGGGAAGGAGAGCAGCGTTAATGTAATCGTGCTCACCGGCGCAGGCAAGGCTTTCTGTGCCGGTGTCGACCTGAAATCGCTGGGCGACCGGAAGCTGGGGCGGGGCAAGGTCGGCGACATCCTGGATATCCCCGCCCGGGAGCTGATACGGGCCCTGCGCGAGGTCCCAAAGACGGTGATCGCTCTGGTAAACGGCTTCTGCTTCACCGGCGCGCTGGAGATCGTGCTGGGATGCGATATCGCGATAGCCTCAGAAGCGGCGAAGATCGGAGACACACACGCCAAATGGGGGTTGCGGCCGACATGGGGAATGAGCGCCAGGCTGCCGCGCCGGGTGGGTTTCCTCAAGGCACGGGAGCTTTCCTTCACAGCAGACGCCATAACCGCGCGGGAGGCGGAGCGCATCGGTCTCGTGAACATGGCGGTGCCGCCTGAAAAGCTGGAGGAAACGCTGACGGCGCTGGCGCAAAAAATCATGGCCAACAGCCAGCAATCAATCGCCGCGTACAAACACCTTTACAACGCCAACGAAAGCATGTCCCTTGACGGAAGTCTTGAGCTGGAGTATGGCAGCGAGTTCGACATCAGCGATACCGGTGAAAGGCTGGAAGCCTTCCGGAAGTAAATCCATGTCCCTGCCGGTATGCAGCGGATATACTTTATTAATACCTTCTGGTATTGCCGAATTTTTTATAGTTTTTAGGACGCGCTTCATCAACTTTCAAGTTGCGTCCTTCCAGATCAGATCCATTTAACGAATTTTTCGCATTTTCCGCTTCCGTCTGGTTCGACATCTCGACGAATCCGAAAGCGTTGCTTCCGACTATTTTAACGTCAAGCACGCTGCCATAGCCTGAAAACAGCTCAAATAATTTTTCTTTGCGAAGTGAATCACTCAGATTGCCGACATAGAGGGTTCTTCCTTGCATTCCATTCTCCTAATGATAAATTTTGCCAATAATATTTACTCATAAGAGACAGATTGAAAGGAAGTATCTTATTCGTTATGGGCACAACCAAAAACTGCTTTTTTCATTTTAATAGCAATGAAAAAAAGCGGTTTTTACTTTGAAAGTGCCCAAAAGTCCCGTTTCATTAAAAACATTTAAAGGTTACGGGACATAAAAGGTTTTTAGATGTTTCCTTATCTCCATATTATTTAACAATAAATGACACTTGCTAATATACCCCGAATTTTATCAAGAGAATTAATTTAGTTTTGCTATCCAAAGCTAGAGCACCCAAGCCGCGATTCCCTTGATAACGCAATTCAAGGGTTCAGAAAGGGCGCAGATCCCAAGCCGGCGCGGATTTCTGCATTCACCCTTTGGTTATTGTACATATAAAATATATTGTGAAGTTTCCCGATGTACGCCCCTATCTCATTGGCAAACCTGAATTTGTCACTTATCAACAGGGTCATATCTCATGTATAAAAATGCTTGACGTTTTCCCGCAACGGCCATGCTACTTAATAATAAGTGATATCTATTATCATAGTAGAACTGTGAGGAATTTCCTCGATTAAAACGGTCCGTGCGCGAAAGAAGTAAAGGAGAAATATCACCGGAAAAAGACTTCAGAAGGGATATTTTTCTGCTTGAAACTTTTATGACGGTAGGTTAACTGTTAATCAATCAGATATTCCCTGATATTATTAAATACTAATCAAATTAATAAGGAGTGATGATGGCTAAAAAAATAAGCAAAAACGAAAAAAAGTCCTCAGTCAAAAACGGCGGCAAAATTAAAGTCAGCTATCCGGAAAAGTTCACTGCGCAGACAATACTCAGATATCTAGCTGAAAAACATGAGATGCCCAGGTCCAAGGCACAGGAAATCATCGATGATATTTTCGATGTTATTAATACGGGCGTTATCAAGGGCGCAAGGGTTCCGGTAGGCAAGTTCGGAAAACTCTTTATTAAATTAAAACCCGCAACAAAAGAGCGCCTTGGAAGGAATCCCCTTACTGGAGCGGAAATAACGATCGCGGCAAAAGCAGCAACGAAAGTCCCGAAATTCACATTCAGTAAAAGCTATAAGCAAGAGGCTCTCAAAGCGGCAATTGAATAATAGCTGAAATTAAAGTGGAACTTTTTCATGCATCTTTTTGTTGATCATACATTATAGCAACAGTGCTTTGCTTGTGTGCTGATCAGAAGACAGGAAGCGAGTTCAGCTGTACGCAAGGTGAAAAATTATTGCAGGGACTGTGTAAAAAGGCCTGTATCATTTATCGTGATAGAGGCTTTTTTATTACGCGGGTGCTCATCACCGTCACGCATACGTATGATCCGGGAAGCCGGTACCGCACTATGAATTCCCGCCGGAAGGCTTCTTCCCCGCTATTTTTCACTGCGATTCCCCTGGGAGCAATTATCAAACCTAACGGAACAGCGGGTGCATATTCGTAAGCGAGACGCTGAATAACTCAATTTCACGCTTTTTTCCCCGCAGGGCGATGGAGCCTATGGGGAAGGCGCGGTTGCGCAACCGCGCCTTCGGGGACAACGCTATTTGAAAAAATTCTGTATAAAAGGAAGCATTGATATGTCATTGAAGATGGCAAAGCCCATGATCATGGCCAGAATGACAATCCCGACGGTCTGTACCCGTTCCATGACCTTCTGGCTCATCGGCTTTCTCCTGATGATCTCAATGAGAAAGAATACGATATGGCTGCCGTCAACGACAGGGATAGGTAACAGGTTCATCACCATGAGTATGATGGATATCTTCGCCATGAGGAGGATAAAATCAGGAACACCCTTATAGTAGGCTACCTGCCCCGCAATCTGGACGATCCGGATAGGGCCGGACAGGTTTTCGCGCACGTTCATTTTTCCGGTGAAGAGCATTCCGAGCCCCTTCAGATTTAAAACAATCCATTCATAGGGTTCGATAAAAGCCTGCACCATGGCCTTGCCGATTCCATACCGGACCTGGACCTGGTCCGGCGCCACGGCCTGAAAGATGCCGATGAGGCCCGCCCTTTCGATTGTCGCGGTCCCGGTATATTGTTCATTGTCAATCCGGAACGATATTTCCCTGCCTTTATTTTCGCGGACGGTATTCAGCAGGCCTTCATAGCTGATTATTTTCCGGTCGTTTATAATAATCGAACCCTTATCGAGATATTTCTGCAGATTCTTCGACTTCATTATGGGAAACATCTCTCCCTTATTGCCCTCTTTGTCAACGGCCTGAAAACGTATGATATCATTGAGGCGGGGTGTTATCACTTTCTCCAACGTCATCCCCTTCCGCATGATGTTAAACTTCACCGGCCTGTCGGCGTGGCTGTTGATATATCTGGTGAATTCCGCTTCGCTTTTTACTGAATTTCCGTCAATGGAAACGATTTCATCCATCTCCCGGAGGCCGGCTTCCTTCGCCGCGCCGCCGTCCACCAGCTCCACTACCATTATTCGCGAACCGTGCGGCGCAACGCCGATTTCGTACCGGCCGGTACCCTCTTGCTTTTTCGGCGTAACCGGTACATACAAGAGCTTATCGCCGCGATGTACCGTAACATCAAGGGTTTTACCTTCACTGAACATTACTATCGCCTGTATATCGGCAAAGCTTTTGATTTCTTTTTTCCCGATTTGGACGATCCAGTCGCCGCTCCTGATCCCAGCTGCATAAGCGGCCGAAACATGCCGTCCCGACTGCAGCTGTTCCGGTATATTCACCCGGTTGGTGTCCTTTGTGTAACCCACCATATTCATGACAAAAAATATGATAATTCCGAACAAGAGATTAAACAGCGGCCCCATGGCGACCGTTACGATTCTCCGCAACGGATGTGCGGATAAAAACTCGAATCCCTGGCCGGTCCGTTCCTCGGAAGGATCCTCGCCGTAAAACTGGCAGTAACCGCCAAACGGTATCGGCGCCACCTGATACGTGGTGTCCCCGATCTTCTTTTTTATTATACCCTTGCCCATACCGATGGAAAATGTTTTGGCTTTAATTCCCACCATTTTACCGCCCAGCAGGTGGCCGAGCTCATGGACAAAAATACAGAGGCCCAGTAGGATTATTCCTGCGGCTATATAAATTACATAAACCATTCTATTACTCCCCGTGTATATAGTAAGTGTGGCATTTTATCGTTTTTCGTTACATTTTTTCTATGATGCGGGCCGCGATTTCACGCCCTTCCCGGTCTGCAGCAAATATGTCTTCAAGCCCCGGATTGTCTACAACATTCTGCTTATCCATGGCCATTTCGACGATGCGAACGATATCCGTAAAACGTATCCTTCTCTTAAGAAAAGCAGCAACCGCCGTTTCGTTGGACGCATTAAGGATAGCAGGCATCGTACCGCCCCGCCGTCCCGCCGCGCAACAGAGGTCCAGTGCCGGATACCGCTTCCTGTCACAAGCCGCAAAAGTAAGTTTCTCGATCGATTCAAGCTTGAGCCTCCCGAATGGATTCTCCCGCTTTTCCGGGA
>Ga0209342_10002460_pt1 | contig 19904 bp, 19 predicted proteins | sample RifCSP16_2_FD_184023 | JGI IMG/M metagenome (GOLD analysis project Ga0209342, IMG submission 184023) | Soil microbial communities from Rifle, Colorado - Rifle CSP2_sed 16_2 (SPAdes) (version 2) | ecosystem: Environmental > Terrestrial > Deep subsurface > Rock core/Sediment | place: Rifle... | reverse complement strand
TGTCGCGACGCCATGTTGTCCTGCCCCTGTCTCGGCGATGACTCGACGCTTCCCAAGCCGCCGGGCCAGGAGTATTTGTCCAACGGTGTTATTGATCTTATGCGCCCCCGTGTGGCAGAGATCTTCCCTCTTCAAGTATACTTTTGCGCCGCCAAGATGTTCCGAGAAACGCTTCGCATGATAGAGCGGTGTCGGCCGGCCGACGTAGTGTTTCAAATAGAAGCGCAATTCGCTCTGAAACTTCTTGTCATTCTTTACGCTTTCGTACAGTTTTGTCAACTCCTCGACCGCGGGCAGCAATGTCTCTGGAATAAATCGCCCGCCATAGATTCCGAAATGGCCGCTCTTGTCCGGTAACCGCGACTTCCTCCGTATGCTTTTACTCTTTTTCGTTGATTTCACCGTTAGAAAGGGGCACTCCCTTGGCCCGTGCAATGAAGTCGCGAACCTTTATCGGATCCTTGCGGCCGATCTCCCTCTCAACACCGCTGCTCACGTCAACCCCATACGGCTGCACAAACTGGACCGCATCGGCAATGTTCTCCGGGGTCAATCCCCCGGATAAAATTATCTTTCCATATTCCTTTGCCCGCAAGGCAATATTCCAGTCAAAGGTGCGTCCCGTACCCCCCATCTTTGCTTCCGAATGAGTGTCCAGGAGAAATGCATCTACCACATAATTGCGCATGACTTCGACATCAAAGTCAGGTTTCACCCTGAACACTTTGATGACGCTCGTCTCAAACCCTACCAGGTCATCGGCGCCCTCATTCCCATAAAGCTGCACAGCGCTGAGCTTGACGATTTTCATGGTATCATGGATTTCTTTCGGATCGGCATCGACGAACACCCCGACCTTCGAAACGAAATCCGGAAGCCGGGCGGCGATTTCCCGCGCCCGCAAGGGGGTGATGTAACGGTCACTGGGCTCATAGAAAATGAAACCAAGGGCATCGGCTTTACAGCGCACGGCGTGCAGCGCATCCTCCAGATTCGTGATGCCGCATATTTTGACAAAAAGATCCTGTTGCATTTTAATCCGGCCGTAATTCCCGAATCGCCTGCTGGCGATCGCCTTTTGTCACCAATCCCTCTCCGACGAGAATGGCATCAAATCCGGCATCCCGAAGAACCTTCACGTCTTCCTTCCGGCGAATACCACTCTCGCTCACTGCGATTGCACCATCGTGGAGCAACGGTCTGAGTCTGAGCGAGCGATCAATCGACACGGAGAAATCAGAAAGATTTCTGTTGTTAATTCCGATAATTGCGGCTCCACAATTGTTCGCCTTTTCGATGTCTTTTTCGTCATGCACTTCAACGAGTGTCTCAAGGCCGATCGAGGCCGCACTCTCATAGAATTCCAGAAGCATCTTCTGATCGAGAAGCCGCGCGATAAGCAGCACCGCATCTCCTCCTGCTGCCCTTGTTTCATAGATCTGGTATTCGTGAATGACAAAGTCCTTGCGTAAGATCGGCAACGCGGTAACGGAACGGATATCCTGAAGAAACTCGATTGTTCCTTGGAAGTACTTCTTGTCGGTGAGAACTGAGAGGGCAGCCGCACCACCGGCCTCATAGTCCCGTCCGATTGAACGGTGATCGAAGTCAGCTGCAAGCACACCGGCCGAGGGAGAGGCTTTTTTTACTTCGGCAATGATGGATATCCCTGGAACTTTCAATGAAGATGCCAATCCTCGCACGGGGGGAAGATCACGAATGGAGTTCTTGAGGTCCTCGAGGGACCTTTGCTGTTTCAAAACCGCAACTTCTTCTTCTTTCGTGGCGAGAATGCGGGACAGAAACTCGGTCATTTGGTCTCCGAGTTCCTTCTGCGGGAAAGAGGGGACACTTTCACCTGGCGCAACCGACGCGCTGTTTTGCTGAGGATTGTGAACGAGAATCCGCTGTGTCGGATTTCCTCGTTAAGATCGGGAAGTCGCCCTGTCGACTTTTGAAGAAATCCGGCAAGCGTGCCATAGTCGCTGGCCTCCGGCAAATTCGATCGGAACTGGGCATTGAAATCAAAAATGCTCATCTTCGCATCAATAATAGCTGACCCGTCTCCGGATTCCTCCACGGCCTTTTTCACCTCGTCATACTCGTCGTGAATTTCTCCCACAATTTCTTCGAGGATATCTTCCATCGTGATAATTCCCTCGGTTCCTCCGAATTCGTCGATAACAATAGCTAAATGGACCTTTTTTTGCTGAAAATCGCGCAAAAGTTGACTTATTTTCTTCGATTCGTGCACAAAATAGGGCTGCCGCAGGATATCCTGAAGGATGATCAAGTCCCTATGCTCAAGCAGACTTAGGAGGTCCTTACTGTAGATAATGCCAACGATGTGATCCATGCTCCCGTCGTAGACTGGGAGGCGGGAATACCCCTCTTCTATCACCTTCCGAACAAGGAAATCCCGAGGGCTGTTGATATCAAGAGCGACGATATCGGGACGTGGGACCATGATCTCCTTGGCGGTCGTGTCCGTGAATTGGAGGATACTCGTGATAAGCTCGTGCTCAGTCTTGTCGAGAGCTCCGCTCAGAGTCCCGGCCTGAAGCACGTCTTTCAGATCCTCCTCCGATAACTCTGTTTTGAGGAGACGACTCTTAACTAGCAGTTCTTTAATGATTTGTCGTATTGATCTCAAGATTATTCTCTAGCTATTTGAAGATTCCACCCACTGATGGAGCTTCGTTCGTGCCAATCCTGAATCAACAGATTCCCGTGCCATTCCGAGTCCCACAGAAAGTGTCGACGCCAGGCCTGAGACGAGAATCGCCCCCGCTGCATTCAGGAGGGCAACACTTCTGGGAGCACCGTCTTTTCCTGAGAGGATGCTCCGGATGATCTCAGCGTTTTTCCCAGGGTCTTCCCCCTTGAGATCTGCCATCTTTGCCCTCGGAAGTCCAAGTTCATCCGAATCAACGTTATAATGGCTTATTTCGCCTCTACGGAGCTCCCAGACCGCCGTTTTCCCAAGAACCGATAATTCATCCAACCCACCCTCTCCGTGGACCACCAGGGCATGTTCTGAACCCATTTCGCGCAGGGCCTCCGCCATTTTCTGCCCCAATCGAATGTCGTATATGCCCAAAATCTGCCTTCTTGAGCCTGCCGGATTCACCAAGGGTCCAAGGATGTTGAAGATCGTCCGAATACCTAGTTCTTTTCGGACTTTTGCGGCATGTCGCATTGCGCTGTGCATCAAAGGGGCATAGAGAAACGTGATGCCGACGTCGTCCAGAACCATCGCTGCCTTTTCCGCAGGGATGTCGATTTTCACTCCCAACGCGTCCAGCACATCTGCGCTTCCGCAGGAGCTGGAGACAGCCCGATTCCCATGTTTCGCAACGGGAACACCCGCTCCGCTTGCGATAATGGCGGCGGTGGTCGAGATGTTGAACGTTCCCGACCCGTCTCCCCCTGTGCCGCAGGTATCGACAACATTCAAATGTCTCGTCCGAATCGTTGTGGCCTTCCGGCGCAAGACACCTGCGCACGATGCAATCTCCTCCGCTGTTTCCCCCTTCATTCGCAAACCCAAAAGGAAACCTGCTATCAATGCCTCAGGAGCTTCACCGGACATGATTTGATCCATCGCCCCGGCTGCCTCCTGAGCACTCAGATCCTTCCCTTCTGCGATTTTGGCTATGGCTTCACGAAGCATTTTCTTTTAAAAAATGTACCTGAAACGGTGAGAAGATGCAATATCGGTTCATGGTAGACGATTCTTCATCTGTTGGTAACGGATTTCAAAGAGGTTTCCTTCAGTCGGTTGCGGATTCCCCATCTTTTTTAAGAGGTTTTCGACATGGTCGATCCTGTCATGCGGTAGCGGGTGCGTCGACAAAAGCCTCTGGAATGTACTCCCTTTCCCTCCGGCGCTTCCAGCCGAGACCTTGTCAAAGAAATACCTGATGGCGCCCGGGTAATAGGGCGTCGTCTGCAGGTACGTCATCGAATACGTGTCCGCCTCCGTTTCATCAGACCTGCTGTTGACAAGAAGCCCCAGCCCTGCAAAGAGGTTTCCCGAGACTTGCGCCAATTGGCCCGGATTCTCGCCTAACGCAATCGAAAGAAGTGCCTGCAATCCAAGCGCACTACTCATTCGCAAGGTCGCATGTCTGCGTTCTGCATGTGCGATCTCGTGCCCCAAGACTCCCGCAAGAGTCGCCTCATTATCAAGGAATCTCAGGAGGCCGGTGTACACATATATATATCCTCCCGGAGTGCAGAACGCGTTGATCGTGCTGTCGTCGTGTATAATTTCAAAAGTGTACGCATACATGCCTCTTTTCCTGACCGCAGGGGATTCGAGGATTCTCCTGCCAATGGACTCCACGTACTCCTTCAGTTCTCCGTGCCCGGTAAGAATCGGGTATTCCTTCGTGTTATGACGAATTTCAGCGTCAATCTGTTTGCCCAGTTCGATGTCCCTGGAATCGGGGAAGAGATTGACCCCCAGCGCTCCGATACAGCCGATGGAACTTATGCTGAACAGAAACAGGAAGGAAATCGCAATCCTACGCATTGTCCTGGCCTTCGCTGTCATAGGATATTTTTTCCAGAACCAATCCTGCCGCCGGCGCGGCCATGCCTGCCTGCCGCCGGTCACGGGAAGCCATGATGCGGGCAAAGTCCTCAAATGGCCGATATCCCCTTCCGATTTCGACCATTGTTCCGACAAGAGCGCGGACCATCCCATAGAGAAACCGATTCGCTTCAATATCGAGAATCAGAAGTGATTCCTTTCTCATCCATGCAGCCAGCCTGACGGTGCATCGAAAATGTTTGACATCCGTGTCAACTCGTGAAAAAGCCTGAAAATCGTGTTCCCCGATTATCTGTTGAGCGCATTGCTGCATGAGGTGTTCATCAAGATGCTGCCCCCAGAACCATGCATAGGACCGGCCAATTGCAATCGGTTCCTGGGCGACGGTGTAACGATACTTTCGCCATAAGGCGCTGTAGCGGGCATGAAAGTTCTCATCGACATCTTCGACTCCGCGGACGACAATATCCGCCGGCAGCAGTGCGTTTACTCCGCGCTGAATCGAACGGACATCCATTTCATTCCTTGTTTGGAAATGTGCGACCTGGCCGCGTGCATGCACACCGGCGTCTGTCCGGCCAGCTCCTGTAACGCCCAGCTCATCCTGGAGGAGATTCCGAAGGGCCTCCTCGAGCACGCCCTGAATCGTACGACCGTTCGTTTGATATTGCCATCCCGCGTATTCCGTTCCATCGTATTCAACCGTCAGCCTGATTGTTCTCATAAACAAAAAATCCCGCCTCACAGCGGGACTCCCGTCGACTGGAGTTTTTCTTGTCAGAACGTCCTGGTAAGTCTGACCGCCACACCTTGATTGTCGAGGAGTCCGCCTTGAATCTCTGCCTTCATATCCCAACTTCCGCCGGCCCCCAGCGACTTGTTGTACCGATTCACAGATCGCCATGCAGAGAAAGCCGAAATCAGACGATTAATGACGAGAGCACCGACAACAAACTTTGCGTTTTGAAAATACTCGTCGCTCCGTATTCTCAGGCTTCGATACTCCTGGCGGTTCTTTTGCATATCCCAACTCCAAAGGAACTCCGGCTGTTCGTAGAGGAGGTCGAATTCCCGATTCCTCAGTTTTGCCTGATTGTATTCGTCTGTCGATTCAAAATTCCCTATGTCGACCTCGAACTGCTCCTCTTTTCCATCCACAACCGCCCCTGAATGCAGTGACGCAAACAATCGCGCATCATTTCTGATCCAGGTTCCTCTCAATGAAATGCCTGCGTACGACAACCAAAGGATGCCGTCCGCACCCATGAAATATTGTCCGGTTGAAAGATTGTCGGCATACCATTCGCCGGTTCCAGGAATAACAAGGGAAAGAACCACCCCCAGCAAGACGGATTTTTCGGATTTGGCGCCAGTCGCAGGTTCCTGCAACCGCAGCATGTTCGCCTCGAGTGGCTGCGGCTTTTCGCGAAATTGTCCCATCGTTGAGCTTGTAGCCACGACAATCAGGCAGAGAAACAGCTTCATCGCACTCATGCGACCATGCTTTCCATGTGAGTCGAAATCCGCATTGCCTCCGTTTTCACGTTCAACTGACCGATACAGATCCCTTCCTGAATGTCATTCACGAGAACGCCGTGAATTTCGTTTTCCAAGGAGTGATCCGATGGTACCTGCACTCTCACATACTCCTCCGTCAACCCAGATTGAATTCCCTGTTGGAGAGGCGTTTCGAACAGCACACTGACCTTGGTCCCCCGCAAGCCCTCGCAGAATGCTCTTCGTTTCTTTTCGCTCAAAATGCGCAACCGCTCGCTTCGTTCGTTGCGAACTCGTACCTCGACTTTACCTTCCAGTTCGACAGCACGGGTATTACTGCGTTCAGAATAGGCAAAAACATGGAGATACGAAAGTGGCTGTTCGGTGAGAAACTGGTAGGTTTCTTCGAACATCTGGTCAGTTTCACCGGGAAAACCGACGATGACATCTGCACCGATTCCCGCGTCGGGAGCCGCCGCTTTGATGGCGCCAATCCTTCCGGCGTAATATTCGCGGTTGTATCTCCTCCGCATCGCTTTCAACACGGAATCAGATCCCGATTGGAGAGGGATGTGAAAGTGATTGCAGACCTTGGGGGATTCGATCCACCGCCGTAGCAAGCCATCTGTGAGCAGATTTGGTTCGATCGAGCTGATACGGATTCTCTCAATCCCGGAGATCGATTCAAGGGCATTCAATACATCAATGAGATTCTCGCTCCTGCTTGACTCATAGTCACCCACATTCACTCCGGTGAGCACAACTTCTCTGTAGCCCTCTTCAGCAATCCGATTCGCCCGCTCAACAATCTCGGGGATTTGTGCACTCCTGCTGGAACCGCGCGCCAGTGGAATCGTACAAAAAGAGCACTGGTAGTCACACCCGTCCTGGATTTTGAGAAACGCCCTCGTGCGCTCATTGTATCCGGATGAATCGGCCATAGCTGTATCAACCGAAGCCTGAACAGGGGAAACGTAAACTGTAGCCCTCTGACCTTTTACAAATGTTGCATGCTCAAAGACGCTGAATTTTTCTTTTGATCCAAGAACGAGGTCGACCCCCGTTATTGCAGCTATTTGTTCCGGCTGAAGCTGTGCGTAGCATCCCGTCACAATCACATACGCTCCCGGAGAGTGCCTCAACGCCCGCCGTACGAACTGCCGGCACTCGCGATCTGCTTTTTCTGTGACGGTACACGTGTTGAGGACCACGACATCGACTGAAGTCCCGAAATCCGCCACTTCAAAGCCCCGTTCGGCGAACTGACGCGCAATTGTTGCGGTTTCGGCGAAGTTCAGTTTGCATCCCAGTGTGTGGAGAGCAACTCTACTCATGGATATAAAAAAGAGTTGTCCGAGACCCTCGAACAACTCTTTCCTTTGTTTTCATGGATCCTAGCGAGGATTGAGGTCTTCGGAAAACGATGATTCTGAGCCGCTCACAGACGCGGCCATCATGTCCTTCAGAGTCATCGGAGAAAGCTTGTGATTGTTCACATAGTTATCAACCAGTTTCTGCTCTTTGCCCCGAAGGAATTCAAGAACAGAAAGAACAATCTTCTTGCTTTCTTTGTCGAACTCAATGACTCTCAGCGGCAGCGAATCTCCGAGTTTGAACGACTCGTTGATATTCTTCACCGGTGTCTGAGAAATCTGCGAAAGGGGAACAAATCCATCGACCCCGAGGGGGAGCTCGACGATGACGCCTTTTTCGATAATGCGCACAATCTTGCTCTCTTCAATCTCCGTCCCCACCTTGTACGCCCCTTCGAAGGCATCCCACGGGTTTCCCTGAATTTGTTTGTGCCCAAGAGAAATCCTACGCTGGTCAACATCGACGTTGAGAATCACGACGTCGATCTTGTCCCCCTTTTTCACCACTTCGCCCGGATGGCGGATCTTCTTTGTCCACGACAGATCGGAAATATGCACCAATCCGTCAACGCCTTCCTCCAGTTCCACAAACACGCCGAAGTTCGTCAGATTCCGAACCGTGCCGACATGGCGAGAGCCGACCGGATACTTCTGAAGAAGCGTGTTCCAGGGATCCGGCTCAAGCTGCTTCATCCCCAGAGAGATCTTCTTCCCTTCCTTATCAAGGGAAAGAATCACGGCATCGACAAACTGACCCATCGAAACCATCTGAGACGGATGCTTGACGTGTTGGGTCCAGCTCATTTCGGAAATATGAATGAGTCCTTCGATTCCTTTCTCAATCTCGACAAACGCTCCATAGTCCGTCAGCGAAACGACTTTCCCCTTCACTTTCGTGCCAACGGGATACTTGAGTTCGATATTTTCCCACGGGTGCGGCAGAAGTTGTTTCAAGCCGAGGGAGATCCGCTTCTTCTCCTGGTCAAAGTCCAGCACAACGACGTTAATCGTTTGATCGAGCTTGACGACTTCCGAGGGATGATTCACGCGGCCCCATGAAAGGTCCGTAATGTGAACGAGACCGTCGACACCTCCGAGGTCCACAAACACACCGAAGTCCGTAATGGCCTTGACATGTCCTTCCAGGATCTGGCCTTTCTCGAGACTGTCCAGAATGGCTTTTCGCTGTCCCTGGAGTTCCTCTTCCACCAGAACCTTATGGCTGACCACCACATTTTCGGACGGGTGGTTTACTTTTACAACCCTGAATTCCATTTCACGCCCGATAAAGGCATCAAAATCACGAACGGGACGGACGTCGATTTGAGATCCCGGCAAGAACGCATCGATGCCGAGGAGGTCAACGACAATGCCCCCTTTGGTTCTTCGCATGCATCGTCCCTTGAGAACCTCGCCTGTCTCGAATGACTTGACGACTCTTTCCCACACGCGCATGAAGTCGGCACGTTTGCGCGACAATATTAACTGGCCGTCCTTGTTTTCAACAGACTCAAGGAACACTTCTATTTCATCCCCAATCTTCATTTCCTTGATGTGCGGAAACTCGGAAACGGGGATGGTGCCTTCTGACTTGAACCCGATGTCGACCGTTACCTGATTGTCCGCAATGTGAACGATCTTCCCCTTGACGATTTCCCCTTCGCTGATGGAACTCAGCGTACTTTCATAGAGCTTCGCAAGTTCCTTATATTCAGCTTCGGAATATTCCCGCTCGCTCATATCTCTTGTGCTGCTCTGTGCCTCTACCATTCAGCCTCCTACAACAGTTCCCTTTTACGGGTCATACCTCTGTGCGGAACGCATTCAGCCATCGGGAATGCGCGGACCGACATTTCGGTATGAGACTGCAAGTATGATATGTTAGTGAATTAGTGATGACTGTTGATTTCAATAATTAAACCGTTGCCGGCTGCTGAACCAATTGCTCAATGGCGCTCTTCACCTGTTCCATGAGCCATTGGGGAGTTGAAGTTGCTCCGGTTATTCCGACACTTTCTGCATCGTCAAGCCATTCCTTTTGAATCTCCGGGGCGCGTTCAACAAAAAACGTTTTTGGATTTTCATTCTTTGCGATATCGAAAAGGACTTTGCCATTCGAGCTGTGTCTTCCCGCCACGAAGATAACCACGTCGTGCGTCCGTGCAAATTCCCGCAGTTTCTTGTCTCTCCCTGAGACCTGACCGCAAATCGTGTCCTTTGCATGAAATTCGACTGCTTCGTCTTCGAAAGTACTGACAACGAGATCCTTGACGCGCTTCTGTAGTTCTTCCTTCAATCTATGAAACGCCGGTTTGTCCATTGTTGTTTGAGAAAAGAGGACCGTCTTCCGGTCGAGTCTGATTCCCTCCAGCTCTTTCTCTGATTTCACGACAAGTGCTTCGCCGTTTGTCTGACCGACGAGCCCAATCACTTCGGCATGATCTTTCTTTCCAAAAATCACAACCTGATATCCGTCGAGATAGAACTTTCTGATTCGTTCCTGGACTTTTGTGACAACAGGACACGTCGCGTCGATGAGCGTAATGCCGAGATCCCTGGCCTGCTTATAGGTCTCCGGTGGTTCTCCATGAGCCCGAACGAGGACCTTAGCGCCTCTGAGTTGTTGAAAGTCGGATCGAGCAATAGTTTTGAGTCCTTTTTCACCCAGCCGCTCGATTTCCATGGGATTGTGAATAATCTCGCCAAGAGAATAAAGGGGGCTTCCATCTTCGAGTTCCTGTTCGGCAATCTCAATCGTCCTGACGACACCCCAGCAGAAGCCCGAAAACTTGTCGACCGTAACTTTCATGTGTTCAATCTTTCCTTTGCCTTGTTGACAATAAATTCAACCTGCGCATCGATCGTCATTGAGGAAGTGTCAAGTTCGATGGCATCCTCTGCCTTGCGCAGTGGGCTTACTTCTCTCGTCGAATCCTGTTGATCTCTCTTCCTGATTTCTTCGACGAGGATCTCCTCATCGACTTCGATTCCGCCTTCCGAAAGTTCCTTTTTCCGTCGTTTTGCCCTTTCGGCCACATTTGCCACCATGTAGATTTTCAAATCGGCTTCGGGAAGGACTACCGTACCGATGTCTCTTCCTTCAAGCACAACTCCACCTCCCTCTGCCAGCTTCCTCTGCTCCCGAACCATGACTCGCCTGACAAAAGGATAGCTGCTGATTTTGCTCACCGACCTTGTCACTTCCGGAGTTCTGATTTGGGCGGTAACATCCTTCCCGTCAACGAAAACCTTATTCTCTCCATCACGCCGTTCCAATCGAACCGCGGTTACCTCCGTAAGCTTTTCAATTTCCTCGGCCGCCCCCAACGGAAGCTTTGCCCGCAATACCTTCAATGTGAGAGCCCTGTACATAGCTCCCGTGTCAATATGAAGATACCCCAGGATCTTGGCAACCCGTCGGGCGGTTGTACTTTTTCCCGCAGCGGCGGGACCGTCGATGGCAATGACGATTTTTTTCAAGTCCCCAAAACTCTCTTGATTAGAAATATAGCAAAATTCTGCGTGGCAGGCAACCTGAATGCGATGATTGACTACCCGATCCGAAACTGCGCTTACTTTTTTTGGATAAATACAGATACATTTCAATTCGATGATGAGAAAACTCAACTGGGACGAAATATCACAAAAACGGCAAAAAAGCGGCCCCATTCAGGCAGTTGATCGCCTCCCGCTCACCGTCCTCGTCGATAATGTCCGTAGCCTTTATAATGTCGGTTCGATCTTCCGAACATCCGACGGCGTCATGGTGCAACACCTTCTCCTTGCCGGATACACTCCTCTTCCTCCGAGGAAGGAAATCGAGAAGACGGCATTAGGGGCGACGGCTTCTGTTCCATGGTCACACGCGCGCGATCCCGTCGCATCCCTCCAACTCCTTAAATCGGAAGGTCTCACACTTTGCTGTCTCGAGCAAACGGACAAAAGTATCCCCTATTACGAAATTCAGAAGCAGCACTTCCCCCTCTGTCTCGTTCTAGGCAGCGAAGTGGCAGGTGTCTCCTCCTCGCTGATCGAGCTGTGTGATTTCGCCATCGAGATACCAATGTTCGGCAAGAAACACTCACTCAACGTCGCCGTCGCCTACGGCATTGCGGTTTTTCATCTCTCCCGCGTTTGGAGAAACACGCGGGATCATTGATCAAATGCCAGCGTATAGAAATCTTCCTTTTCATGGGTGTGGATCCTGAGGACTCCTGCCCGCACCAGCTGAATAAGCGTGCGCGATGCCCGGCGATGGGAGATGTTCACGAGCCTGCTGAATTCCTTCACCGTTATCCTCTCACTCTTATCAAGAAAATCCAACAGACGACGCTCCGACTCGCCGATGGCAATTCTCAACGGCGGGGCATCGGGATTTTCAGCCTCGAGAATTCTTATCACCTCTTTGCTCGCAATAACGGTCTTGTCCTTGACGCGGATCAGGACCTTCGAATCCTCGTCATCGGATCCGTTGGCGTTGCCGACCAGATAGTGGGGTTTCGCCTTGCTCTCTTCGACGGTCACGGCGATGATATCCTTCCCCTTGTAAGGTACGATATCGACCTGCATTTCCACGGGCGGATCACAGAGAAATCCTCCTGCCGTTCGTATCATTTCCATTTCAGCTTTTTCGCTGTCGACACCGAAGATGGATTTGTTGTCATCCACGCCGAAAATGATGGTGCCCCCCTTGGTGTTTGCGAACGCAATGAGGGTCCGGGCGACCTTCTCCGGCGTCGACACCTTTCGTTTAAATTCGATTTGAAATCCCTCTCCTTCTTCGAGAAGGACGTCAATGTCTTTGTAGTCCATTCCGTTTTCTTACTCCTACATTCCGCGCGCTGCCATGCGTTCGAGGATGATGGCCACTCTTCGTTCCAGATACTCCGAATCATCATTCGCACCATATCGCTTGGGGTTGGGGATCACTGCCGCCAGGCGGGCTCCTTCTTCCCTTGTCAGAGCCTGGACCGGTTTTCCAAAATAAGCCTGCGACGCAGCATCGATTCCATAGATGCCCCTTCCCCACTCAATCACGTTAAGGTAGATTTCAAGAATTCTGCTCTTTTTCAGGTTTTGCTCCATCCACAACGTCAGCACCCATTCGCGCAACTTCCGCAGCGGGTTTTTTGAGGGTGAGAGATACAGATTTTTCACCAGTTGTTGGGTAATCGTGCTGGCACCACGCGCAGCACGGCCTTCCCTGATATTGCGCTCGACAGATTCCCTGAACTCGAACCAGTCAAAGCCGCCATGAGACCAGAATCGCCCATCTTCCGCGACAATAATGGCATTGACCACATCTTTCGGTACCTCGGAGAGCGGAATCCAATTCTGGAAGATCCGAAATCGTCTGCCTGATTCTTTTGCTTGCGCGGCGTGTTCTCTCATGAAGGCAGTTTCACCGGGATTCTGCTTCTTCAATCGGACAACCGCGCCAAAGGGAAGAGTGATCATTTCCACAACAAACCAAACAACAAGCAGCCCCGCCGCAATGACGAACCACCTTCGCTTGACAAACGACCGCCACAACCGGACGCCAGCGGCCTTTCCGGGAGGCCGTTGCTCTTCCGATGGTATCTCGGTTTCTCCGTGGTTCATTCTTAACAACTCATCGACTGTTTCGTGCTGTCAAGAAAGCCCTGCAGCATGATCGCGGCCGCCATCGAGTCAACTCTCCCGTCCTTCCGTCGCCTGTCCTTTCTTTTCGTGCCCATGGTCAAAAGAGACTGCTGAGCCATCGACGTGGTGAATCGCTCATCCCAGGACACAACCTCGATATGACAACGAGACCGCACCATTTCCACAAATGACTCAACCTCGAGGGCCTTTGAGGTCTTCTTGCCGCTGAGACTCAAGGGTAATCCAACAACAACGAGAATAATCTGTTCTTTTGTGATGACCTCTTTGATTCGTTCAAAGAGCTCGGGGGTATTCAACAATGCTCCGTATGATGTTGCAAGAATGCGCAATGGATCGCTTAGCGCCAGCCCGACGCGCCGCGTTCCATAATCAATGCCCAGGACTCGTCCCTGATTCGTCGTCAAGCTTCGTCAACCCTGAAAACGTTCCACTTCAACAATTCCGTCCACCTTCCTTATTTTCTCCAAAATCTTCACGAGATGGTCCGTGTTCTTGACATAGAGAATGATCTGACCGTCAAACTGCTGACCTTTGGAATCCATGTTGACACTTCTGATGTTGGTGTTCTGCACATTGGAGATTGCGTGAGTGACATCACTGAGCAGGCCAGCCCGATCTTTTCCGGATACGCGAATGGCAACAAGAAAATCTGCCGTTTGGGCTTTTGGCCAATCGACCTCGACGATTCGTTCACTTTCTGCAAGGCGAAGCATAACAATATTCTTGCAGTCTTTCTTGTGGATCTTGATCCCCTCGCCAACAGTCACAAATCCCACAATATCATCACCGGGGATGGGATTGCAGCATTTTGCGTATTGATGCATGAACGAGTCGCTGCTGCCAAGAACGGAGATGCCACTTGCGATTTCCCGTGCCGTATCGACGAATTTTGTAAAGAGGGAGCGGGGCAGGTCCTTGCTTCTTCCGGTTTCAACGGACTCGGGATGCTTCGCCCTGACAACCAATTGCTCGATCAGTGCATCGGAATCGATTTCCTCATCCAACAGAGAGATATAGAACTGCTGCAGATTGTCAAGGTGCATTGACCGGACGAACTTCAGCAAATCGTCCTCATTGATATGCACTTTTTGTTTCTTCAGTTTCTTATCCCACAGCGCCCGCCCCTGCTCCATGCGCTTTCGAGTGTCTTCACGAATCCTCCGTCTGATGTGGCTTTTTGCTTTGTGCGTAACCACATATTTTTCCCAATCGGCATTGGGCGTTTGTGTCTTTGAAGTGATAATTTCCACCTGATCTCCGCTGCGCAGGAGGGAATTCAAGGGAACAATTCTCCCATTGACCTTTGCCCCAATGCAGTGGAATCCAATGTTTGAATGGATGTCAAATGCGAAGTCGAGCGGGGTGGCGTTTCTGGGAAGGATTTTCAAATCCCCCTTCGGCGTGAACACATAAATCTCATCCTGGTAGAGGTTCAATTTGAAGCTCTCAAGGAGTTCTTTCGGTGCATCGTCGCTTTTTTGTTCGAAGATTTCCCGCACCCAGTTGACCCATCCCTCCAATTCCTTGTCCAGCGATGACTTGTTTTCCTTGTACATCCAGTGGGCGGCAACCCCTTTTTCCGCTATTTCATGCATACTCTTCGTCCTGATCTGGACCTCCACCAGTTTCCCCTGGGGTCCAACGACCGTCGTATGGATTGACTGATACCCGTTCTTCTTCGGCAGCGAAATGTAGTCTTTGAACCGTTCGGGGATCGGCTTGTAGAGTTCGGTGATGATGCCGTACGCGATAAAACAGTCATTGTTGTCTTTCGTATCGAGGATGAAACGAACTGCAAACAGGTCGTAGATCTCGTCCAATGGTTTCTTACGACGCACCATTTTCTGGAAGATACTGAACAGGTGCTTCGGGCGACCCTCCATTTCGTAGTCGAAGCCCTCATCTTTCAGACGCTTGTCAATCGGCCCGGCGAATTTCTTAATGTAGTTTTCACGTTCACGCCTGTGTGATTTCAGCTGCCGGGCCATTTCCTCGTAATCCTTCGGATGAAGGTATTTGAACGAGAGATCTTCCAGCTCCCATTTCACCTTTGCAAGGCCGAACCGATGAGCGAAGGGCGCGTAGATATCGAGCGTTTCGCGCGCGAGGCGTTCCTGTTTCTCATGCGGAAGATATTCCAGGGTCCGCATGTTATGGAGCCGATCCGCAAACTTGATCAACATGACCCTGATATCATTCACCATGGACAGAAGGAGTTTACGGTAGCTCTCTGCCTGCGTTACCTCATGACTTCTGAAGATATCACTGATCTTCGTCGCGCCGTCAACAATTTCCGCAATCGTCGGACCGAATTCTTCCTTGATGTCCTTCAGGCTGAATCGCGTGTCTTCGACAACATCATGGAGAAGGGCTGCAGCAATCGAAACGTCGTCCAGCGGAACTTCCTTTGCAACGACCATGGCGACTTCATACGGATGATGGAAGTATGGCTCGCCCGATGCGCGAAGGTCGTGCTTGTGTGCCTCAAGACTCATGGAAAAAGCACGCGTAATGAGATCGACATCCACCACTCTGAGGTTTTTCTGGCAGACTGCGATCAAATCGTCAAGTTTTTTTTTGTATTGCCCGTCGATCATACGAAGACTCTACTTCATAGAACGTATTTCGATAAGATTTTGTTCTTCGATTCGCTTTGCGCACTGCAATTCCCCTCTGCGACAGCGGCCTATTCGGTCAATCTCTTGCGAATCAATTCCGCTTCTTCGAATTTTGCTTCTGCCCGATCCTGCAAATGACGGGGAAATGTCCGCGATTTGAATGCGAAAAGTGCTTCCATCTCTCCCATCCAGTCCCACATCATATTCCCGGAGGATCTTAGCTTGATCATGTTGAGCCGGCAAACGAGCTCATTGTAGGAATTTTCCCGGGGATCGCTCACCATCGATGCAAGGAGGCGCTGGTAGGCATTCAAAGCTCCCGACGTGTCTGCCAATCGTTCACGAGCTGTGGCAAGTCCCCAAAGAAAAAGACGGTTTGAAGGATACGCCCGGAGGGCTTCCTCGGCAAGATGCGCCGCCCCTTCATAATCCTCATCATCCAGGAAGATCGAGAGGAGCGAGCTCATGGCCGCGTATTTGTTGTATTCACCGCTCCCGATGCAGATGGTCAGGAGTCTGATCCCTTCTTCCATTTTGTCGTCTACAAACGGCAGCCATGTCAGGAATTCTATTTTCCTTGTCTTCCAATAGTAGTACGTCCCTATTCCTGCGTACGCGTCAAAGAAAGAAGAATCCGCTGCAACTGCCCGGTGAAAATCGGACGCAGATGACATCCCCTTGCTCGCGGCGCCGAACCAATCTCCGCGCTGTGCCCGCGCGTATGAGTCATATCCCAGAGTGGTTCCACGATAGAAATATCCCCAAGGCGAATTGGGATCGATGTCGATCATTGCCGAGGATCTTTCCCGAGCGATGGCGAGGAGAGAATCGAACGGATCCCGTTCAATCGGGAGCTCATAATCCATCGCCTTCGCCTGCAGGATGGCGGCCTGATACAGGAATCCTGCCGGGTGATCCGAAAACCCGCGTGCGACAACCTGAAACGTCCTCGTTGCGTTCTCATACTCTTGTCTGAGTGTCTGGTCAATGCCGGCAGTCAAGAGCGAGTCCATCAGGCGCGACGCCACCTTTTGATACGGTGCATTCGCACACAGCACTGACGATGCAAACAAGGTGATGACAAGCGCTTTCTTCACGAGGCCTCTACTCTGTCCCAAACATTCTGTCGCCTGCGTCGCCGAGCCCCGGGAGAATGTATCCGCGATGATTGAGCTTTCGGTCAAGCGAGCATGTGTAGATTATCACGTCGTCGTGAGCTCTTCTGATTGCATTGACGCCTTCGGGGGCGGCAACGAGACTGACGAATCGCAGATGTAGCGCCCCGCGTCCTTTCAGGTAGTCCAGCGCTGCCACGCCGCTTCCGCCGGTGGCAAGCATAGGGTCGAGGACAATGACCATGGCATCCCGCATGTCTCTCGGAACCTTGAAGTAATAATCCACGGGCTGCAACGTCTCCTCATTACGATACAGGCCAATGTGACCCACTTTTGCATCCGGGATTACTTCGACAAATCCGCCAACCATGCCCAATCCTGCCCGGAGGATCGGAACGAGGACAATGGACCGCTTCACGACAAATCCTCTTGTTCCTTCCAGCGGGGTCCGAATGGTCTTTTTTTTCACTTCCAGATCCCGGGTCACTTCATACGCCATCAGGCTTGCCGTGCGCCGAAGAACGGCCCGAAAGATATTGCTCGGCGTCTTCCTATCGCGCAGGATCGACAAGTCACGCCTCACGAGAGGATGTTCAATGATTATCAGGTTTTTCATTCTCGATCCTCTTGCGTAATTGATTTCCCATCACCAGCACCGGATCCCACAACGGCGAGAACGGCGGCGTATAGATCAAGTCAAGCCGGGCAACGTCATCCACGGTCAATCCGTGCTGTATGGCAACGGCGAGAACGTTTGCCCGCTGCACGGCCCCGTCTTTGCCGAACACATTCGCTCCCAGGATTCTGCGGGACGATTTGTCCGCAACAGCAACGATGTGCACACGTTCGCTCCCCGGAAAAAAGGATATCCTTGAGGGAGCATCAATGTGTTCGACCACAGGCTCAAACGATGACTCCTGTGCCTCCCGCGAACTCAATCCAACATGTGCCACCTGAAGATCGAACACCTTCACCCCGATCGCGCGAATCGCTCCTTTGAAAACGGAACTTCCTCCTGCCGCATTTTCACCCGCCGTCCATCCCTGTTTGCTTGCCGTTGTTGCAAGCGGGATATAGGACCACTTATTATTGACAAGATTCCTGACCTCGCAGCAGTCGCCGGCAGCATAGATCGAGTCTTCGCTCGTGGTTTGGCGTTGGTCAGTCAGAATGCCCTTGTGGAGGCCAAGGCGAATCCCTGCGTCTGCAGCCAGAGACGTATTCGGTTCAACGCCTGCCGCAATCACAACCAGATCGCAATCATATGTTCGATCGGCGGTTTTCACCGCGTTGACATCCCCCCCCCGAGTCCGAATCAGCGTCTGCACCGCAGCATTCGCGACAAACTCAATGCCATGAGCTGCGATTTCTTCAGCGACGGCTTTCCGCGCTTCCTCTTCCAACCCTGCCATTGGTAAGTTGCGCCGATGCAATATCGTGACATGAATGCCGTGCGCAGCCAACGCTTCGGCCATTTCCATCCCGATGTAGCCTCCACCGACGATCACCGCGTTCTTCGGTTTCTGCTTCTCAAGAACATTCTTCAGCGCAATCCCCCCTTCAATGGACTTGACGTGAAACACGTTGCGTGCACTCTCCCCCGGCAACCCGATCGCTCTCGGGCAAGACCCGGTGGCAATCACAAGTCCGTCGTATCGTTCCTGCATAACCTTGCCTGTTTCAAGATCGCGAACCACAATATGTCGCTTGAACGGTACGATTGCCTCGACATGGTGCCTAATTCGAACCTTGACGCCCTTTTCCTTTTCCAGGCGTTCAGGCGTGAAGGCCGTCAAATTCCGCACATCATCAAAAACATTGCCGACGTAGTACGGCATCTCACAAATGCCTGACGAGATATCGTCCCCCTGTTCGAACATCACTACTTCCGCCTCGGGATCTGTTCGCTTTGCCTTGCTGGCGGCACTGGGTCCAGCCGCAATGCCTCCTATGACGAGGATCCTTCGTTTCATTTCTTTTTGAGGACTATCGACACCGGAACACCTTTGAACCCGAAATGTTCCCTGATTTTGTTGGAAAGGAAGCGTTTGTACGATTCCTGTACAAGTTTCGGCTCATTGCAGAAGAAAGCAAATAACGGTGGTTTCGTCTTCAGCTGCGTGACATATTTTATCTTGATTTCCTTCGGAGACGAGGTCTTTGGAGGATAGTTTTTGATATCGGGCAGGAGAGTGTCATTCAGCTCACCGGTCTTGATTCTCTTCAGTTGCTCCTGATCGATTTCCCTGGCCAGGTCGATAACTTTGGAGACACGCTGCTTGGTGAGTGCGGAAACAAACACAACGGGAAAATAGTCGTACATGCCAAGATCCATTGCTATTGCCTGTTCAAACGCCTTGACGGTGTTGGAGTCCTTCTCGATCAGATCCCATTTGTTTACAGCAATGAGAGCTGCCCGCTTGCGTTGCACCGTGCTTTCGACGATATGAAGGTCCTGATGGTCTATAGGGCGGGAAGCGTCGAACAGGATGACCACGACATCGCTGCGCTCGATGCTTTTGAGGGTCCGTAAGGCACTGTAGAACTCAACACTTTCGGTAACCTTGCCTTTCTTCTTGAGGCCGGCGGTATCGACCAGAACAATTTCCTCGTCATGGTATTTGAGGATCGAGTCAATGGGGTCACGTGTGGTTCCGGGAATGTCCGTGACGACATGCCGTTTCTTGCCCAAGAGGGCGTTCACCAGCGAGGATTTTCCCACATTCGGTTTCCCGACCACGGCAATTCGCAATCGTGGTTCCTGCACGGGGCCGGACGAATCGATGTCGATATGGGCCGTGATCGCGTCGAGAAAATCACCGATCTGTCGGCCACCAAGAGCCGAGATGCTCTGCGGTTCTCCAAGACCCAATGCAAAAAACTCGCCGGAGAGCGCTTCCTGGTTCACCGAGTCGATCTTGTTCACCACCAACAGGATCGGTTTCCGGGATTTTCTGAGAATCGCGGCTATTTCACTATCGAGGGGAAGGACACCGTCCTTTGCATCGACCACGAAAAGAACAAGATCGGCTTCTTCGACGGCAATCTGCGCCTGTTCGCGGATTGCCTGTTCGAAGACATCCTCAGACGCCGGGACATA
>Ga0209342_10002458_pt1 | contig 19907 bp, 18 predicted proteins | sample RifCSP16_2_FD_184023 | JGI IMG/M metagenome (GOLD analysis project Ga0209342, IMG submission 184023) | Soil microbial communities from Rifle, Colorado - Rifle CSP2_sed 16_2 (SPAdes) (version 2) | ecosystem: Environmental > Terrestrial > Deep subsurface > Rock core/Sediment | place: Rifle... | reverse complement strand
CGCTCTTCCAGGGCAGGAAGTAGGCGACCTCGTACTGGAAGCGCGTACGGTCGAGATACGGCGTGGCCAGGACAAGGAGTTTCTCCGCCCCGCCCAGCCCGAGACCTTTGATCAACCAGAGGACGCGCGTTGGCATGCCGCCTAGTGGCACTGCGGAGCTGAGCCGCCGGCGATGCGCTTCAGCACTCCGCTCTTGAGCATGTGCGTGTGCACGATTGTGAAGCGCTCGTGGGTGACGTGGGCGACGCGGATGGCGGGTTTCATGACGGCCACGCCGCGGCCGACGCGGCGCGGGCGGCGTGCCTCGCCCTGGGACGACGCACCCACTCCTCCGCGAAAAGATAAGACCCGAGCTTGAGTCGGAAGAATAGGCGCGCGTCGCTCCGCTGGATGGGGACGCGCCGCAGCGCCCCCAGATCGATCGTCCCGTAGGGATTCTTCCGCGTTCCGCCGACGACGGCTGTCCGGTAGAAGCGGTCGACGATAGCGCGTGCTGGGGCCGATGTCTGCCCCCAGGGATAGGCGAAGTGTGCGGGTGCACGCCCCAGGCGCTCGAGGATCAGTTCATTGGAAACGGTAAGTTCGTGTTCGACGTCCGTCGGCGAGAGCATGGTCAGATCCCTGTGCGTGTGGGTATGCGCTCCGAATGTGACCAAACCGGAGTCCTGTAGTTCCCTGGCCTGCGCCCACGAGAGGGGACGCCCCTGTACTGACGGCGGGAGCAACGCCTCAAATGGGAACGGCCGACGATTCTCCACGGCAGCCGTCGCCAGGTACACAGTCACCGGCAGACCGTGGCGCCGCAATATGGGGAACGCCTCGTGATAGACCTCCTCGTACCCATCGTCGAAGGTAACTGCTACCACATCGTGAGGATAAACTGTTCCCTCCTGCACGATCCGCGCCACCTGATCCAGACTCACCACGGTGCAGTGCGTGCGGAGGTAGGCCATTTGCCAGTCGAACACCGCCGCCGGCAGGTCAAGCTGGCGCCCGCTCCTGCCGCCGACGCGATGATACCCTAGCACGGTCACACCGGGCCGCCGCTCGCGAGCCACGGCGCCGACGGGGACAAGACTGAGTTTTACTAGTTGAGGAATGAGATCTGCGGGATTCATGTCCTCGGTCGCCGTCGGGCGCTTGCGCAGGCCGGCCGCCGATCAGAACAGCTCCAGGTCCCCCAGAGAGAGCCGCCAGTGTGCCAGCCGGACAGGGTCCAGTGCCCCGGGGGGAAGGTCCAGCGGTCGGACGGTGAAGTTCGGACCAGCCGAGGGGGGAAGCGGCAGGAACCCGGCTCGGCGCAGCATCCCCCAGTGCTGGGTTCCCGGGCTCGCCGAAGCGACGAGGTAGTCCGCCTGCACCCGACGGACAAGTTCCTGGATCAGGACCCGCATTTCCAGAGCCGCTCCGTAGCCGATCAGGAATTCACTCAGCATGATCTCGCGCAGACCGCGGCGGATGTTGGGACGGAAGATCAGGATCCCCGTCACTGGCTTCTCGCCCGACCAGTGGACGAAGTAGCGAGGCGAAGGCGGGAGGACGTAGCGCCAGCGGATGAAAGCGGGCGAGCGCTCGGTCCTTATGCCTTTGGCGCAGAGACGGTCGTCCAGATTCAGAATGCGCTCGAGGTGCTCGCGATGGTCGAATAGACTATCGACGGGGCGGAGCGACGGTCCCACAATCCCCGCGGTGTCGTCGCTGCTGCCGAAACGGCGGGAGCGCGCCACCAGTCCAAATGCGCACCGAACCGGGTTGAGGATCCGGACCAGCAGGCGAGGCCGGCCAACCCATTGCCAGCCCAGCTTCAAGTACCCTGGCATGCTCTGCGCGTTGGGTGTGTTGAACACCATGTGGACACCGTCGCTGTGGGCGCGCGCCAGCGCCGCTTTGGTCAGACGGGAGAACACACCCAACCGCCGATACTCGGGATGCGTGGCGGTGTCAACGGCCCTGACCGCACGGAGCCGTCCCTGCGGAGTCCGGAACGACCAGCGGAGAAACGCCCGGAGCCCCAGCATCTCTTCATTGGCAGCGACGAGCAGTTGCGACGCTCCGAACGCGTTCTGGAAGTGCTTCCACCTCCAGAACTCAGCCGTCCGGTCGAAACTCCCTCCTCCCCCCAGCGAACGAATCAGCAGGCTGAGGACGGCCGCTTCGTCGGCGGCCTGGTACTCCCTGATCGTGTAGGTCTCGCTGGCCGTCTCTAGCATCGCGGGCTCTGGTGAGGCACCGATCATGCCAGAGGTGTGCGCTGGTCGCGCGAACTGGCAGGTCCCGCCCATCTGTCGGCTCCGGTCTGCTCGCGCCTGGTGGCCGCCAGCAGTTCCGTGAAGAGCGCCTCGTGTCGCTGGACGCTACGGTGGATGTCGAAGTCGCGGCGACAGAACTCGCGGGCCGCCTGCCCCATCCGGCACCGCAAGTCACCGTCGCCGGCGAGGGTCAGCACCCGCCGGTAGAAGGTGGCCGCATCTTTCGGCGGCACGACGTACCCCGTCTCTTCGTGTTTAAGTACTTCTGAAACTGAACCTACACCATAAGCGACGGCCGGGAGGCCGGCCATGCCCGCCTCGATCAGGACGCCGGGCAGGCCTTCCGTCACACTGGGAAGGACGAAGATGTCCGCTGCGGAGAGGAGCGCGGGCACGTCATGCCGCACGCCGAGCAATCTTACCCGCTGCTCTAGGCCCCGGCGGCGCACCTCCTGCTCCAGCGCAGCAGCGAGCGGGCCTCCGCCAGCAAATGCCAGCCGCAGCCGCGGATTCGCTTGTGCGACGTCGCTGAAGTGGCGCACGAGGGAGAGCGGGTCCTTCTCCCAGGAGAGGCTGCCCACGGTCAACAGGAGGAGGTCGGAAGGGGCCAGCCCGATCTCCGCCCGTTTCTGCGCCGCGGTCACTGGAGTCACCTCCAGAAACGGGGTCACATCACGACCGGTATAGACTGTGAGCAGGCGAGGGCGACGAGGGTGGAACTGCGCCTCGATCTCCTGCTGCAGCAACTTGCCGACGGCGACGATGGCATCTGGCTGCTCAAAGAGCAGCCCGTAAAACCAGCGCTTGACCGGGTGATCGAGCATTGGGTGGACCGATCCGATCTTTGTGTACACGTACACCCCGGCCCTCCAGAAGGGCTTGAGCAGGGTCGCGTACTTGAGGGCCCGCCCCCCATGACATTGGATCAGGTGGGGTCGATACGATCGGACGGTAGCCAGCAGGCTGAGGAACGACCGGTCCCAGCCCTCCCGGGTCGGTCGCGGCAGGACCCGTGTCCGCTGCGGAACCAGATCGGGGCCGGATCTTGGCGGGTTGATGGTCCAGATCGCGGGATCAAACCTCTCCCGCGACAGCCTGTCCACCAGTTGCACGGCAAAGGTCTCCGCGCCGCGCCGGTTCAAACTGGTGAGGATGTGCAGAGTCCGGATGCGCTCGCCGCTCTCGTCCATCGCCGCTAGACGTACCCCAGGCCCCGCAGGCGCTCCAGGACGACTGCAGTCTCCTCCGGACTGTACCCCGCCTCCCGCGGCACGGGGTGCACGTCCCGTTCGACCGCCCGCAGCGGCAGGGTCGCCCGGTGCTCCGGGGTGAAAGCTTCGGAGAGCACTCGGCCGTCCATGTAGGTGGGCACGGGCTGGTCCATCCAATAGAGTACGGTCGGAGCGATGTCCACCAGGTGCGCGTCGTTCAGCGCCGCCCCCGGCATGATGCCGGTGCCTGTGAGGATCACCAGCCCGTCGGGGCGGTGGCTCCCGCTCTTGACCTCCTTCGGCCTGGACGCCTGCCGGCGGGGCAGTCGGAGGGTCTTCCCCCTGACAATGACACCCCGTACCACAGTGTCGGAAAAGCGGATGATCAGGTCCGGCGCGCGCTCGACGAATGGGCCGTGGTAAACCTCTTCCCGGTAGAAGACTCCCTCCACCACGCGTTCGCCCGTGACGGCATCCCGGAGGGTGAGAAACGTGTCCCGGATGAAGGTGCGGAGGCGCTCGTATTCTGCGCCTGCCTCCACCACGCCGTCGGGGTCTCGTCCTCGCACGTTCAGCCAGACGTCGCCGGCGGCTCCCAGGCAAAAGGCGCGGGTACGGGACCAGTCGTACTGGTACTTCACCGAGCGCTTCGCCACCCGGCGCGCTCCTGGAAAGGCTCGCCGCAGAGTGCGGCGAAGCGGGCCGGGCAGGCGCGGGTTCAGTGCGCGGTAGGCGGCAGCGACCGTCCGGCGGCCGGCGCGGGCGAGGCCGCGGCCGTCCGCCCTGGGGACGGCCAATCCCATCTCTTCCAGGACCAGCCGGATCCAGGGGACACCATCCTCGGGACCCGGAGACGCACCCGCCCCGTGATCAGACATGACGAGCACTCGGGGCCGGCCCATCGCCTGCGTCAGTTTATCGAGAGACGAGTCGACTTTCTTGTATAGTCGAAGGATGGCGTTGCCGTAGCGTGCGGCCGCGCGGGCAGAATACCCCGGCACCCGAGGGTCAATGAACCGCCAGAAGTAGTGCTGTACTCCATCGACTTCTGTGTGGACGAGCGCGAGGACGTCAACCGGGACGCGTTCCAGTAGGTACCGGGCCAGGGCGGTGCGCAGTTCCACGCGCTGCTGCAGAACCTCGAGAGCCGCATCAAAACGACCGGCCAGCATGAGGTGCCCAATCGCACCAGAAAGCGAACCAGGGCCGATGAGGTCCCCAAAGCGCGCCAGGAGCTCCTTCGCCAATCCCGGAGGGTGGGTGAACCCGGGAGCCTCCACGCCGGGAGCGTCCATCCCAGACACCATCAGCCCCGCCACCGGGTCGGCCGGGTAAGTCATGGGTACGTTGAGCACGGTCGTGCGGACTCCCGCTTCGCTGAGCAGCATCCAAAACGGCGGCATCGCCCGAGCGGCTCCTTTAATGAAGCGCTCTGCGTACGAGTCAGCGACCCGCTCGGTGAAGTAAAAGATCCCATGCTTCCCGGGGTTGCAGCCCGTGGCGAATGAGGTCCACGCTGCGGGCGTGATCATGTTGGGAACCGACCACAACCGCCCTACGGCGCCAGTCCGGGCGAGGCTTCCCAATGCGGGCAGTTCGCCCTGCTCGATCCAGGGCGCCACAAGTGTCAACGTGGCGGAGTCAATGCCGAAGATGAGCAAAGGGGGAGAAGCCATGGTATAGGTACCTTCCGCTCAGTAACCGGGTTCGACCCGGCGGCCCAGGCGACGGAAGACCCCGTCGACAACTCCGCGAAGTACGAGAAACTGCCCCCGCCGCGGACGCCCAAACAAGGTCATGAGCAGGATCATACGGGCCGCCACAGCCAGATTACGTATCAGTCGGCCGAGCGAAGGCTGCAGATAAAGGCTGTGGTAGATCCGGTTGCGCACGGCATAGTACAACCGCCAGGGCTTCTTCCGATAGCCACCCTGCACGATCTCGCGCAGCGATTGGGGACGGTCCACCGGATGCTGCGCTAGAACCATGGGGACGCGCAAAATTGCATACCCCTGCTGCCGGATCCTGGCGTTGTAGGTGTCGTCGGAGAGTTCAATAAAAAGCGGGGCCAGCGGGAAACCGACCGCCGATACCATCTCCGCGCGCAGCAGCGCCCCGTGGCTGAGACCTCCGCCGGCGACCTCACCGGTCCGGGGATCTCGAATCATCGCCCGCAAGACGCCGACCCGCGCGTCGGCTTCGAGTAGTCGCATCTCCTTGAGCAGCGTCTCCAAGCAGTGCGGGTCCGCCACAACGTCGTCGTCGAAGAACCAGATGTACTCGGGCCGCAGCGCCAGGGCCAGCCGGAGGCTCTCGTGCATCGCGCCCGCGCAGCCGACATTCTCAGCGCTACGGTGCACCCGCACCTCTGGAAAGTCTTGGGCCAGCATCTGGTCCGTGCCGTCCGTGCTCGCGTTGTCGACCACCAGCACAGTCCCCGGGATGATGCTCTGCCCTCGGATCCCGTCCAGGCACTGACGAAGCGAGTCGCGCCGGTTGTACGTCATGATCGCCGCGACGACGTTGGAAGTAGCGGGCATCGTTATCCTCAGACCGTCTCCCCCGCCAGTTCCGACGTCCGGGTCCGGCGGAGGCGGGTCAGGATCCGGATAAGCGCGGTCAGCAGGTCGCGCTGCATCAGGAAGATCCCGATGAGGTAGGTAAGTCCGCCGGCGGTAATGGAAAGGCCCAGCCGCAGTGCGATCCGCATGCCTTCCCCTGGCACGAAGTGCTGGACCCCATACACGATGGCTGCCATCGCCGCCGACGCCGCGACCACTGGTACGAATCTGGCCAGGTAATCGCGCATGCGGAGGCTGAGGAGTTTCTGGACGAGCATCAACTGAATGGGTACCAGCAACAGCGTGGAGGCAAGGTACCCTGCGGCGACACCGGCGATCCCCCAGCGAACGCCAACCACGAACGCGGGAACATAGACACAAGCCGACACGAAAGCCCAGAGAAGTACCCAGGCTGGCTTGTTCATTGCCTGAAAGACCGACTGCCAAATATTCGTGTGCGAGGACAGGAAACCGGCCACCAGGAGCGTGCGCAGTGCCGGGACCGCCGGCAACCACTTATCTCCGAAGATGACAGCGACCAGGTCTGGAGCCACGAGGAAGAACCCCACTATTGCCGGGAACCCAAACATGGACACATAGGTGCTTGTCTCAACAAACCCCTGCCGCAGGCGAGCTATATCGCGCTGCAGGCGGGAGAACGCCGGGAGCGTCACGCGCCCGACGATCAGCGAGATATCAATCAATGGCGCCAGAAACAGGCCGTACGCAAATGCGTAGTAGCCCAGCATCGCCGGACCCAGCATCCGGGCGATCAGGAAATTGTCGGACTGCTTGACCACATAGGAGAAGATCCGCGCCCCCAGCAGTTGACCGCCAAAAGACCACAGGTCGCGTGCCTTCTCCCAGGAGAACAGCCGGCGTGGCCGCCACGATGTAGCCACCCACAGCAGGACCGCCCGGGAAAGGGAGGTGGCCAGGGCCTGACCCACCAGGCTCCACACGCCAGCGCCTTTCAGGACCAGCACGACCCCTACCGTTCCGCCGACCACGGTGCTGACAACCGCGCGGGTGGTCAGTGCACCGAATTTCATCTGCCGCGTCAGCAACGCGACGTGAGTAGCGCTGCCCCCAGCGAAAAGGAACCGCAGAGAGAGGGCGGCCAGAATCGCGCCGGCCATTGGTTCATCGTAGAGGCGGGCAATTGGTGCAGCCCCTGCCAGGGCCAGCCCGCACATCACAAAGCCGCTCGCGACATTGCCCCAAAAGGCTGTAGACAAATACTCCTCGTCGATCTTCTCCCGCTGCACGACCGCGCGCGCCAGGCCCATATCCGCAAAGACGTTCAGCAGGCTGGTGAACACGGCGGACATCGCCATCAGGCCGAAGTCTCTGGGCGCGAGCATCCGGACCAGGACGACAGTGAAGACCTGGTCGAGCACCTGCGTCAACAGCCGCGATCCGGCCGACCAGAGCATCCCGGAAACGGCCTGTTCCCTCAACCCGACCCCGGCCGGGACGGCAAGGACCCCGCGTCCAGCCTGCTTGGATACGATCATGTCACCCTGATCCTGTCCCCGGTCACCCGCCGCCCCGCCCCGGACCTAGCCGACCGCCCGTTTTCGCTCGATTAGCGCCGTGATCGCGCCGATCGTCCCGAAGTTCTCAGGGATCAGCTCCTCGTCGCCCACCTCTACCCCAAACTGCTCCTCCACGAAAGACACCAGCATGAACAGCCCGAGGGAATCGACGACGTGGTTCTCGATCAGCGGGTACTCTGGGGCGAGCTGGTTCTTCGCCCCGTCCCAATGGAGTTCTGACACGATGAAGTTGCGCAAGGTCTCGGCCGTGTTCACGGAACCCTCCTCGTCCGCCTCAGATGTATCCCAGGTCCGCCAGCCGGGCTTCCAGCGCCCGGGCCTCTTCCGACGAGTAGGCGGTCTCCCGGCCGGCCGGCCCGCAGAGCCGCCGCCACTGGTCCAGCGCCCCGGCGAGCCGTCGGCGCACCTCCGGGTGCTGGCCGCTGAGGTTGTGTTCCTCTCCCGGATCGGCCTGCAGGTCAAAGAGCATCTCCGCACCGGACGCGGGCTCGATGATCAACTTGTACTGCCGGTCCTGCACCGCTTCGGCGCTGGGCATGGAGCGAAACCCGGGGAAGGTCTGGAGGCGCCGCGCCAGCCGTTCTCCTTCCCACTGGTGCCACTCCGCGAACGCGAATTCCCTTCCGCGCCCGGTCGGGGCAAAGGGGTCGGCGGCAAACGGACGGTCGGCCAGGTGCGGCGGGACGGACAGCCCTAGGACCCGGCAGAGACCCGCAAACACGTCGGTGAACTGGGCCAGACCATCGACCCGCACCGCCGCCCAGCCGGGGATTCGGGCTAGGAAGGGGACGTGGAGCAGCGACTGGTAAAGGTGCATTCCGTGGCCGATCAGGCCGTGGTCGCCCAGTCCCTCGCCGTGGTCCGACGTGACGATTACCAGGGTGTCGTCCAGCCGACCGTCGCGCTGCAGGAGCGTGAGCAGCTCGCCGATTCGGTCGTCGACGTACGCCAGGGCCGCGTCATAGAGGTCACTGAGCAGATCCACCCTGTCTCGGTCCTGTACCAGTTCGGCCTCCCAGGAACGGCGCGTCCGCATGCGCAGGCGGTGGCGGGCAGCCTGGGAGACGGTGTGCCGGCGGCGCACGAAGCGCCGCTCGTAGGTGCGGAGAGGCATGTACGGCCAGTGACACTCCATGTAGTTGATGAATAGGAAGAACGGCGAAGGCAGCCCCGGAAGGAGACGGCCGATCAGTTGGTTCGTGGCGCGTGCGCCCCTGTCCGCCGCCCCCAGAATCGTCTTCACCCGCCGGGACCAAGTCGCGCCCAGCCCCCGGCGGAAATCTGGGTCGAACTCCCGGCGCATCATCACCGGAGCGGCACCGTTGATGATGCCCCACCGGCGGGAGACGAGCGGGTTGTTCGACACAAAGACGGGCGCGTACCCGTGAGCAGCCAAATGCTCACCCAATGTCAACAGCCCGTCATGCATCCGTAGGCCTGGCCGGTCAGCGCCGTGCTCCCGTGAATACAGGCCGGTGAAGAGGCTAGCGTGACTGGGGAGCGTCCAGGGAGCAGGGGCGATCATCCTAGAAAACACAAGGCTCTCGCGCGCCAGATCATCGATCGATGCCGTGGTACCGCGCCCGTAACCATAACAGCCAAAACGGTCGCGCCGCGCCGCGTCGATGACAATTAGCACGACATTCAAGCGCTGGGGTGTCCCCATGGTAATGGAGTATGGCAGGTAGCTTATGGGGCGCTGGGTATTGTCTGAGCCGCGCTCAACGCTACGGTCTCAATCCAGGAGAGGGCCCGTGCCATCACCTGCTCCTGGACCGCCAGTGTGGTGAACCCATGGATCACACCTTCCACGATCTCAACGGCAACAACGCTCTCGTTCCCCGTTAGCAGATCCGTCAGTTCACCACGGCAAGCTCGCTCGAACTCCTTGTAGAAGTTCTCGTCCCGTCCGTAGAGGAACAGGAGAGGGGTCCGCCGCGTGCGCAGGCGGGCCAACCCGGCTCGGAACTGGTCGCTAACTCCACGGGCACGTCCATGCTCAGCTGGACCCCGCAGTAGCCTCGCCAGCTTGAGCGCAGCTGTCCGGGTAATCAGGCGCCGGCTCCGGAGGAAGGCCCGGGGTGTTTCCGGTGCGAACAGGTTACGCCACACGTGCGACCGGAGAGCCCTTCCAAGCAGTTGGGGCACCGAAAGGTCGCGCGCATACTGGTCTGGAGTGTTGTCTCCCATCTGGAAGTCTCGGACCGGCGTGGAGATCAGCATCGCACCCACGAGCTCCGGAACCCTATCCGCCGCCGCCAGGATTGTGCGGGCCCCAAAGCATGACCCGATAAGGATGACCCTTCGAGCCCCGGCCGAGCGGAGAACATCGACGGCCCCGAGGAGATCCTCGACGAACGGTCGATCCAGCCAGTAGCCTTCGATCTTCCCGGTGCTCTCACCCACGCCATGGTAGTCAAAGCGTATGGTCTGACACCCCAGGGTTGCGAAGGCGCGGGCCAGTCGCACCGAGAGCCGGTTCCTGTTCGGCGCGGCGACATAGGCGCCGCCCGTGGCGAGGACGACACCGGCTTCGCCTCCCCCATTCGCCGCCTCTGTGAGAATCCCGAACAGGGTATCCGGTCCCGCCCTGAAGTGGACCGGTCTCTCCACGACAGCATGAGTGCTGATCGGATCAGCCACCGCTCTCCCTTCCCACCGCCGCGCCACATAGCCAGTCGCACGAAATTGACAGGAGACGGTCAACAGACTTCATCTGGTAACCGGGAAAGAACCAAGCCGGTTCGTCGTGGACGTAGGCGATGTCGAGGTGACCCCCTCCCCGGGCGATGGCCTCGCCCAGCCTCTGATAGTCTGGGCGAGGGCTGCGCCCACGGCCGAATTGCACGATCATCGTCGGGTGAGCGGTCCCGGCGAGAAGTGCGTCCAGGCGACGGCCCTGTGTACTCTCATAAAGCCTGCGGTGGAACGCGTGGCCCAGAATGTCCACGTGGCCGCGCCCCGCCATCTCCTCGCGCCAATCGGTGGCGGAGAAGCGGCCGTCATTTAACTCGCGAACGCGGCGGCTCCGGAACAGTTCCTGGAAGTAGCGCTCCGTCTGCACGACGGGTTCCCACAACAGCAAGGGGCTGTTTGGCTGATCCCTTCCGGCCGCCGCGGCAACCAGCGCCCCCCAGCGCGCACCCATCCAGGATAGTACATTGACGCTTGTCCGCGACCGCAAATGGGCCCCCGCGAAACGAGCATCCTGCACGAGCGTCTCCCACGAGGCCGTGCTGTCATCCCCCTGACTGTGCCCGCTGCCCCGGTAGTGAAACCGCAGCACAGCAATATTTCGCCGAGCCAGCTCTCTGGCTAGAAGCACCTCGCGGCGGTAGTTCGTGAGCTGCTCTACTAGAAGCGATGAACAAATCACCAGTCCGACCCGGGGAGACCCTGCTGGCAGGTAGGTCATGGTGAAGACCTCAGTGCCGTAGAACGGCAGGAACGCCGCCTCTTCCTTGAAGCTACCCCGCGTGTTGATCCTTCTCGTAACTGCCAGCGGAGCCACTGCTTCCTCCCTTTGTCCCCGTGGATCAGATGTGTACGATCTTCTCGCGGCCGTGCTGGATGCGCCGCGTCGCGTTGCGGGTATCAAAGACCCGTCGGGCATGCTTCACGACAAACGCGTAGTCGATGATGGAGTGGTCGGTCACGATCAAGACGCAGTCGTGCGACCGCAGGACCTGTTCGGTCAGCGGGACCGAGCGGTAGATGTGATCGTTGACCGCCAGGACAGGGACATGCGGATCGTGATAGCTGACCCGCACGTGCGCCGCTGCCAGCAACTGAATGATCTTCAGCGCGGGAGAGTCCCGTGAGTCCTCGATGTCCCGCTTGAAGGTGACCCCCAAGACTAGTGCACGCCGGGGACTCGTGTCTCTGTGTTGCCCGTTCATGAGCAGAAGTGCTTTCTGGGCGACATAGTAAGGCATCTCATCATTAACGCGGGCCGCCAACTCGATGAAGTCCATATGGAAGTCGAACTCTCGGGCCTTCCACGCCAGGTAGTACGGGTCTACCGGGATGCAGTGCCCGCCCACGCCGGGCCCTGGCTGAAAGGGCAGAAACCCGTAGGGCTTCGAAGCGGCAGCGTCAATGATCTCCCACACGTTGAGCCCCATCCGGTCGCAGAGCATCGCCAGCTGGTTCACCAGGGCGATGTTGACGTTGCGGAAGACGTTCTCCAGCAGCTTCGTCATCTCGGCTGCCGCCGGCGATGAGACGGTGATGACTCGATCTGTGATCCTTCCCAGGACAAGGGCGGCGCGGCGGGTGCTCTCGGGATCGGCCCCTCCCACGACCACTGGAGTGGTGTGGATCGTGTAGTCCTTTCGGCCCGGGTCAACGCGCTCAGGCGCGAATGCCAGGTAGATGTCGCGCCCTACTTTCAACCCGCCGCGCTCCAGGATGGGTTTCATCAATTCCTCGGTCGTGCCCGGATAACTGGTACTGCGGAGGATGACCAGTTGGCCGCGCCGCAGATACCGGGCGACCCCCCGTGTCGCCTCCTCGATCCGAGACGTGTCAGGTTCCTTGTTGCGCGTGTAGGGGGTCGGGACACAGACGAAGATCACGTCGGCGCCTTTCAGCGCTGCGTACGATGTGGAGGCGGAGAGCCGTCCCATCTGCACAGCCTTGGTCACGTCGGCCGTCGCGACGTCACGGATGTACGAACGTCCGGCATTGATATCGGCGACCTTGGCAGGGTCAACATCAATCCCCACGACGCGAAGACCGCGGTCGGTGTGGGCCACCGCCAGCGGAAGGCCGACATAACCAAGGCCGATCACGGCAACCACGGCCGTACACATCTCTACGCGCTCGTCAAACGACGGCGTGGAGCGCCGCGAGTGATTGACTCTGGTCATAGCCATAGCGGTCCCTGCCTTTCGCCGTCAGCCGACCTGAAGGTTGCCATCACGCCTCGATTCGTGCCTTCACGATGCCGCGGCTCCATCGGCGCATGCGGCTCATCTTCCAGAGCAGGTTGGCCATGCCCCCGCCCGGCGATACAACCACGCGCGGTGCACTCAATGTGGGCTGCCCGTTCGCCAGAGTTCCGGGCGAGGCCAGCAGGCCCCACCGGTATCCCGCCGCCGCAACCTGTTCGCGCACCAGGGCGTTGCTCTTGCCGCGCGGGTAGCTGATCACCGGGATGTCCGTCCCCAGGTGGTCTCGCAGGTCCTGGCTCGCTCCCCGGATCTCACGCCGGACCACTTCACGAGGCAGGCGGTCCAGCTCGAGATGCCGTTGCGTGTGATTGCCCACCTGGATTCCCTGCTCGCGGAGGCGGGCCAGTTCTTCCCAGGAGAGGAGACGGCTCTTCCGCAGGCCACCCAGCACCAGTGGATCGGCGTGCCGGGCAAACAGCTGTTCAATCTCCTCCACCGCCGACTCTCCCCGGGCAGCCATGACCCGCCACATCTGAGCTCGCAGGGCAACGAAGTGGCGCGCGCGCCGGACCAGGGTGCCGTCCTGCATCGGCGTATCTAGGAACCCACTGGTCGCGCGCCGGGCAGCCGCGGAACCGTAGAGCGCCAGGCCCATGAGCTTGTCACGAGAGTTCCAGCCCCCCACGAAGGCGGGATTGACAAAGACGTAGGCGGGCACCCGAAGCGACTGGAGCACCGGCAGTGCGTGCTCAATGACCGCTCCATAGCCGTCGTCGAAGGTAACCACCAGGATCTGTCCCTCCTGACGGGCTTCAACGTCCGCGAGCGTCCCGAAGGCGAAGTGCCGGTGAAAGAAACGCAGCTGCCGGCCAAACTCGGAGACGCGGACGGCGAGCCGGGCCGCGCATACCTCTGCAGGCGTCCAGTCCGGCACGATGTTGTGGTAGCAGAGGATGACGCTCATGCCTCTGACTGCGGAAACCGGCCGGCGTCAGGTCGTCGCTCCGGGTCCCGCAGGGATATCCGTAACATCCAAGACGGTCGGGGACGGACTGAGTCGAGCACCACAACAAGCACATTCATCCGGGAGTCACCCACGGGGTGAAGACTCCCGTCCGTTCAGTCCGTCGCGCGAATGCTCCGCTTGATCTGTTGACGTCGCGCCCTTCCGCTGGATCAGCCTAACCATCACGTCGATCGTTTCGAAATTCGCGGGGATGAGATCCTCCAACGAAAACTGACACCCGAACTGGTCCTCGATAAAGGCCACCAGCATGAATAGCCCGAGCGAGTCCACTACGCCGTTCTCAATGAGATTGTAGTCCTGCGTCAGCTGCTCGGGGCTCCCCTTCCACTCCATCTCCGTGACGATGAAGTTGCGGAGTCGATTGGAAATCTCCATTAGTCTCTCCCCTGCCTCAGGCGAGCAGCTGTCCCAGGCTCGATTTCGCTCGATCAACCTGGCGATCGCCCCGATCGTCGCGAAGTTCCTCTAGATTGAGTTCCCCATATCCCAGCGGAATGCCAAACCGCTCATCGTGTGCGGGAAGGCTCAGCGCGCTTCGGCTGCAATCTTGCGCTGGTCGCTGAAGCGGCGCGCCTTCAGGTCAAACCGCGGGAGGGTGCCGAGAGGCACGGGATTCACGTGTGCGCGTAGTCCCAGGCTGTTCCGCACCTCCCGGGCCACCGCGGCCGCGACGGTCTCGGGCTCATCGCGGATGACCTCGACGCGGATCTCCATCTCGTCCAGCTCATGCTCCCGATACACGACCACAGCGAACTCGCCGACCTCTCGGAACCGGCGGATGATGTTCTCGAGCGCGCTCGGGAAGACGTTCACCCCGCGCACTGTAATCACGTCGTCGACCCGCCCGATTACGCCGCCCTCGAAGCGCCGAAACGTCCGGCCGCAGTCGCACGCGGCCTCGACTAGCTTCACCCGGTCGCCTGTCCGATAGCGGATGACGGGGCTCCCCAGCCGCCCCAAGTTGGTGATCACCAGCTCCCCCTCGCTGGCCGGCTGAAGGGTCGCGGGATCGATGACCTCAACGATGAACTCGCCTTCGTTCACGTGGAGGCCAGACTGCGCCTGGCACTCGAACCCCCAGCCGCCGACCTCGGTCGCGCCGGCGTGATCGTAACAGCGAGCCCCCCAAGCCTGCTCGATACGCTGCTTCGTGGCGGGGATGCTCGCGCCGGGCTCGCCCGCATGGATGGTGATGCGCACGTTCGAGTTCCGGATGTCGATGCCCTCATTCTCGGCCACCTCGGCGACATGCAGTGCATAGGTGGGGGTTGAGACCAGCACTGAAATATCGTTTACGACAACAGCGCGGGCCCGCTGGGACGAGGACATGCCACCCCCAGGGATAGACAGTGCTCCCACGAGCTGCGCCCCCTCGTATGCGCTCCAGAAGCCAATGAACGGTCCAAAGGAAAAAGCGAAGAAGATCCTGTCCATTCCGGTGACGCCGACCGCCTGATAGACCGTTGCCCAGCAACGGGCCCACCACCGCCAGCTCTCCTGCGTATCAAGCCACCGCAGCGGCTCGCCAGTCGTGCCTGAGGTCTGATGCACGCGGATGTACTCATGCCGCGGGAACGTGAGGTCTGTGCCGTATGGGGGATGGGCCAGCTGATCCGCTGAAAGCTCCTGCTTGGTCGTGAACGGCAGCCGGCGGTAGTCATCGAACGTGCGGATCTCCTGGGGGCGCCGAATCCCTGCCTCGGAGAGCTTCCGCTTGTAGAACGGATTGCTGGTGAGGAGCTGACCGAGCTGGAGCTCGAGCCGCTTGAGCTGGATCTGCTCGAGCGCATCGCGTCCCAAAGTTTCGACAAATGGATTGAGATAGGAGAAATCCATCGTCGGCCTCCTTAACGTCTAGTCTGTTGAACCGCGATCAGCAAAGCGATCCCGCACATGTCGTTATCCGACCCTGCTCTCGCCCAACGTCCGCCCCCCCGTCACACTTGCGCCGGGATCCGGTCGGGTTCCAGCGGAAACCGCTCATGGATGAGGGACACCGGACGCCCGTGCGTTATGATCCGATAGGTTCGGCTGAGGCACCCGCCCGACATCCGGGTCCGGATCGCCGGGGGCAGGCCGTCCGCAGCCTCCCGACCGTACCAGAGCACTTCCCGGCGCGTTTCTATCCGCGACTCCAGCAGGATCCGGCCCAAGCCGCCCGGATGGGCGCCCATCTGTGTCAGCGCCTCCGCCGGTAGACGCTCTGGCAGCACTAGCGAGAGCGCGTGCGCGTGGAGCACACCGGAGTACTTCCCCTCGAGAACAACGTCCCTGGCCAAGACGGTGGTCCCCGCCTCTGCCTCCAGCCAGGCGTTCTCGGCACTCAGCCGACGCTGTTCATGGCTAATAATCCGCACTGTGACCGGCTCCATAGTGTAGGCCTCAATGAACTTCGTGACCGTGCCGTCGATGACGAGGAGCGCCCGCTGGAACGGGGTCAGCGCCCGCAGGTTCACGATGCCGAGGTCTGGCGGCTTCGCGAACTGGGCCACGAACAGATCGCTCAGGGGGTCGAACTCGTGGCTCATGCGCCCTCACCCTGCACCCGCTCGATGACAAAGGATTGCAGGCGCCCATCGAGATACAGACGCCGAAAGTGCCGGTGACGTCGTTTGCCGCTCGACGTCTTCGCGAGAACCCCCGGCCCCACCAGGAGGACCTCGTCGGCGGTGACGCCCAGATGGATGAACACTTCACGCCGGATGTCCTCGGCGATCGCGGTGGTGCTGCGTTCGGAAGGATCGCGCACCTCCGCCACGATGACCACCTGCTGCGTCCCCCGTCCCACCGCATCAATGCCGAAGGTGGCAAACGACCCGTGCCGCAAGCCTCGCACACGGAGGAGTACCGGCTCGAAGTCGCTGGGATCCAGCTTTCTCCCTCGGACGGTGATCCGCTCCTTCACGCGGCCGACCCAGAAGAGTTCCTCGCCTCGCAGGTATCCCAGATCTCCCGTCCGGAGCAGGCCAGCGGACAGCGCCCGCCTGGTGGCGGCCGCATCCTTCAAGTATCCGGCCATCTGCGATGGCGTCCCCAGCGCAATCTCCCCCACCCTGCCGTCGGGGAGCGGTCTGCCGCTTCGGGAGACGATGTGGACGCGCATTCCCGGGTAGCCCCGTCCGACGCCAACGGTCGCCACCGCCTTCCGTGGGCCGCCATTGCCCGACCCGATCACGCGGGCCGTCCGGCGTCGCTGCAGCAGCTCGTGGTCGACGAACTCGACGGGGAAGACTCCCGCAGGATCACTGAACGTGGCCCCGCCGACGTTCTCGGCACAGCCGTAGTTTGTCTTCAGCGCCTCAAACCGCACGCCATAGGAGGCGAACCGCTCATGGAACGCCTGCAGCGTCTCCAGATGGATACGCTCCGCCGCATTCCAGAACGCTCGGACGCCGCTGAGATTCACCCCGGTCAACTCATCGTCCCGGATGCGCTGCGCGGCGAGCGCGAAGCCGAAGTTGGGAGACCAGGTGATCGTTGACCCGGTTGCGCTGAGGCCGCGCAGCCACAGGGCCGGATGCTTCACGAACTCGAAGGGATTGAGCATGACCAGCGGCACGCGGTGGACCAGACAGAGCAGGAAGTTGTTCACCAGGCCCATGTCGTGGTAGAGCGGTGTCCAGTTGAAGCAGATGTCATGGGCGTTCAGTGCCATCGCCGTGCGCATCCCGGCGAGTCCGGCGAGGAAGTTCTGTTGGCGCCAGACGCAGATCCGGGGTCGTCCCGTCGTGCCGGACGTAAGCTGCATCGCGGCAATATCCATGCCGGTTGGGCTGATCCGAGGCAACGCCGCCTCCGGCGCACCAGCCAACAGAGACTCGCCATGGAGGTAGCGCGTGGCGCGACGCCGGGGCAGCTGCTCGGCAAGTCCAGCCAGGGTCGACGGGAGGACGACCACCGGCGCTTCTGTCTTCCGTATCGTATGCTGGAGGGTCTGCAGCAGGGTCGAGTGCACCCCCTGAAGGACCGGAGGGGCGATGAGGAGGGGGACCGCCCCCGCGACGAGCGCGGATACGACCAGTGTCGCTGCCCCTTGCTCGCTGGGGAGCACGAGGAGGCAGACGTCACCGGCGCGGAGCCCCGCATCGTTCAATCGGGCGGCGCATCCCGACGCCCTGCTCATCAATTCCTGCACCGTTGTCCAGGCGGTCTTACCCGATGGGTCATACCAGCCAAGCGCCCGCTCCTCGGGTGCCTCGTCCAGACGCCGGTACAGCATGGACTGCAGTGATTCAGTCATCCCTGTGGCTGCTCCTCAGATCGACTCGGCCGGCCGCCTCAGATCGTTCGCCCGACGGCCTGGGCGATCTCGCGGGCGCCTTGCATGAGCCGTTCGAACTGCTGTGGTGTGATCGACTGCGGGCCATCGGACAGCGCGGCGGCAGGATCCGGATGCACCTCGATCAGCAGGCCGTCGGCCCCCGCGGCGATGGCCGCGCGGCTCACCGCCGCCACCAGGCTGGCCTTCCCCGTCGCGTGGCTGGGGTCGGCAATCACAGGCAGGTGGCTCAACTCCTTGAGCAGGGGGATGGCACCGACGTCGAGCGTATTGCGTGTATAGGTCTCGAAGGTCCGGATCCCGCGCTCGCAAAGTATGACGTCCGTATTGCCATTCGAGAGGATGTACTCGGAGCTAAGCAGCAGCTCCTCGATCGTCGACATCATCCCGCGCTTGAGTAGCACAGGCCGTCGCGCGCGCCCGACGGCATCGAGTAGCTCGAAATTCTGCATGTTGCGGGCGCCGATCTGCAGAACGTCCGCGTAGCGGGCCACGAGGGAGACCTGCTCCGGTGACATGACCTCGGTCACGACGAGGAGCCCGGTCGCGCTGCGGGCCTCGGCGAGGAGTTTCAGACCTTCCTCTCCCAGGCCGCGGAAACTGTAGGGGGAGGTCCGGGCCTTGAAGGCGCCGCCGCGCAACACTGAGGCCCCGGCCTGCTTAACCGCCCAGGCGGTCCGCATCAGCTGATCCCGCGACTCCACGGAGCACGGGCCGGCCATCACGACGATCTGGGGTCCGCCGAAGGTGACCCCGTCGATCGTGATCGTCCGGTTCTCGGGCCTGAACTCGCGGCTGGCCAGACGGAAGGGAGCGCGCAATGGGAGGAGTTGCTCCACCCCGCGGAGACCGCTCAAGGCCCCCTCGCTGACGGCCCGCAGGTCGCCCAGCAGACCGATCACCGTCTGACCGTGGTCTTCCGAAACGTGCGTCGCCAGCCCAAGGCTGCGCACCCGGCCCAGGATGTACTCGATGTCTTCCGGAGTGGCGTCCGGCCTCATCTTGATCAGCATGGGCGTCTCCTCTGCTCAGGCCGTGGGGGCAGCTGCGCTGACCAGTTCCGAGAACAGCGCTTCGTACCGGCGGACGCGCGCGTCGATGTCGAAGTCCCGCCGGCATCGTAATCGCGCCTGACGCCCCATTCGCTCGCGCCGATCACGGTCGCTAATCAGTTCGACTCTCGCCTTCAGAGCCAGCGCACCGCCCCGGGGGACGATGAATCCGGTCTCACCGTCGATCAACACGTCGCGGACCGAGCCGGTATCGTATGCGACGGCCGCTCGCCAGTCGCGCCGATCGTGCCGAGGTTCTCAATCAAGCAGGTAGTCCAGGGTGAGATGGTTCTTGGCCCGATCCCAGTGGAGTTCAGACATGATGAAGTGCGCAACGTCTCGGCCGTACTCACGCGCGATTGATTGACTCTGGTCATAGCCATGCGAGCCCTGCCCTTGCCGTTCAGTCAAACCTCAATACTGCCAGTACGCAAGAACGCGCTCGTCGAGATACTCGAAACCCCCAGGCGTCGGGTCGTCGCCCCGGTTGCGAGCAGTGCCTGCCGGTCGAACTTGCCGGTAGACGTCTTGGGTAGCCGTGGCAAGAACTGAAAGGTTTCCGGGACCATGTACTTCGGCAGCAGTGTGCCGCAGAACCGCGCCAACTCGTCGGCGGTCAGCGCTGCATCGCGCACGACCACGAAGGCGGCGATGCGGTTGCCGATGACCTCGTCCGGGATGGGGACGACGACACATTCGGTCACGTCGGGATGGGCGTAGAGCGCCGCTTCGATGTCGCCGATCTCGATCCGGTAGCCGCGGCTCTTGATCTGGTGATCCCGCCGCCCCAGGAAGAGGTAATCTCCCTGGGGAGTCTGCCGGACCAGGTCACCCGTCCGGTAGACGCGGTCTGGCGCAGGGCCGATCGGATTGGCGACGAATCCCCGGGCAGTCTTGGCTTCGTCTCCCCAGTACCCGTAGGCCACTGTCGTGCCCCGCACGTAGAGTTCTCCCACCTCTCCTGGGGCGGCCAGACCGCCGGACTCGGTGACCGCGAAAACCTCCACGTCGTCGATCGCCTGCCCGATCGGGATGGGCTCGGTCTGGTCCGCTGCCAGCGGTGGGACCCGATAG
>Ga0209342_10002457_pt1 | contig 19912 bp, 23 predicted proteins | sample RifCSP16_2_FD_184023 | JGI IMG/M metagenome (GOLD analysis project Ga0209342, IMG submission 184023) | Soil microbial communities from Rifle, Colorado - Rifle CSP2_sed 16_2 (SPAdes) (version 2) | ecosystem: Environmental > Terrestrial > Deep subsurface > Rock core/Sediment | place: Rifle... | reverse complement strand
CACGTGAACCTTCCCCCCGAGCGGAGCCGCCTTGGTGCGGACGACCGCGAGCGTCTGCGGATGGCAGTCCTCCGCGACGAAGAATCCGTCCCCACCCGCCTTCGCCAGCGAGCGGCAGAGCACCATCGCCTCCGCGGCCGCGGTCGCCTCGTCGAGCAGCGAGGCGTTGGCGAGGGGCAGGCCCGTGAGGTCCGCCACCATCGTCTGAAAGTTGAGCAGCGCCTCGAGCCGCCCCTGAGCGATCTCCGCCTGGTATGGCGTGTACTGCGTGTACCAGCCGGGGTTCTCGAGCACGTTGCGCAGGACGACGGCGGGGGTGAAGCAATCGTGGTAGCCCATGCCGATGAAGGAGCGCCGGACCTGGTTCTTCTGCACCCTCGCGCGCAGGGCCGCGAGCGCCTCCGCCTCGCCGAGGGGCAGCGGCAGATCGAGGCCACGGCGGAGCCGGATGGGGGCGGGCACGGTCTCGCCGACGAGCGCCTCGAGGGAGTCGAGGCCGAGGGCGGTGAGCATGTCGCGGATCTCCACCTCGCGCGGCCCGACGTGCCGCCGGACGAAGTCGGCGGGGGGATCGAGCGGAGTCGGGGCGGCGCCCGGAGTGGCGGTCACGGCAACGGCCGACGGTCGTTCGGGCACGATGTTGCTACTTCCCTTCCCCCACCACGTGGGCCTGGTAGGCCGTGACATCCATGAGGTCGACGAGCGAGGCGGGATCGGCGATCCGCAGCACGATCATCCACGCCCCGCCGTGGGGGTCCTTGTTGATCAGCTCCGGCGTGGCGGTGAGGGCGGCGTTGACCTCGATGATCTCGCCGGCGACGGGCGAGAACAGCTCCGAGACCGCCTTCACCGACTCCACGGTCCCGAACCGCTCGCCCGCCTTCAGCCGGCGGCCGACTTCCGGCAGCTCGAGAAAGACCACGTCCCCCAGCTGCTGCTGGGCATAGTCGGTGATTCCGACGCGGGCGCGGTCGCCCTCGACGCGGATCCACTCGTGGTCCTTCGAGTACCGGAATTCCTTGGGATACATCGCACGGCCTCCGGGAGGACTCCCTAGCGCTGTCTCTTGTAGAACGGAGTGGGCACCACTCGCGCCGGCACCCGTCGGCCTCGGATCTCCACGTCGAGCTCACCGCCAACCGCGGCACGATCGGACGGCAGGTAGCACAGGCCGATGTTCTTCTGCAGGAACGGCGCGTAGCTGCCCGACGTCACGGCGCCGGGCGAGTGGTCGCCGAGGAAGATCGGGTAGCCGTGGCGCGCGATCCCGCGCCCCACGACCTCGAAGCCGACGAGCTTTCGGGGGGCCCCGTTCTTCTTCTGCACCTCGAGCACGGCGCGGCCATTGAAATCGCCCTTGGCCTCCTCGAGGGAGACGATCCAGCCCAGCCCGGCCTCGATGAGTGTCGTCGTCTCGTCGATGTCGTTCCCGTACAGCATCATGCGGGCCTCCAGGCGCAGCGTATCGCGCGCGCCGAGGCCCACGGGGACCAGTCCCCGCTCCCGGCCCTGGTCCATCAGTCGCCGCCAGAGGGCCTCCGCCCCCCCCGGGGGGACGAACAGCTCGAAGCCGTCCTCGCCCGTGTACCCGGTGCGGGCCACGATCGCCTCTTGGCCGTCCACCTCGCCCTGGGCGAAACGATAGAAGCCCAGCTTTTTGAGGTCGACGCTGGTCAGGGGCTGGAGGATCGCCTCCGCGAGAGGTCCCTGCAGCGCGAGAAGGGCGAACTCGTCGCTCCGGTTCTTGAGCTCGCACCGGCCTCGCCGCTGCGACTCGAGCCACGCCCAGTCCTTCTCCAGGTTGGCGGCGTTGACGACCATGAGGAAGCGGTCGGCGGCGCGCCGATAGACGATGACGTCGTCCACCGGGCAACCGCTCGGGAGCGGGAGGGCCGAGTACTGGGCCTGTCCGTCCACGAGCTTCCCGACGTCGTTTGCCGTGACGCTCTGGAGAAAGGCGAGGGCCGCCGGCCCCTCGATCTCGAACTCGCCCATGTGCGAGACATCGAAGAGCCCCGCCGCCCTGCGGACCGCGAGGTGCTCGCTGATGAGGCCGGAATACTCCACGGGCATCTCCCACCCGCCGAAGGGCACCATCTTCGCCCCGCTCTCCCGGTGGACTGCGTGCAGGGGCGTCCTGCGGAGTTCGGCCATCAATCGGCGATTCACGCTATCACAGGGTCGCAACGGCGGCAATGAATGGGATCCACCACGCGAGACCGGACCCTCTTGAATCTCAACGAGTTGTCGTCTAGCCTGCGCACGAGCTCCGTTCCCGGAGTCGAGTGCCCGTGAGCGTCACCGAGCCGAAGGGCTATCCCGTCACTTGCTGGAACTGCCTGGGCGAGTTCGACGCCGTGGGGGCCGTCTGGTGCTCCGACGATCCCAAGAACCCCACCAAGCTCTGTCCCTTCTGCTTCCGCTGCTTCTGCGACGCGAGCCCAGAGTACAAGCGGCAGTTCTGGAAGCACGCCCCGGCACGCCTCGTCGAGGAGCTGCAGACACTCAGCCGGAGCCAGGATCGCCTCGGCGACATCCTGATCCGCACGAAGAAGATCACGACCCCTCAGCTCCTCGAGGCGCTCGTGGAGCAGCGCCAGAGCGGGCGCAAGCTGGGGCAGATCCTCGTCGATCGGCGCCTCGTGAGCCAGGACGATGTCGAGGCCGCCCTCAAGGGCCAGGGGGTGACGCGGCTCCACGACACCAAAGGCCCCGCCGACTCCGCGAGCCCCTACTGGGAGCAGAGCGATCCCGAGGGGATCCTGGACTACCTGCTGACCCTCGGGGCGCGGAAGCGCTCCTCGCGACTCAGCCTCGAGCCGCAGCCGGACCAGATCGCCGTCCGCTACCGAATCGACGGGTTCTCATTCCGCCTGGACCCCATCCCACGCCGGCACGGGTCCGTCCTCGAGCGCAAGCTCTTCGAGGCCTTCGGCCTCGACCCCGCCCACCGTTCCCGCCCCCTCTCCGGCCGCGCGACCTCGACGCTGGCCGATGCCGAGTACGATCTCCTTCTCCAGACCATGCCCGGGCCCCACGGGGTGGGGGCGGTCGTCCGCTTCGTCAACCGGGGGACCTTCATCAAGGACTTCACCACCCTCGGTCTCGAGCTCGAAGACCGGGTCCGCTTCATCGAGGAGATCCGCTCCGGCGTGGGTCTGCTCGCCATCGTATCCCCCGTGTTCAACGGCGCCATGACCACCTTCTACTCCATCATGAACTTCCTCTCCCAGGGGCAGCGGGACGTGCTCTCCGTCGAGTCGCCGATCCAGTGGGCCATGGAAGGGGTGCGGCAGGTCGAGGCCGAGGTGGGCGCCGAGGGCTCGCGGATGGAGTCGACCCTGCGCGCGATGATCGCGGTCCGTCCCGAGGTGGTGATGCTCTCCACCTTCCCCGACCGCGCCACCGCCATCCTCGCGCTGCAGCTCGCGTCGAGCCTGCTCGTCGTCACCACCCTGACCGCTCCCAGCGCCGCCCGGGGGCTGGTTGGCCTGCGCGACCTCGGGGTACCGGTGCAGCTCCTCTCCGGCGCGCTCGGCCTCGTCACCGCGCAGCGGCTCGTCCGCACGATCTGCCGGATCTGCCGGGAGCCGGCCGTCGCTCCTTCTGCGCAGACCCTGGCCGCGCACGGCATCTCGGACGAGGACGCTCAGACGCTCCAGTTCTTCCGGGGCCGGGGCTGCCCGACCTGCAACACCGTCGGCTACCGCGGGCGGCAGGCGGTCTTCGAGCTGCTGCCGGCCAGCACCGAGGTCCGGGCCGCCCTCGAGGGCGGCCACTCGCCGAAGGACATCGAGGAGGCCGCGGTCGCCGGCGGCATGCGCACGCTGCGCGAACGCTGTCTCGCCCTCGTCCGAGAAGGGGTCACGACCTTCGACGAGTTCACGCGCCTGCGCTTGTAGGCGCGCCCCGTTTCTCGCCGGCGCTCACGGAGTCCGACGGCCGGCCTCGCTGCGGTGCGCCTCGCGGAGCAGGAGCACGCTGGTAGCCAGCGACCACAGCCAGCCCAGGCCGAATAGGGCGAGGCCCCCGACCCCATAAAGCAGGTCGGGACCTGGCGGGGGCAGCTCACCGCTCTGCCGCCAGTAGACCGTCACGCTCCACAGCCACCAGAGCGAGACGGCCGCGCCAGACAGCGAGAGCGTGACCTGGCCAGCCGCCGCGACGAGGCGCCGGCCCAGCAGCGAGCCAAGTCCCGGCAGGGCCAACAGGTTGGTGGTCAGGCAGACCCAGGCGCGGGTCTCGTCCATGGGCCGTGCCCAGGTCTCATGCAGCTTGGCCAGCATCCGAGCCGGCATTATTTCACCCCGCGGAACTCGGGATGGCCGGGCTTCTGGCCGCACCACGGTCCGCGCGAGCTGCTCTTGTCAGGAAGCTGACCCAGGGGCACGGCTCGTGTGGGGTTGATCCCGGCGAGACCCCGCCATCTGCCCGCTGTGAGCTTGCCGCGCTAGAAGCTATTGGGCCTGCGCGCCCGTGCCCTCGGCGGGGGCGAAGAACACGAGCGCCATCAGGTCCTCGCGGATCGAGTGGAAGCGGTGCTCCACGCGAGCGGGAACGGCGATGAGCAGACCCGGCCCGACCGCGAAGTCCTCGTCGCCCATTCGGAAGCGCGCGTGGCCCTCGAGGACGAGGTAGACCTCCTCCTCGCCGTGGGGCCGCTGCTCGTCCTCGCTCCCCGCCGCGAGGCGGTAGAGCCCGACGCTCAGCCCGGTCGTGCGCAGCGTCTCGCGGTAGCGCCGAGGGGAGCGACGCTGCTCCTCGGCGACCGCACCCAGGTCGACGGGGCGGCCCTCCCGCGCCCGCACCGCCGCGAGCATCCGGTCCACCACTTCCTCCGGGGTGAGCCGCGTGGTGTCGAGGGCGATGGCGTCCCAGGCCTTGACCAGAGGCGATTCCGCGCGGTGGGTGTCGGTGTAGTCCCGCTCTCGCACCTCGCGCTCGACGGCGTCGAACGAGACCTCCGCCCCCGTCGCCCTGAGCTCGGCCAGACGCCGCTGCGCGCGCTCGCCAGGCTCGGCATCGAAGAAGAACTTCACCTCCGCGTCCGGGAAGACGGCGGTGCCGACGTCGCGGCCGTCGAGCACCACCCCGCCGTCCCGCCCCATCTCCCGCTGCCGCGCCACCATCTCCACCCGCACCCCGGGGTGGACCGACACCAGCGACGAAGCGCGGCTGATCTCGCCCGAGCGGACGGCGGCGGTGACGTCCTCCCCGTCGAGTCGCACGCCCTGTCCCCCCTCCGTCAGCTCGATCCGTGACGCGCGGCACAGGGTGGCGAGCGCCTCCTCGGCGTCGAGCGACACGCCGGCGCGCATCGCCTTGAGGGCCAGGGCCCGATACATGGCCCCGGTATCGACGTAGGTGTAGCCGAGCCGCGCCGCCAGCGCGCGCCCGGCGGTGGACTTGCCGGCCCCCGAGGGTCCGTCGATCGCCACGACCAGCCCTCGGCTCCTCATGCCCGGGACCGGATGGTGACGGCGTCGAGGGCCTCGAGGAACGTCGCGTTCTCTTCCGCGGTGCCGACGGAGACCCGCAGCCAGCTCCGCATGCCGTAGGGATCGAGCGGGCGGACGATGACCCCGCGCGTGAGAAGGCGGCGGAATGCCTCCCGCCCCTCGTCCCCGACGTCGAAGGTGAGGAAGTTGCCGAGGCTGGGGAGGACGGTGAAGCCGCGCCCGCGCAGGGCCTCCGCCAGGCGCGCCTTCTCGGTGCGGTTGAGCGCCACCGATCTCCGGACGTGCTCGCCATCCCCCAGGGCGGCGGCGGCCGCCGCCTGCGCGACGGCGTTGGTGCCGAAGGCCTCCCGGATGACCAGGAGCACCTCGAGCACCTCCGGCACCGCCACCGCGTAGCCGGCGCGCAGGCCGGCCAGGCCGTGGACCTTCGAGAAGGTGCGGGTGACGACGACCGGCGCCCCGCGCCGGACGAGGTCGATCCCGTCCGGGTAGTCGGGGTCGTCGGCGTACTCGAAATAGGCCTCGTCCAAGACGAGGAGGACGCGGGGGGGGAGCGCCTGGACGAGCGCTTCGACCTCCGCCCGGCGGTTCCAGGTGCCGGTGGGGTTGTTGGGGTTGGCGACGAACACGAGGCGCGTCCGCTCGTCCACGGCCCGCGCCATGGCCGCGAGATCGTGCCGCCACTCGCGCATGGGGACCAGGCGCGCCCGGCGGTTGCGCGCGCTCACGACCTGGCGGAAGCGCACGAAGGCGTGCTCGGAGATGACCGCGTTGTCCTCCGGGCCGAGGAAGGCGCGGGCGATGAGGTCGATCAGCTCGACCGACCCGTTGCCGGCGACGACATGGTCCAGGGGGAGGCCGAGGTGCGCGGCGAGCGCCGATCGCAGCGCGGTCGCCTGGGGGTCGGGATAGCGGTGGACGTCGGCGAGCGCCGCCCGCGCCGCCTCGACCGCGCGGGGCGAGGGGCCGAGCGGGTTTTCGTTCGAGGCGAGCTTGACCACCCGGGCGAGGCCCAGCTCGCGCTGCGCCTCCCCGATGGGCTTGCCGGGCTCGAAGCGGTCCAGCCCCTCGAGGTGGGGCGGGAAGACGAACCACCGCGAGGTGGGAGCGCTCACCGGCGTCCACCTCTCGCCCGCGCGACCGGTCTCTCTCGCCCGAGCGCGGTCGAGCGCGCCGCCGGCTGGCCGCCACGCTGGAGCGCGCGCACCTCCTCAGCGGTCAGGGCCCGGAACTCTCCCGGCTTCAGCCCCCTCGTCGTCACGGGTCCAAAGGCCACGCGCCGGAGCTTCGACACGGGGTGGCCCACCGACTCGAGGAGCCGTTTGACCTCGTGGCGCCTGCCCTCGTGCAGCGTGACCTCGACCCACGCGTTCTTGTCCGACTCGAGCACGCGCACGCGGTCGGCGACGAGGGCCTCGCCCTCGACACGCACGCCCTGCCGCAGCCGGGCGAGCGTCCGCTCGTCCGGCACGCCATGGACCTTGGCATGGTAGACACGCGGGGTCTCGTAGCGCGGGTGGGATGCGCGCTCGGCGAAGGCGCCGTCGTTGGTCAGCAGGATCAGGCCTTCGGTGGTCACGTCCAGCCGACCCACGGGGAAGAGACCCGCCACGTGGGGCACGAGGTCCATCACCGTGGGCCGTCCCGAAGGGTCGCGGCGGGTGGCGACGACGCCCTTCGGCTTGTTGAGGACGAGGTAGACAGGGGTCCCCGGCGCCTTCACCCGTACGCCGTCGACCCGGATGTCGTCGCGACCGATGTCCGCCTTCGTTCCCAGCTCGCGGACGAGCGTGCCGTTGACGCTGACGCGGCCCTCCAGCATCAGCCTCTCCGCGCCTCGGCGGGAGGCGAAGCCGGCGCGGGCGAGGATCTTCTGCAGCCGCTCCTCCACGCGGGGATCATATCGCGAGAGGCGACGTTAGCCGTCGCTGTCGCCCCCGTCGTCGGTCGACTGCGACCCGTCGCCGGCCTCCTCGGCCGCCGCATCTTCCTCCGCGAGGGGGACGTCGACCGGTCGCGGGGCCTCGATCGCCCGCTTGAGACCGGCGACGTCCACCTCCTCCCCGAGCACCTCCGCGAACTCCTCGATGCGTGGCAGCTCGCTGAGGTCCCGGAGCCCGAAGTGGAGCAGGAACTGCTTGGTCGTCCCGTAGAGGATGGGCCGGCCCACGACCTCCTTGCGGCCCATGATCCGGATGAGCCTCTTCTCGAGCAGCGTCTTCACGACGCTCGCCGACCTCACCCCGCGCAGCTCGATGATCTCCGGCTGCGTGATCGGCTGCTTGTAGGCGATGACGGCGAGGGTCTCCAGGGCCTGGATCGAGAGCCGCGTGGGCGGGCGGGGGTTGAGCAGCTCCTCGAGCCACTCGTTGAACTCGGGCCGGGTCGTGATCTGCCAGCCCCCTGCCACCTCCACGAGCTGCAGCCCGCGGCCCTCTTGGCCGTACTCGGCCTGAAGCTCCTCGAGGGCTCGCGTCCAGTCTTCCCGCGCCACGCCCCCGAGCAGCTCCTCGATCTCGCGTGGCGTGATCGGCTGGGGCGAGGCGAAGACGAGCGCCTCGAGCACCGCGCGCAGCCGCTCGCCAGAGAGGTGCTTCGTCTCTTCGGTAGGCTCCGCAACCTCGGCGGGCACTGCCTCCGGCTCGTTCGTCCCGTCCTCTCGTTCGTCCAACGCTTCTTCTTCCTCTTCCTCTCCTGCCGGATGCCTAGGCGAGCGGACCCGGCGCGCCCTCCGCCGGCCCCACGGGGCGGAAGACCCGTATCGGCCCGAAACGCCCTCGCTGGTACACCCGCACCCGCTTGAGGCGGATGAGCTCCAGCAGGGCGAGGAACGTCACGATCATCTCCGCCTTGGTTTCGAGCGCCGCGAACAGCTCCAGGAACTCGAGCGACTCGCCCTCGCGCACCTTGGCCAGGAGCTGCTCCATGCGCCCCTCGACGCTGACCGTCTCGCGGTCCACCTCGTGAGCGAGCAGCGCCTTCCTCCGCTCGAGCAGCTCCTTGAAGGCGGCGACGAGATCGTAGAGACCGACCTCGAGCACCTCCTCCCCCGCGTCGTCGAAGCGCGGCACCGCCGCGTCGGAGCGCGTCCACTGCGCGGCGCGGATCTGGGCCTGCTGGTGCAGCACCCCCGCCGCCTCCTTGTAGCGCTGGAACTCGAGCAGGCGCTGCACGAGCTCCTCCCGCGGGTCGACGTACTCCTCATCGCCCGCCGCCTCCGCGGGCTGGACGGGAACCAGCATCTTGGACTTGATGTGGATGAGGGTCGCCGCCATCACGAAGAACTCGCCCGCGACGTCGAGGTTGAGCTCGCGCATCAGCTCGAGGTACTCCATGTACTGGCGCGTGATGGGGGCGATCGGTATGTCGTGGATGTCGATCCGGTCCCGTCGGATCAGATAGAGGAGCAGGTCGAGCGGACCCTCGAACTGCGGGAGCTGGATGCGAGGCGCATCATCGGGGAGGACGGACTCCACCCCCTCCGGGACCGCCACCCGCTGCGGCTCCTCCGCAGCGCGGGAAGGCCGGGTGGGGTCGCCGCCCGCGTCCTCGTCCGTCCTCGGCTCGTCGCTCACGTGTAGACGATCTTCATGGCCGCGCGGACCTCATCCATCGTCGCCTGGGCAACGGCGCGGGCGCTCTTCGATCCCTCGATCAGAATGTCCCAGACCGTGTCCGGCCGTGCGGCGAACTCGGGCCGACGGGCGTGGATTCCCGCCAAGCGCTCGAGCATGTGCTCGATCAGCCTCCCCTTGCAGTCCAGGCAGCCGATACCGGCGGTGCGGCAGCCAGCGGCCGCCCACTCCTGCGACGGCTTCGGCGAGAACGCCCGGTGCAGGTCGAACACCGGGCAGATGTCCGGGTTACCGGGGTCGCTCCGCCGCTTTCGCGCGGGGTCGGTGACCATGGGGCGGATTTTCTCGCGCACCGTCTCCGGATCGTCCTTCATGTAGACGGCGTTTCCGTAGGACTTCGACATCTTGCGCCCGTCGGTCCCCGGGATGCGCTTCGCCTCCGTCAGCAGCGTCTGCGGCTCCGGGAAGACCGGCCCGTAGAGGTTGTTGAAGCGGCGGACGATCTCGCGCGACAGCTCGATGTGCGGGGCCTGGTCCTCCCCGACCGGAACCGCGTCCGCCTTGTAGATGATGATGTCGGCCGTCTGCAGCAGCGGGTACCCGAGGAAGCCGTAGGTCGAGAGGTCCCGGTCCGGGAGCTGCTGCTGCTGCTCCTTGTAGGTCGGCACGCGCTCCAGCCAGGGCACGGGCACGATCATCGAGAGCAGCAGGTGCAGCTCCGCGTGCTCCGGCACCAGGCTCTGGACGAAGAGCCGGGAGCGGGCGGGATCCAGCCCCGCCGCCAGCCAGTCCGTCGCCACCTCGAGGATGCTCTCGCGGATCGCGGAGGGATCGGCGTAGTCGGTGGTGAGGGAGTGCCAGTCCACGATGGCGAAGAAGCACTCGTGGGAGTCCTGGAGGCGGACCCAGTTGTCGAGGGCCCCCATGAGGTTGCCGAGGTGGAGCGCGCCCGTGGGTCGCATGCCGGAGAGGATGCGGGGCCTGGCCATGGTTCTCTAACGGACCAGCGAATAGAGAATGCGCAGCACGAACTCGAGGATCGGGGAGAGCAGCCTGAAGAGGACGCCACTCATGACCAGGGCGAGGAGGATGAGGCCGCCGTAGGGACCAATCGCCCGGATGTAGCGGTGCCCCAGCCCGTTGGGCAGCGCCCATTCGACGACGTGCGAGCCGTCGAGCGGCGGCAGCGGGACCAGGTTGAAGATGGCCAGAAGGACGTTGATCTGAACGCCAATGTCCAAGAGCCGGAGGACCGGTTCCTCCAACGTGGACCCCAGCATCAGGCGGACCGCGACGAAAAGCGCGGCCGTGAACAGGAGGGCCAGCAGGAGGTTGGAGACGGGCCCCGCCCCCGAGACGATGATCTGCCCCCGGCGCACGTCCTTGAAAAGCCGGGGATCGACCGGCGTGGGCTTGGCCCAGCCCAGGAGGGGAACCCCCGTGAAGATCATGAGGAGGGGCATCACCACCGTCCCGATGATGTCGATGTGCACGAGGGGGTTCAGGCTGATCCGGCCGAGCGACTGGGCCGTCGGATCGCCCTGCTGGAGCGCCGTCCAGGCGTGGGCCGACTCGTGTACGGAGAGGCTGAACAGCAGCACGATGTAGGAGGTCAGGCCGAGGGCGATGGTTTCGGCGCTCAGAGGCGGACTCCTTCGTCCGGACGAAATTCTCATCGTAGCACACGGACCGGTCGCTCCCGCCGGGCTCGAATGCGGGCATCGTTATGCTCGCCGCCCACCCAAACCGGCGCCACCCTCGACAAGAGGGTCACCGGGCAGGAAGAGGCGGGCCTGGACACGACTTCCGTTACCAGGACACTACCGAGCCCCGCGATCGAAGTGGCGGCGCACCTTCGCGGCCGTGGCCCGACCCACCGCCGTCGCCAGCTCGGCCTCGCTCGCCCCCCGAACGCCCCGGACGGAGCCGAAGACGGAGAGCAGTTTGCGTCGCTTCGCGGGCCCGATGCCGGAGACCTCGTCCAGCTCGGAGCGGATCGTCCGGCTCTTGCGCGCCTGCCGGTGGAAGCCGATCGCGAAGCGGTGCGCCTCGTCGCGGACACGCTGGACGAGCTGCAAGACCGGCGAGCGGCGCGGCAGCGCGATAGGCTCGTCCTGGCCGCGGACGAAGATCAGCTCCTCACGCTTGGCGAGGCTCGCCACGGGCTGCTCCCCCAGCCCCAGCTCCTCGAGCGCGGCGACCGCGGCCCCGAGCTGTCCCTTCCCGCCGTCGACGAGCACGAGGTCGGGCAGCTCGCTGCCCTCCTCGAGGAGCCGCCGGTAGCGCCGGCCCACCACCTCGCGCATCGAGGCGAAGTCGTCGGGGGCCCCGGCGACCCCGCGTACGCGGAACTTACGGTATTCCGACTTCTTCGGGGATCCCTCTTCGAAGAGGACCATGGACGCCACGATGTCGGATCCCTGGATGTTGGAGACGTCGAAGCACTCGATTCGGCGCGGCTCCACCTCCAGGTCGAGCAGATCCCGGAGCGCCCGGAGGATCTCCTGTGACTGCGTGCGCGGGTGCTTCCATTCCATCTCGAAGGCGAGACGCGCGTTGCGGACGACGAGGTCGAGCAGCCGGAACTTCTCCCCCCGCTGCGGGACGCGGATGCGCACGTGCGTCCCCCGCCGCGCGGTGAGCCAGGACTCCAGCAGCTCCCGGTCCGGGACCTCCGCCGGCACGAGCACCTCGCGGGGCACGTAGCGCCCGGCGGCGTAGAACTGCTGGATGGTCGAGGCGAGGACGGTCTCCGGCTCCGTGAGGCGGTCGAGGAGGAAGCCCTCGCGTGCCACGACCTTGCCATCGCGCACGGAGAAGACCTGGACCGCCGCCCGTCCGCCCTCGACCTCGGCCGCGAAGAGGTCGCGCTCCTCGAGGTCCGTGGTCGTGATCTTCTGCGGCATCTCCAGGCGCTCGAGGGCGCGGACCTGGTCGCGCAGGCTCGCCGCCTCCTCGAAGCGCTCGCCGGCCGCCGCTCCCTCCATCGTCGCCCGCAGGCGGTCTACCACTTCCTCCGTGCGTCCCTCGAGGAAGAGCCGCGCGTCTTCGCAGGAGCGACGGTACCGATCGAGCGAGCAGATCTCGGCCACGCAGGGCGCGAGGCAGCGCTTGATCTGGTACTGCAGGCAGGGCCGCGGCCGCCGGCCGTTCAGGGTCTCCTTGCAGGAACGGACTCCGAAGAGCTTGCGGACGAGGCCGGACGTCTTGCGCCCCAGGCGGGCGGGGATGTACGGCCCTCCGTAGACGTTGCCGTCTTCGGCCGGACGGCGCACGACGTACAGCCGGGGGTACTCCTCGGCGAGCGTCAGCTTGAGGTAGGGGTGGTTCTTGTCGTCGCGGAGGCGGATGTTGTAGCGCGGCTTGTGGCGCTTGATGAGGTTGTTCTCGAGGGCAAGCGCCTCCATCTCGCTGTCGGTGACGACGAGGTCGAGGTCGGCAATCTCCCCGACCATGGCCGACTTGGCGGGGTCGAAGGGGCGCGAGGGCTGGAAGTACGAGCGCACGCGGTCGCGAAGTACGCGGGCCTTCCCGACGTACAGGATCTCGCCGTCCCCGCCCTTGAAGAGGTAGACCCCGGGGCGAGCGGGGAGCTGCTCGAGCTTCTCGGCGAGGCCCACCCTTCGATTATAGGAAGGAGCCGCGAGGCGGGCTTCAGCCCGGTGCCTCTCGCTGAAGCGCGGCGACGGTCAGGAGCGGGGGGAGGAGGAGCACGACCCCGTAGATCAGGGCATGGTGCGCGTCACGCAGCGCCTCGACACCCACGATGACGACCGCCGCCGCGACGAGCAGCGCGTTCGCGATGAAGGCGATCCGCCGCAGGCGGCGCCACAGCGGACGACCCCCCGCTCGCGGCCTCCCGAGGGTGAGGGCGGCCGAGTTCACCACCGCCACCGCCGCCACCCCGCCCGCCGACCACACATCGTGCCGGTCGCGCGGGTGGGTCTCGAAGTACAGTCCGACCACGAAGAGGCCGGCGTTGAGCAGGAGGGCGGCGAGACGCAGGGGCTGCTTGAGGGCGACGACGAGCCCGGACATGACGCCAGTATCACGCCTTCCCGGCGCCCCTCCGCCCGAGGTACAGCATCGTCCCCCCGAAAACGAGCAGCACCGCGCCCCAGACGAGGTTGACGTTGAGACCGAGGGAGCGCGCGTACATGGCGGAGCCGGCGGTGCCGAGGCCGTAGACGACGAGCAGTGCCCCGATGAGCGCAAACATCAGTCCGATCGGCGTGCGGATGTCGAGACCCATGGCTTCTCCCCTACCAGAAGGCGACGTTGAGGGCGACGACGAGGGCCAGCACCATGGCGCCGATGCCCTCCGGGGTCTTCCACCAGGGCAGGTGCTCCTCCTTCGGCCTCGGGGTGAGCGCGTAGACGAGCCCCTTCAGGTCGGCGTCGCTCTTCCGCTGCCGCGTCAGGTAGGAGATGACGATCGTGGCCGCGAAGCAGACGGTCCAGGCCCAGATCGCCGTCCAGAAGTTCTGCGCCATCTCGCTCGAGTAGCTGTGCCAGGGGGTCGCGGCGAGCCAGCCCCCCTTGATCCCCACCGGGGCGCCGTTCGGCAGGGTCAGCCCGTGGTGGATCGCGGCGGCCACCGTCCCGGACACCAGCCCGAAGAAGGCCCCGTGCCCCGTCGCCCGCTTCCAGAACATCCCGAGGAGGAAGGTCGCGAAGAGCGGGGCGTTCACGAACGCGAACACCAGCTGCAGGAAGTCCATGATGTTGTTGAAGCGCGTGGCCAGGTAGGCGGTGCCGACCGAGGCCAAGATGCCGAAGATCGTCGTCATCCGGCCGACCCAGAGCAGGTGCGGGTCGGAGGCGTCCTTCCGGATGTAGCTCTGGTAGATGTCGTAGGTCCACACGGTGTTGAAGGCCGTCACGTTGCCCGCCATCCCCGACATGAACGAGGCCATGAGCGCGGTGAGGCCCAGCCCGAGCAGCCCCGGCGGGAAGTAGTGCCCGAGCATCTGGGGAATGACCATCGTGTAATCCCAGCTCCCGTCCGCCATCCTCGGCAGCGTGAAGTCGCCCTGCGCGTAGGTGAGGCCGATCGCGATCATGCCAGGGACGATGATGAGGAACGGGAAGAGCATCTTGGGCACGGCGGCGATGAGGGGCGTGCGCCGCGCCGCCGCCATCGAGTTCGCGGCCATCGCGCGCTGTACGACCAAGAAGTCGGTGCACCAGTAGCCGAAGGACAGGACGAAGCCGAGGCCCATCACCATGCCGAACCACTCGACGCCCATCGGGTTGGCGGCGGGGCTATGGAGGTGGACCCAGGAGTCGCTCCACGCCCCGGGGGCGAAGTTGTTGGCGGTGGCGACGGTGTCGAGCCTCGCCACGAGGCCGTCCCAGCCCCCCACGTCCCGCAGTCCGAGGTACACGAGCGGGGTGAAGCCGAGCACGATCAGGAAGAACTGCAGCACCTCGTTGTAGATCGCCGAGGTGAGCCCGCCCAGGTAGATGTAGGCGAGCACGATGATCGCCGAGACCCAGAGCGAGAAGTTGAAGTTCCAGCCGAGGAGCAGCTTGAAGAGCTTGGCGAGCGCGTACATCGAGATGCCGGAGGAGAACACGGTCATCGTGGCGAAGGAGATGGCGTTGAAGGCACGCGTCTTCTCGTCGAAGCGGAGCTTCAGGTATTCGGGCACCGACCGCGCGCGCGAGCCGTAGTAGAAAGGCATCATGAAGACGCCCACGAAGACCATGGCCGGGATCGCCCCCACCCAGTAGAAGTGGCTGGTCGCGATCCCGTATTTCGCGCCGGAGGCGGCCATGCCGATCATCTCCTGTGCGCCGAGGTTCGCGGAAAGGAAGGCGAGGCCTGCGATCCAGGCCGGGATCGACCGCCCGGAGAGGAAGAAGTCCTCGCTCGTCTTCGTGTAGCGCTTCAGGGTCCACCCGATGCCGAGGACGAAGAGAAAGTAGACGACCAGGATGACGTAGTCGATCCCGCCCAGCTGGATGGCGTCGCTCAAGGGCCACCTCCGGAGGACTGACTGAAAACCGTGACGGCGGAGTCTATCCCGATTTTCGCCGCTCGAGGTTCCCCCCTTGGAGAAGCCCTCGCGGCTTGGTCCACTCGGTTGGACGGGCCCTTCCCCTCGAGCCCGGAACCTTCTGACCTCGGGCGGCGTAGAACGATATAGAGAAACGAAGAAGGGGCAGAAAGTGACCGGTCTGGCGAAGATCGAGCCCGGTCAACGAGGAGACCCATGGCGCGCCCGCATCCCGGAATCCGGATCGACAGCATCCCGGCCGAGGAGGGCGGAGGACTGATCTTCGCCCTCGGGACGGCCCTGATCTTCCTGCTCGCGTTTCCGGCCCTGCGGCCGATCGCGCTGCTAGCGGTCCTGGGCGGGGTCATCCTCGCCCCCATCCTGCACCGGCTCTATCGCTGAACGTCGCGCGGGAGCGCGACCCCAGGGCCTCCTAGCCGGGATTCAGCGCTTAGGCTCGATCCGAACAGGTACCCGCACGGGGACCGACGAGGGTTTCAGGCAGACCCGGTCGTCGCAGGCCTGGTAGTGCAGCGTGGCATCGAGGACGAGGGTCATCGGCTCCGACGGCATTCCCGGCCGGGACCGAAGGGCCGCCTCGAGGGGCAAGCGGATCACGAACGTCCCCTCGTAGGTGGAGAGGTCTCTCGAGGAGCCGCGGAGCCGGTAGGGCTTGCCGGTCGGGTACCGGGGCGGCCCCGCTCGCAGCCTCTCGTCGTCTCGCACCTCGAGGCGCGCCGGGACGAGGAAGGGCTCGCTCGCCGGGTTCGCCTGGACGTGAAAGCCCTCCTTGATCTTGACGACCACGCGGGCCTCGGCACGTCCACCGGCCTGGATCCCCTGCTCCTCCGGCGGCGTCACCGTCACGACGGCCGGTGGGGACGCCGGGACCTGGACTAACGCGGCCAGGACGAAGGGACCGATCACGGGCCCGCGAGCAGCTCGTCGAGTCGCGCCCGGAGCGCCACGAGTCGGGCGTCGAAGTTGGCGGAGTCCAGGAGGCTGAAGAAGCGGATCTTCCCCTCACGGTCGATGATGAGGTTCGACGCGATCGGCACCTGGTTGCGCGGCAGATCGGGCAGGACACCGGCCGGAGCGTAGCGCTCCGTCGCCGCTCCATACGGATCCAGGAGCACCGGGAAGGTGAAGCTCCATCTCTTTACCCAGGCCTCGGCAACCGGTGGGCCCTCCATCACGTCGATGATCAAGGCCTGGACACCCCGGTCCCGGTACGCCTCGGACAGCTTCTGAAGATGCGGAGCCTCCGCATTGCAGAACGGTCACCAGCTCGCCCCGAAGTGCAGGACGACGAAGCGACCACGCAGGTCCTCGAGGGAAATCGTCTTCCCGCTGAGCAGGTCCTGGAGGCGGAAGGTCGGAGCGGGCTCCCCGAGCATCGGTTGCCGTGCGGTCTCCGCGGCCGCCGCAAGGATGCCCCGGAGCGCGAGGGCCAGGGCCAGCTGCGCCGCCGTCCCTCGTCTCACCTGCCTGCCGCCGCCGACTCCACGATGTCGGGCTTGGTGGTGGCGACGATGGCGATCAGCTCCTGCTGCTCCGCCGCGGGGACCTTGAACTTGTCCAGCGTCGCCTCGAAGTCGACCACCAGCGCGTCCCACTCCTTCTGGGTGATGTGGAAGTCCTTGTGGGCGGTCTTCATGTCGAGGCCCGTGTACTCGCAGGGGCCCCCGGTGACCGCGCAGACCATGTTGACCACGTGGACCTTGAGCCCGGCCTTGCGCAGCTCGGACCGCGCCTTGTAGATGTTGGGGTTTGCGTTGAGCGTGGCGTTGACGAAGATCCGTTCGATGAAGTCGTCCACGACCGCCGCGATGCTGTAGACGCCCCCAAGCCGCTCGTACAGGCTTCTGGCGCTCGGGGCCGGCTGCTGCCCCCCGGCGGCCGACTCCCCCAGCATCACAGCAAGGGCGAAGGCCAGTCCGATCGATCGCGTCCTCATCTCGCCTCCTCCTTTCTGGCTGTCGGACGAGAGGCAGACTATCCCCCTCGGTGATGGCGGTCAAGGGCGACTTGAAGGTCTTCCTCGGTGATGGCGGTCAAGGGCGACTTGAAGGTCTTCGTCGGCTCATCGCGGGTGTCCTCGGGTGCTATGGGCTTCCCCCCCCGCGGTCCGCCCGTGACGGGCCGTCAGCCCGCTACCGACAATCCCCTACCCTTCGAGATCCCGGGCGAGGGCCGCTCGCTGCGCTTCGGCGAGCGGCGTCTCCGCCTTCAGCTCGGGATCGGGATGATCGCAGCCGAGCGCCACCGGCACCCGCCCCCCCACCGGGAACCTCAGGTACTGCACCGCGGAGACCCGCGTCTCTCCCACCTGCCGCGGGTCGTACCGAGCGTAGGCCTTCGTCCCGTCCTCGAGCCTCGCGTAGAGGTGCCTGGGCAGGTCGAGCCACCTCGCGAGCTTCTCCGACCGGGCGAGAGGGTCGTCGATCTCGATGAGGAGCGTGCAGCCGAGCTCGCCGGGGCCCCCGAGAAGCTCGTTGTAGGTCTGGATCTCGTGACGGATGTCGGCCTCTCTCACGATCCGTTCCGTGCGCATCATCTCCTGGATCTGGTAGCGGACGGTCTCACGGGTCTCGAAGAGGAGCGTGAGGTGGGGGCCCAGGTGAATGCGGCGGTCCGCCTTCTCCTGCATCACCTTCCGTCGGACCTCGTCGCGGCCCTCCTCGTAGGTCAGGTAGTCGACGATCTCGTTGCGCACGACGGGTCTCACTTCTCTCCCTCCTCCTTCGCCGGGACGGGCGTCGGGAAGCCGTCCGCCCGATAGGCGCGGGCCAGGATCGACATCGGGTGCATCGGCTTGACGCCGGCGTGCTGCTCGAACTGCAGCGCGGCGAGCGGGCAGTCCGTCGCCCAGACCGGGGCCTCGGCCTGCTTCATCCCCGCGAAGGCCTTCTCCCCCACCCGCTTGGAGTACTCGAACCCCTCGACCTTCATCGCGTGCGTGCCGTCGTGGCCGCAGCACTCCATCGTGATCCGGGGGGTGACGCCCGGGATCTTGCGGAGCAGGTCCCGGCCCTTGAAGCCGATGCCCTGCGCGCGCAGGTGGCACGGCGCGTGATAGGCGACGGCGGGGCCGGGCGTCGACTTGAAGTCGGTGTTGAAGCGGGGCTCGTCGCGGATCGCCCACAGCAGCTCCGAGGGATCCCGAATCACCTCCGCCAGCCGGCGGGCCTCCGGGCGCTGCGCCTCCGGGAGCAGCTCGGGGTACTCGCGGCGCATCATCATCGCGCAGGTCGGGTTGATGGCCACGACCTTCGCCCCCGCGTCCACGTAGGGCTTGAGGACCCTCAGGTTGTTCGCGGCCTGGTTGCGGAGGGATTCGAGGTCCCCCGACTCCCAGGACGGCATGCCGCAGCACTGCAGCCCCTTCACGCAGGCGGTGGGGATGCGGTTGCGGTCGAGGACCTCGAGCGTGTCCCTTCCGATCTGGGGCTCGTTGTTCTGCACGTAGCAGGTCGGGAAGAGCACCGCCTCCACACCCCGCGGCCCACAAAGGCGCCCGTTCGCTTTCGCCCATCTCTCGAACGTCGAGGGGGCGAAGTCGGGTAGCCGCTTGTCCTTGTGAATCCCGAGCGTGAGGTGCATGAACGCGCGGTGGAGCGCCACCCGGTTCATGACGTTGGCCATCCCGAGGCTGAGGCGGGCCATGCGCCCCGCGGCGTCGGGATTGGCGAGGATTCGGTCCCGGAGCGGGATGCCCTTCCTCCTCGCGCGCTGCGCCTTGTAGCGATGGACGAGCTTCGGGAAGTCCAGCTGGAACTCGTGCTTGTCGCGGGGGGTATAGGGGCACTGGACCTCGCACAACTTGCACTGGAAGCAAGCGTCCATGATCCGGTCCGTCTCCCGCGCCGTCAGCCGGCGGACGTCCCCGTCGTGCGTGTTATCGAGAAGCCCGAAGAGGCTCGGGAAGCTGTCGCAGTACTTGAAGCACATGCGGCAGCCGTGGCAGATCTCGAAGGTGCGCGTGATCTCCTTCTGCAGCGCCCCCGCATCCCAGTAGCGCGCCTCCTCGGGGTCGTAGCTGAGCCCGTCGGTGGGCTTGTAGGAGATCGGCTTGTCGGTCGTGGTCATCGCGTGCTCGGTGGGCGGGGCGAGGTCACCCTCCGCGCGGGGCGCTCGCGCGCGGCGCGACGGGAGTGCCCTTCCCCCGCCTCTTTGGCTTCGCTTAGCTTATCGAAGGCCGTCGAGAAGCTTCTGGAAGCGACCGGCGTGCGATTTCTCGGCCTTGGCGAGGGTCTCGAACCAGTCCGCGATCTCAGGGAAGCCCTCGCTGCGCGCGGTCTTCGCCATCCCCGGGTACATGTCGGTGTACTCGTGGGTCTCTCCCGCCACCGCCGCCTTGAGGTTCGCGACGGAGTCTCCGATGGGCAGCCCGGTCGCGGGGTCGCCGACCTTCTTGAGGTAGTCCAGATGCCCGTGGGCATGCCCGGTCTCGCCCTCGGCCGTCTCGCGGAAGTTGCTCGCGATGTCGGGATAGCCCTCGACGTCGGCGACCTTCGCGAAGTAGGTGTAGCGCCGGTTCGCCTGCGACTCGCCGGCGAAGGCGTATTTGAGGTTCTCGTGCGTTTTCGTGTCCTTGAGTTCCTTGGCCATGGATATCGTCTCCTCCTATAAGAACATTTCAGATTATCGACACTTCGGACAGAGCCCGGTGAAGCTGACCGAGTAGTCACGGATTCGGAACCCGCTCCGTCGGGTGTCGGGCAGCGCTACGCGCGGCACCGCGGCGTCGTCGAGGTCGACGAGCCGTCCACACGCCTCGCACACGAGGTGATGGTGGCGCTCGACGACGGGATCGAACCGCACCACGGCGTCCGCGTGGTGGACCTTGCGCGCGAAGCCCGCCTCCACGAGCGTC
>Ga0209342_10002456_pt1 | contig 19914 bp, 16 predicted proteins | sample RifCSP16_2_FD_184023 | JGI IMG/M metagenome (GOLD analysis project Ga0209342, IMG submission 184023) | Soil microbial communities from Rifle, Colorado - Rifle CSP2_sed 16_2 (SPAdes) (version 2) | ecosystem: Environmental > Terrestrial > Deep subsurface > Rock core/Sediment | place: Rifle... | reverse complement strand
GCCGGTGGCGGCCTGGGCCGAGTCCGGACCGGGCGGGGTGAGCGCCGGCTTTGAGATCGGGGGAGGTAGAGCGCCTTCGGAGGTGCCGGTTCCGGTGGCGCAGCCGGTGCCCGCTCCAAGACCCAGTGGACCCACCGCCGAGATCGAGGAGCTGCTCAGCCTGCTCTTCGGCATGAACGCCTCCGATCTTCACCTGGCGGTGGGTTCGCCCGCCCTGGTTCGCCACGATGGCGAGATCAAGCCGCTGCCGGGCCGTCCGGTGCTGACCGCCGCCGACACCGAACGCATCCTGCTGCCGATGGCGCCCAAGCGGAATCGCGAGGAGTTCGAACGGCGCCACGACACCGACTTCGCTTACGAGATCGCGGGGCTGGCCCGCTTTCGCTGCAACTTCTTCATGGACAGGAAGGGCATGGGCGGCGTCTTCCGGGTGATCCCCGCCAAGATCCTCACCGCGGAGGAGATGGGCCTGTCGCGGGAGATCCTGCAACTCTGCGATCTTCCCAAAGGCCTGGTGCTGGTGACCGGGCCCACCGGCTCCGGCAAGTCGACCACCCTGTGCGCGCTCATCGACTACATCAACCGGCGGCGTACCGACCACATCATCACCATCGAGGATCCCATCGAGTTCGTCCACGAGAACAAGAAGTGCCTGATCAACCAGCGCCAGGTGGGTGAGCATACCGACTCCTTCAAGGGCGCGCTGCGGGCGGCGCTTCGGGAGGACCCCGACATCGTCCTGGTCGGCGAGATGAGGGACCTGGAGACCATCGCCATAGCCATCGAAACCGCGGAGACCGGCCACCTGGTGTTCGGGACCCTGCACACCTCCTCGGCGCCGTCGACGGTGGATCGCATCATCGACCAGTTCCCGGCCGACCGGCAAGGGCAGATCCGGGTGATGCTGGCCGAGAGCCTCAAGGCCGTCATCTCGCAGACCCTCTGCAAGAAGATCGGTGGCGGCCGAATCCCGGTCATGGAGGTGCTGATCGGAACGCCCCCGGTGTCGAACCTGATTCGAGAGGCCAAGATCTTCCAGATCCCCTCCATCATGCAGACCAGCCGCAAGTACGGCATGTGCCTACTGAACGAGAGCTTCACCGAGCTGGTGCGCAAGCGGGTTGTCGATCCCCAGGAGGCGTATGCCAAGGCCCTTGACAAGTCGGGGCTTCTCAACCAGTTCCGCAAGAACGGGATCGACACCTCCTGGGCTCCGGCCGAGACCTGAGGTCGGTTGAGCACAGAGGTCCTCGTCGTCGACCCGGAAGATCCCCAGGTCCCGGTCCTCGATCGGGCGCTGGCGCTGCTCGCCGCCGGCGGGCTGCTGGTCTATCCCACCGACACCCTGTATGCGCTAGGCGGGATGGCGCTCGGCCCCGGAGTGGCGCTCCGGGTGCGGGAGATGAAGGGGCGGCCTTCCGGCAAGCCGTTGCCGGTGATTGTGGGCTCGCTGGACCAGGCCCTGAGCTTGGCCGCGGCCTGGCCCGACGCGGCCCAAAGGCTCGCCGAGCGGTTCTGGCCGGGCCCGCTGTCGCTGGTGGTTCCGGCTCGAGCCGGCCTCCCCGAGGCACTCCTGGCTCAGGGTCGGTCGCTGGCCATCCGGGTGCCCGCTTGCCTGTTGGCGAGGCGTTTGGCACAGGGCGTGGGGCCGCTGATTTCGACCTCAGCCAATCGCTCGGGGGACCCGGCGCCGGCAAGCTGTGGCGCAGCCCTGAGGTCCCTGGGGGCCGGGGTAGAGCTGGCCCTGGACGGCGGGCCCGGCCGAAACCTGGCCTCGACGCTGATCGACCTCACCGAGCTTGAGCCGCGTCTACTCCGGCCGGGGGCTCTGTCCTGGGAGGACGTCCTCGCCACCTTGAGCTAGAATGGACTGGCGTGGCGGAAGTCGACGAGACCATCAAGAAGCCAAACTGCTACCGGAGAGGCGCCGCCGAACACGCCCTGCTCATCGGCGTTGCCACCGGTCCCACCAGTAGAAGCCGCACCGAAGCCTCGCTGGAAGAGCTGGGTCTTCTGGCCCGGAGCGCCGGTGCCTCCGTGGTGGGCACGATCCTCCAAGAGCGACCCCGCAAGGACCCGGCGACCCTGATCGGCCGCGGCAAGGTCGAAGAGCTGTCGGTGCGCGCTCAGGAGGCCGGCGCCGATGTGGTCATCTTCGACCACGATTTGTCGCCGGCCCAGCAACGCAACCTTGAGGAACGTCTCTCGACCAAGACCCTCGACCGGACCCAACTCATCCTCGACATCTTCGCCAAACGCGCCAGGACCCGCGAGGGCCGGCTGCAAGTCGAGCTGGCGCAGCTCGAGTACCTGCTGCCGCGTCTCGCCGGCAAGGGGGTGCTGCTCTCGCGCCTGGGTGGCGGAATCGGGACCCGCGGACCGGGGGAGACCAAGTTGGAGACCGACCGGCGCCGGATCCGGCAGCGGATCCAGGCGGTGCGCCGGGATATCGAGCGGGTGCGCCGGCATCGAGGAACCCGGCGGGCGGCCCGGCAGCGGAGCGAGCAAGCTGTGGTCGCCCTGGTCGGCTACACCAACGCCGGGAAGTCGACGCTGTTCAGCGCCCTCACCCGGGCCGAAGCCGGAATCTCGGACCAGCTCTTCATGACCCTGGACCCGCTGGTTCGCCGGGCCCGCCTGGGGCCCGGCCTCGACGTGCTGCTGGTCGACACCGTGGGCTTCATCCAGAAGCTGCCGCACGGGCTGGTGGCGGCGTTCCGAGCCACCCTGGAAGAGGTGGTGCAGGCCGACCTCCTGCTGCACGTCCAGGACGCGTCGGCTCCCGACCTCGACGAAAGGGAAGCCTCGGTGAACACGGTGCTCGAAGAGATCGGGGCCGCCGAGAAGCCTCCGCGGGTTGTGGTCTTGAACAAGAGTGATCGGCTCGATGCGGAGCAGGCCCTGCGGGCGCAACAGGGGCGCCCCGAGGGCGTGTTGGTTTCGGCGCATACCGGTCACGGGCTGGAGGACTTGAGGCAGCTGCTGATTCGTCGACTCTGGTTGGGCCGAAAGCCGGTCCGACTGCGCTTCAGCAGCGCCGATGCCCGCGGCATCGCCGGCGTCTACAGCGCCGGCAAGGTGGTGGTTCACGAGGTGCACGGGGACGAGGTCCGGATCGAGGCCGAACTCCCCGAGCGCCTTCTGGAGCGCTACCGGGAGCATCTAACTTGAAACGTCGGTGGTTCTCTCCCCTGGCGGCGGCCGCCTCGCTGCTGGCCGGGGCCTGCGCGGCGCGGGGGCCTCTTCCCACCTCGCCCGAGGGCTTCTGGTACCCGGCCCCGCCGGCCTCGGAGGCGCGTCAGGCGGAGGCCATCGAGGATGCGTGGAAGGCCCTGCTCGGGGGCGATACCCGAAAGGCGGAGCGCGCTTTCCGTGGGATCCTCCGAGATCGGCCGGGACATCTGGCGGCCCAGGCCGGCCTGGGTTATGCGGAGATGAAGGCGGGACGGCCGGCGGAGGCGGGCCGGGCTTTCGCCGCCGCGCTGGACCGCGAACCGGAGTATCTGCCGGCGCTGGTGGGAGCAGCCACGGCAGCCCAACGCCAGGGGCGGCCGGAGCCGGCCCTGGCCTTCTTGCGTAAGGCGCAAGCGCTGGCCCCGGATCACCCGGGGGTGCGCCGGCAGGTGGCGGAGGTGCGGCTACAGCTCACCGAGCGGCGGGTAGCGGCGGCCGCCGAGGCCGCCGCTGGCGGCGACACCGACCGCGCCATCGACACCTACCGTGCCGCATTGGATGACGCGCCGGAGGTGGCCGGAGTGCGCATGGCGCTCGCTGGCCTGCTGTGGGAGCGGGGGGACAAGACGGGGAGCGTGGCGGTCCTGGAGGCGGATCCCGGCGGCGACCGCGGTCTGCTTCTGAAGCTGGCGGAGAGCCTGGCCACCCTGGGGGAGCACGAGCGGGCCCTGGACGCCTACCGCAGGCTACTGGCTCGGGATGCCCGCGACGAGGAAGCCTACCGGCGCTCCGCCGAGGTGCGCCGGGAGATGGAGCTCTCGCAGATGCCGGAGGAGTACCGCAAGATCACCAAGGGGCCGACCCTGACTCGGGCCGACCTGGCGGCTCTGTTGGCGGTCAAGGTCACCGCGCTCTCTCGACTCCCAGCGGGGGAGCCGCGGGTCGCCGTCGACATCTCCGGGTCATGGGCCCGAACCCATATCCTCAAGGTCCTTTCTCTCGAGATCATGACCCCCTACCCCAACCACACCTTCCAGCCGGGCACCGTGGTTCGCCGGGGTGAGCTGGCGCGGGCCCTAACCCGCATTCTGGATCTGATGGGGTATTCGTCTGGCGCAGCGCCGGCCCTCGCCGACATGTCTCGCAGCCACCTGCACTACGCGGCGGCCAGCCGGGTGGTGGCGGCTGGCCTCATGGACCTGACGCCGACCGGCGCCTTCGAGGCCTGGCGACCGGTGAGCGGTCAAGAAGCGTCGGACGTGATCGAGGGCCTGGTTCGGCTGATCGGCCCGTAGACTGCGCCCAGGAAGCTCGTGCCCCGGTCTGTCTTTGCTGATACGATCCCCCCTGGGAGGGGCCCCCATGGATGAGAAGGAGATACTGCGCAGCGTCCCCATCTTCTCGGAGCTCAGCGACCAGGACATCGCCAGCCTGGCCCGTCTGGCCAATCGCCGGAAGTGCCAGAAGGACTCGGTGGTGTTCTTCGAGAACGAGGAGGGCGACTTCTTCTTCACTATCCTGGAGGGCAGGATCAAGGTCACCATCCTCGGCGACGACGGGCGGGAAGTGATTCTGTCCCTGTTGGGCCCCGGCGACTTCTTTGGCGAGATGGCCCTGCTCGACCAGGAGCCACGCTCCGCTACCGCCATCGCCGTCGAGGACACCGAGCTGCTCTCGTTGCACCGCACCGACTTCCAGAGCGTGCTGGCGGACAACCGGTCCATCACCACGGGGTTGATCAAGGTCCTGACCGGGCGCCTGCGGCGGGCTAACCACCAGATCTCCACTCTCGCCCTGCTGGACGTGTACGGCCGAGTGGCCCGCGTCATCGTGGACATGGCTCGGGAGGAGGGGCGGCGTTTGAAGGACGGGCGGATCGCGTTCCGCCGAGCCACCCATCAGGAGATTGCCAACCGGATCGGCACCACCCGGGAGACGGTGACCCGGATGCTTAAGGACCTGGAGCGGCAGGGGCTGATCCACGTCGAGAACAAGGAACTGGTGGTGCAGCCCGATTTCGAGCGGATGTTTGATTGAGGGCTGGACGGAAGCAGTCAGCGATCAGCGGTCAGCAGTCAGCAACGGAAGCGATCCGAGGCTGGGGAGCGGCCGCGCCGAACTGGAGTCGGCTTGTTGGCCGAAGCGGTCAGCGATCAGCGGTCAGCAGTCAGCTACGGAGGGGATCCGAGGCTGGGGAGCGGCTGCGCCGAACTGCAGTCGGCTTGTTGGCCGAAGCGGTCGGCATTCAGCGCTCAGCAGTCAGCCACGGAAGTCAGGGAGAGCGGCTGCCGCCTGTCGTGGCTGAACGCTGAGCGCTGTCCGCTGACTGCTTCCGTCCCTACAACAACCCCAGGATGTGGTCCTTGATGCGGGCGCGGACCGCCTGGTCTTTGGTCGCCCCCAGCGCCAGCTCCCACATCTCCACCGCTTTCCTCCAGAACTCCTGGCGTTGGTATAGGTTGGCCAGAGCGGTGATGGCGTCGTAGAAATCGGAGTTGAACTGGATGGCCTTCTCGTAGTGGTCGATGGCGTGGAAGACCATGTCCCGCTTCTCGTAGGTCATCGCCAGGTAGTAGTGGAGCAGCTCGCCGAACTGGTCGATGGCGAGTCCGGAGGTGAAGGCCTTGATGGCGTCGTCCAGCCGCTCCTGCTTCAGGGCGATGACGCCCTCCTTCAGGTGCTGTCGGGCGGCGGCTTCGGAGGCGGGGGAGACGCCGGCAGGAATGCGGTTTAGGAGCGTCTCCACCCGGCGCAGGAAGTCGGCGGTGTCGAAGGGTTTCTCCAGGTACTCGTCGGCGCCGTACTTCTCCTTCACGTCGGCGGCGAAGCGCCATCCGGTATGCACGCCCGACATCAGGATCACCGGGATGTGGCGGAAGCGCTCGCTGGTCTTGAGCTGGCGGCAGATCTCGAAGCCGTGCACCTCGGGCAGCATGCCGTCGGTGATGACCATGTCGGGCACCGCCTCCCGAACCTTGGCCAGCGCCTCACGACCGCCGCGGGCGGTGATGACACGGTACTTCCGGGCGGCCAGAATCTCCTCGATGAGGCGGAGCACCTGCTCGTGGTCGTCCACCACCAGGATGGTCTGGACCTCCTCGACCGCCGGCACCCGGGTCTGCGCACTGGGGCCGGTCAGCAGCACCGGCGCCCCGGCCAGGGTCTCGATCACCGCCCGTTCTCTGTCCTCGAACGGCGCGACCGGGATAGGCGTCGCCGGAGCCGAGGCGGTCGCGGAAGCGGCGGCTGGCGAGGGCTGAGGGGCCTCGCGGGCGCGTTGGATGTTGGGGGTTATCCTGTTGATGCCGGCCTTCAGGGCACGGCGAGCCTCCAGGATGGCGTTCTTGATGCTGGCTTCCAGGGCGATCATGGGTGCCAGCCGGGCTCCGGTCTTGAACTCGATCTCCGAGACCAGGGTCTGGTCCAGGGGATCGGACATGGCGAGCTGCAGGCGGGTGGCCTCCACCCGGACCGGCAGCACCAGGTGACGCTCGCACAGGTCGAGTGGCACCAACTCCAGCAGTCCCAGGTCGATCTCGGTGCGGGACAGATCCACCGACGGCACTCCAAGTTGGCGCCCCAGGTAGGTGACGGCGAACTTCTCGGTGAGGATGCTCTGGCGCACCAGCACGCTGGCCAGGCGTTCGCCGAAGGTCCGCTGCAGGTTGAGCGCCTCCGCCAGCTGGGCTTCGGTGACCAGGTCGGCCTCCCGCAGGATCTCGCCCAGCTCTTTCCTAGGCATCCCCTGTGGCCTCCTGATCGGCATCTCTGCGCTCATGACGACCCCCACGGAGCCTGAGCGGCGTCACTCCCGTCTCCCGCGCGGTTTAGCGCCACGGGCCTTGGGAAGAGTAATGGTCAAGAGCCCGTCGTCGATTCGCGCCTGGACGCCCTCGGGGTCGACGTCCTGGGGCAGCCGAAAGGCCCGGCTGAAGTGACCGTAGGGACGTTCCATGCGATGAAAGCGCTCGGGACGCCCGGTGACCGTGGGGCGGCGCTCACCCCTGAGCAGCACCTGATCACCGTCCACCTGAAGATCCACGTCGTCCGGCTGGATGCCCGGGAGCTCGACTTGAAGCACGAAACCGTCAGCCGTCTCGTAGGCATCGGCCGTCGGCGAAAAGCCGCTGGCTGCCAGGCCCCGGGGTTCGCTTCCACCCGCGGCCAGGCTGTCCTCGAACAGACGGTTCATTCGCTCCTGCAAGCTCAGCAGGTCGGCCAACGGATCGAAGCGGCGAAGCGTCATGGGATCACTTCCGCACCAGGCTCGGAGGGCGTCGCAGGCAGTGTACGGCCCGGGCCTCCGAAGGGTCAAGGCTCGCTTCCGGCGGATCCGGCGGACCGGCTGGGCTCACGAGCCGAGCCGCTTCTTCAGCTCGGCCAGCAAGGCCAGAGCTTGCAGAGGTGTCAGCCGGTCGACATCGGTGCGCTTGAGATCCTCGACCACCTGCTCGTCCTCGCCCGCGAAGAGACGGAGCTGTCGGACTGCCGGAGCCGAGCCGGCGTCCTGATGACGGGCCAAACGCGGTCGCCCCTCGCGGTCGAACTCGGTCTGCTCGAGGTTGCGCAGGATCTCCTGGGCCCGCACCACGACCTGGGCGGGGAGGCCAGCCAGCCGCGCGACCTGGATGCCAAACGAGCGATCCGAGCCGCCGGCCTCGATCTTGCGCAGGAAGATCACGCTGTCCTTCCATTCCCGGGCCGAGACGTGGAGGTTGCCCACCCCGGGAAGTTCCGCGGCCAGGTCGGTGAGCTCGTGGTAGTGGGTGGCAAAGAGCGTCTTGGGGCCGGGCCCGGGATCCCGAGCGATGTGCTCGGCCACCGCCCAGGCTATGGAAAGGCCGTCGAAGGTGGCGGTGCCGCGGCCGATCTCGTCCAGCAACACCAGGCTCCTGGCGGTGGCGTGGCGCAGGATGTGAGCCGTCTCCTGCATCTCGACCATGAACGTCGATTGGCCGCGCAGGATCTGGTCGGTGGCACCGACTCGGGTGAAGATGCGATCCACGATCCCGACCTTGGCCTCCCGGGCGGGGACAAAGGAGCCCATCTGGGCCATCAGCGCCATGAGCGCCGTTTGGCGCAGGAAGGTGGACTTGCCGCCCATGTTGGGCCCGGTCAAGATCATGAGCCGGGGCTCGCCCTCGCCGGTTCGCAGGTCGTTGGCCACGAAGGGATCCTGGAGCACCCGCTCCATGATCGGGTGGCGGCCCTCCTGGTAGCTGAGCTCGTCGCCCAGGGAGACCCGCGGCTTCAGGTAGTTGTAGAGGCAGGCGGCCTCGGCCAGGGCAGCCAGCACGTCCAGGGCCGCCACCGCCCTCGCCGTTTGCTGGATTCGCTTGGCGGCTCCCGCTACCCGCTGGCGCAGCGCCTCGAAGAGCGCCGCCTCCCGCTCCTGGATCCGCTCCTCGGCCGAGAGCACCTTTCCTTCGTACTCCTTGAGCTCGGGAGTGATGAAGCGCTCGCCGGTGGCCACCGTCTGCTTGCGAAGGTAGTCGGAGGGGACCAGCGAGAGGTTGGACTTGCTGACCTCGATGAAGTAGCCGAACACCCGGTTGAAGCGGACGCGGAGAGAGCCGATGCCGGTCCGGGCCCGCTCCCGTTCCTCGATAGCTGCAATGGTTGTGCGCCCCCCGTGGCTCATCTCGCGCAGCTCGTCCAGCTCGGGGTCGACGCCGGCGCGGATAACCCCCCCGTCCTTGAGCGCCGCCGGGGGGGCGTCGGAGAGGGTGGCGAGCACGTCCAGAGCCACCTCCTCCGGTGGATCCAGGTTCTTGAGGGTGAGCCGCGTGAGGGGAGCCAGGCAAGCCATCACCGCGTCCTTGGCGGCGGGCAGCGCCTGGATCGAACTCGCCAAGGCCAAGAGGTCTCGTGGCCCCGCGGTGCCCAGGGTGACCCGGCCCAGGATCCGGTCCAGGTCCTGAACCGCGCCCAAGGCCTCCCGGAATCGGCCCCTTTCCACGGTGCGGAAAGCCAGTTCCTCGACCGCGTCCAGCCGGTCCTGGATCGGCTCGACCGCGGTGAGCGGCCGCAGCATCCAGTCCCGCAGCAGCCGCGACCCGAGGGCGGTCCGGGTCTTGTCCAGGACCTCGAGCAGGGTCCCGCGCCGGCTACCGTCGGCGAGGTTCTCCACCAGCTCCAGGTTGCGACGGGTGAGTCCGTCCAGCAGCAGGCCATCGGCCTGGTGGCGCGTGAAGAGGCTGGTGATGTGGGTGAGGTCCCGCTTCTGGGTGTCTCGCACATAGCGGAGCACCGCGCCGCCGGCGGTGGTCGCCTCGGCCAGCGCCTGGCAGCCGAAACCCTCCAGGCTCAGCACCCCGAAATGGGAGAGCAACGCCTGACGGGCGGCCCGGGGATCGAACAGGCGGTCGTCGGCCTGGGTCCTGGGAATCGCGGCCTCGGGCTGGGCGGGGTCGCTCAGCCAGTCGGGCGGATCCAGGCCGGGGGGGACGAGGATCTCCCGGGGTCGGGTGGCGCCGATCTCGTCGCGGAGCCTCTCGAAGCGGGCTGGGCCCTCCCATTCGGAGACGAAGAAGTCGCCGGTGGTGGCGTCGAGCCAGGCCACGCCAAGGCTGCTGCCGCCGACCGCCAGGGCCATCACGAAGGCGTTCTCGCCGGCCTCCACGGCCGAGGCCTCGAGTTGGGTGCCGGGCGTGACCACCCGCACCACCTCTCGCTTCACCACCCCCTTCGCCGAGCGGGGATCCTCCATCTGCTCGCACAGGGCTACCTTGAAGCCCTGCCGCACCAAACGGTTAAGGTAGGTAGCAGCGGCGTGGTGGGGAACCCCGCACATGGGGATCGGCTTGCCGTCCTGGTCGTTGGAGCGGGAGGTGAGGGCGATGTCGAGAGCCTTGGCGGCGAGCGTGGCGTCCTCGAAGAAGAGCTCGTAGAAGTCCCCCATACGGAAGAAGAGCAGCGCATCAGGGTGCTCCGCCTTCAGGCGGAAGTACTGCTGCATGGCGGGGGTGTGTCCGGCGGCTTGGCTCAAGGTGGTCGGGAATCGCTCTCTACGGTTTCACGGGCGGAGAGTATAAGCTAGCGCCGCTCCCGCGCGGGCGGGACGGCGATTTCGAGGCGCTGGTTGCGAGTTCTGGCCGTCGACAGTTCGACCGACCACGAGAGCGTGGCCCTGGTCCAGGGCGGACAGGTGTTGGGCGAGGTCCGCATGACCGCCGCCCTGCACTCGCGCCGCCTGCTGCCCGCCATCGAGCTCCTGCTGGGCAGCGCCGGCCTGAGGCCCGCAGAGATCGACGCCTACGCGGTTACCATCGGCCCTGGCTCTTTCACCGGCTTGCGGGTCGGCCTGGCCACCGTGCAGGGCCTGGCGCTGGCGGCGGGAGTGCGGTGCCTGGGCCTGCCGACGCTGGACGTGTTGGCGGCCCGCATCGCCGGGACAGCCGACGCCCTGGTGGCGTTGATGGACGCACAGCGGGACGAGGTCTTCGGTGCCGTGTACGACGGTGCTGCACGCCTCCAGGGGGATCGCCGGATTGGAGTCGTCGAGTCCTTCCTGGAGGCACTACCCGAGCGAACCGCCTTTCTCGGTGATGGCGTCGCCCAGCACCGCGACCGAATCCTGGCTCGTCTGCCGACGGCGGTGTTTCCTCCGCGGTCGCGCTATCTGGCCGGGACCTTGGGACTGCTGGCGGAGCCCCGGCTGGCCGGCGGGGAAGGCGCGCCGCCGGATGCCTTGCGCCCGCTGTACCTGCGGGGCGCCCACCTCCGCGGGGCCAGGGCGTGAGCCAGGTGTTCCTGGAGGCCGCCTGCCCAGACGATCTGGCCGCGTTGGTCGCCCTCGAAAGGCGGTGCCACAGCCACCCCTGGAGCGACCAGGCCTTTCGCAACGCCATCGACGATGCTCAGGCGCTGGTGCTAGTCCTGCGCGGCGCCGGCGCCCGAGCCATCGTCGCCTACGGCGTGTTTCAGATGGTCGCTGACGAGCTGCACATCCACAACCTGGCGGTGGCTCCCGAGCAACGGGGTCGTGGCCTGGGTCGGCGGCTTCTGGCCTTGGTTCTGACGATGGCCTCCCGGCGGGGAGGCCGCACCGCACACCTCGAAGTGCGAGCCAGCAACCAGGCCGCCCTGGGGCTCTACCGAGCCGCCGGCTTCCGGACCGTGGGTGTGCGCCGGGGCTACTACGATTCACCGCGGGAGGATGCTGTCCTCCTCAGCAAGGAGGGGCTGCTCTGCTCTGCGAACGGATCGAGCCGTGATTGAATTCGCGGGGGCCGCGTGCTACCTTCGCGGCGAGAGGGGCATCCCTCCGTCCCGGGCCGTGTGGAAGACCACTTGTCACGTCCAGAGAGCCAAATCAGGGAGGTGTTCATGTCCCAGCACCCCGATCCCCAGAGAGAAGAGCTTCTTCAGAATGAGGAGTACCGCCGACTCCACGAGCAGCACCACGAGTTCGAGACCCGTCTGGATTCGCTGGCCTCCAAGGTTGTGCTGAGCGACGACGAGCAGTTGGAGGAGACGACGCTCAAGAAGAAGAAGCTCTACCTGAAGGATCGGATGGAGGCTATCGCCCGCAACCTCCGCGAGGCGACGGCGCACCCGTAAGGCGAGGGTCCTCGCCAGCAGAACCGCGGCGGAGGGTGCTCAAGCCCTCCGCTCTTTCGTTTCAGCTCCGGAGGGAGCGCCCTCCCGTCGAGAGAGAACAATGTCCATCGCCCGCGAAGGTTGGCCCTACGTCATCGCCCTGCTGGTGCTGGGGTCCTTTTCCCTGGTCCTCCGCTTCTACTGGCTGGGGGGGGTCTTTGTGGCCCTGGCCGTCTTCACCTGCTTCTTCTTCCGCGACCCGGAGCGGGTGGCTCCTCCCGGGGCCAGGCTGGTGCTGTCGCCGGCCGACGGCAAGGTGGTGGTGGTGGGGCCGGCGCCGGAGGCGAACCCCCTGGGGCCCGGGGCCCAACAGATCTCCATCTTCCTCTCCGTCTTCGACGTGCATGTGAACCGGGCGCCGATCGCCGGGCGGATCGCCAAGGTCGACTACCACAAAGGCGCCTTCCTGCCCGCTTTCGATGACAAGGCCTCGCTCCGCAACGAGCAGAACGCGGTCACCCTCGAAGAGGGTTCCCGGCGCCTGGTCTTCAAGCAGATCGCCGGCCTGATCGCCCGCCGCATCGTGTTCCGGAAGCAGGTTGGGGACCAGGTGGCTGCCGGCGAGCGGGTCGGCATGATCAAGTTCGGGAGCCGAGCGGATGTCTTCCTGCCGCCTGAGGCGACGATCCGGGTCAGGAAGGGCGACCGGGTGTCGGCGGGCACCTCCGTCCTCGGCGAGTACCCGCGATGAGGGACCGCAAGCGACCGGCCCGCTTCCGGCGCGGGGTCGCCATCCTGCCCAGCCTGTTCACCACTGGGAACCTGTTCCTCGGCTTCTGGGCCATCATCAAGGCCATCCACGGCGAGTACGCCGAGGCGGCTCCTCTGATCGCCTGGGCCATCGTCCTCGACCTGCTGGACGGACGTATCGCGCGGATGACGGGCACCGCCAGCGAGTTCGGGGGCGAGCTGGACAGCCTGGCCGACGTCATCTCCTTCGGAGTGGCGCCCGCCGTTCTCGCCTACTGCTGGGGTTTCACCCTGATGCCTCGAGTCGGCTGGCTGGCGGCCTTCCTGTTCGTGGTCTGCGGCGCTCTGCGCCTGGCCCGCTTCAACGTTCAGCGTCATGCGGTAGACGGGCGCTTCTTCGTGGGCCTTCCCATCCCGGCGGCGGCGGCGCAGGTCGCGGCCTGGGTCAACCTGTTTCCGGATCCGCTCCGCGACCGATCGCAGGCCACGGTGGCCCTCTGTTTCGTGGTGGTGCTCGCCTTCCTGATGGTGAGCACCATCCGCTATCGGTCCTTCAAGACCTTCGATCTGCGCAGCCGCCGCAGCTACCTGGTGGTGCTGGGGATCGCTCTGCTCTTCCTGCTGGTGGCGCTGCATCCCAAGTCGGTGCTCTTGGTTTTGGCCAGCCTCTTCTGGTTGTCCGGCCCGGCGGCCTATCTTCTCGGCCTGCTCCGGCGGCGCACACCGGCCGGCGAGGAGCAAGAGAAGCCGGCCACCGCGTGACGGCCGAGGCGGTCACCCACCCGTCGGTAGGCGTGGGAGCGGTTCTCGTCCACCAGGGCGGGATCCTGCTGGTGCGCCGGGGGAAGGAGCCGCTGCGGGGACGCTGGACGATTCCCGGTGGCACCGTCGAGTTGGGGGAAACCCTGGAGGACGCCTTGATTCGCGAAATCCAGGAGGAGACAGGTCTCACCGTCAGGCCGCGGGAGCCGCTCCTGGTGTTCGACCGGGTCGAGAGAGACGCCGGACGGGTTCGCTATCACTACGTCATCATCGACTACCTTTGCGACTTCGTGGCGGGGACCCTGCACGCGGGTTCCGACGCCCTGGAGGTGGCCTTGGTCAACCCCGAAGACCTCCCGGCCTACCAGTTGCCGGAGCAGAGCCTGGAGGTCGCCCGCGAGGGCTTCCGGCGAGCCGGCGTTCCGGTTTCCTGAATCCCCTCGCCCGCTCGCGCGCCGTGCGTTCTCGACTGCCCGACTGCGTCCCCTGCGAATCGGGCTTGCCTCCACCCGGCGGTTCCGCTACCATGTTCAAGTAACGTCTCCGGTTTTGACGCGCAAGTGGGCGGTAGGAGGGCAGAATGAAGGCTGTCATCGGCGTGTTGGCCCTGGGTCTTCTCCTGGGCGCCTCGGGTGCGGAGGCGGGTCTTTTCGGCTCCAAGAAGAAGCTGCCGCGTCCCATCGATTGGCCGGTCGTGCGGCCCAAGGTGCAAGAGGGCCACAAGCCCGGAAAGCGGCAGCGGCATCCTACGGTGTCCTCGCTTGAACTGAACCTGCCGGCCCACGCGTAAACGGGAGCGATCGGCACTCAGCAGTCAGCGATCAGCTACCGAAGGGGCCTGAGGCTGGGAAGCGACAGCGTCGAACTGCGGTCAGATCGTCTCCGATCGTTCTTTCGGGCTCCACGGCATCCCCAACATCGCGTCACCTGCCGGAGCTCAGCGCTGTTCGCTGATCGCTTCCGTCGGGGCGCCGACCGCTCGCGCTTCGCTATTCGTGTTCGTTCTTCGTGTCCTTCGTGCCTTTGTGGTCGCCGTTGTTCGGAACCGGCAGCCAGAGCGTCGCCCGGGTTTCCCGGCCCGGCTCGCTGACGAGCGCTACCCCGCCCCCGTGATCCTCGGCGATCTTCTTGACCAGAGCGAGGCCCAGGCCGCTCCCGGTGGCCTTGGTCGAAAAGAAGGGCTCGAACACGCGGTCGCGGATGTCGGGATCGACGCCCGCGCCCGAGTCCGCGACCTCGATTAGAACTCGCTCTCGCTCGGCCCGCACACGGACCTCGAGTCGCCCCTGCTCGCCGACCGCGTGCAGGCCGTTCTCGATCAGGTTGACGACGGCGCGCTCCAGAAGCCGGCGGTCGGCGAGCAAGGGCGGGCAGTCGTGTTCGATCTCCACCACCAACTCCACCCCCGGCGGCAACGCCCGGCGATAGGATGACAGCACATCACTGACCAGAGCCCCTGGATCCAGAGTATCCCGGCTGGCCACCGGCGGGCGGGCGAAGGCCGAGAACTCGTGAACGATGCCGCGCAGGGTACGCACCTGTTTCAAGATGGTGTCGGTGCAGGACTCCAGGGCGGCCGCGAAGTCGATGCCGGGATCCCGATAGACGCGACGCAGATGCTCCGCCGAGAGTTGGATGGGCGTCAGCGGGTTCTTGACCTCGTGCGCCACCTGGCGGGCCATCTCCGCCCAGGCGGCAAGGCGGTTGCTCCGCTCCAGGTCGTGGCGCTGGCGATCCAGGTCTCCGGCCATCTGGTTGAAGGCCTCCACCAGCCCCTGGATCTCGTCCCGAGTCGTGGGCTCCACCCTGGCCTCGAGGTCGCCCCTGGCGATGCGATGGCTGGCGGCGGTGAGTTCCCGGATGGGCCCCGAGATCTTGCGCGCCATCGATTGCGCGATCAGAGCCGCCAGCACCAGGAAGGCCACCGATGCCAAACGAATGGTGCGGTCGAGGTCTTCGACCGCCGCCGACACCTCGCGCTGGCGCAGGGCCAGGGGGATGGTGAGGATCCCCTTCTCGGGAACCCCCAGCCGCGCCGGGACCGAGGCCACCAGATAGGAGAGATCGCCGATCCGCTCACTCTCCAGAACGAAGGGCTGCCCTTCCAGGGCCAGCGCGCGGTAGGCGGGCCCGGAAACCCGGGGAGCCAGCAGGCCGGAGGCGAACAGCTCGCGCTTGGAGGAGGCGGCCAGGCGGCCGCGCTCGAACAGCGAGAGGTCGTTGCGGATCAGACCCGCCACCCACACCAAGGGCTCGTCCCCAAGGGGCGCTCCCCCGGCCGACTCGCGCCGCTGGAAGAAGGCATAGTCCTCGACCAGCTGGCGAGCGAAACCGGCCCGCTCCAGAGCCTGGTTCTCGAACTCGCGTTGCAGGCGGTCGGTCACGAAGCCGCGGACCGCCACTTGCAGCACCATGACTGGCCCCACGCCCAGCGCCACCATGGCCACGAACAGGCGGGCGGTGAACCGGCGCTGGACCGCGTGCACCAGCGAGGCCAGGGAGAAGCCGGGCCGACCCCAGAGGGTCCTGAGCAGGAGCAGGGCGAGGAGCCCCGACACCGCCACCAGCGTCAGGCCGGCCACCCCTTCCACTAGGTCGGCCGCATAGCGACCAGTTGCCGCCTGGGCGTAGCCCAGGGCGAAGATGGCCCGCTGGTTGCCGAACAGGAAAGCGCGATGGGGCGAACCGTCGACCTCGATCCGGCCCCAGAGGCCCGACCCTTGCCCCACCTTGGCCGGCGGCGTCCCCAGGGCAGCCAGCCGGCTACGCGCCACCTCCGGGGGCAGGGCCGGGGCCCGGGTGGCGGAGCTGAAGAGCAGTTCTCCCGACTTCGCATCGTAGACCAGCAAGACCAACCCTCGAGCCCGATGGGAGCCCGCGCTGGCCGGACGGAACAGCAGGGAATAGGGGTCTCGGCTGCGCAGGAAGGGCAGGTTCCAGTAGTCGTCGCCGACCTGAACGTGCAGGGCGCCATGAACATCGCCGTGGTAGCTGAGCCGGCGGCGAGCGTGGAGCAGCGTGCGTTGGGCGCTCCCCAGGGATGCGGTCTCGGTGCTGGTCCTCCATCGATTCTCGGCCGGCAGGGAGCGGGCCGAGGGATCGAGCGAGGGCAGATTCAAGGCGAAGCGGCTGATCACGGAGCCCTTGGGGTCCTGGACCTCGATGGCGGACGAGAAGCCGTGGACCGCGAGGTCGGTCATCGACCACAGGGCGAAGGCCAACTCCTCCAGGCTCTGGGAGCGCCCGGAAGCGGGCGCCTCTTCCAGGACATCCATGGTGTCGAGGCGGCGCAGGCTGCTGGCCAGCACCTGGTCCCGCCACTCCGCCTGGCGCAGGGCGGCCGGGGCGTAGCTGGTCTCGACGCGCTGCCGCAGGTCGGCCTCGGCGGCCTGAAAGACGGCGGGGCAAAGGAAGGTCGCCAGCAATGCCGTGATGGCCACGGCCAGGCCGGCCCGTACCTCTCCGCTGGCCCCGGCCAGCCAGAGCCCGTAGCGCCGGAGCCCGGCCCCCAAGAAAGCGGTGACCAGGGCCAAGGCGAAGGCCAGCAGGACGACCGGCGGAGGCTGCCGCCAGGCGGCCAGGGTCGCCCCCAGCACCCCGACCCAAACCACCACGCGGATCAGGCGCCCCCCCCAGGCGGCGGGCCAGCGACCGGCCAGGGCGTGCAGGAGTGCGGCCAGCAACCCGGCGCCGGCCGCCAGCAGCAGGAGAGCGAGGTGTATGGTTAGGTGGGTGCGGCTGGCGGGAATGAGGGACACCGTCTCCAGGTCCAGGGTCGAACGGCGGAGGGCGTCTCGGGCAGCCGCCAGCACCAGGACCGAGAGGCCGACCGAGCCCAGGCAAGCGACGATCGCGAGGAGGTGGGAGGAGGGCCGCAAGGCGAGCCTGGGGAGCATGCGCCTCGCCACCAGGTAGGCGAGAGCCAGGGCGCAGCCGGCGGTGAGGAGCAGGTCCGCGGGAGTGCGCAGGAGCGGACCCAGCGCGGGGTTGGAGTAGAAGGCGGGCTCCAGCAGGGGCGAGTTCGCCGGGAGTGGAGCGCCCAGCTGCAAGAGAGCCGCCCGCACGGCCAGAATGCCGAGCGCGCGCGTCCCCGGGCCGGGTCGGACCCGGATCCAGGCGCCGGCCAAGGCGACGGCGAGCACCGAGATGACGATGCGATAGGCGGTCCGCAGTGTCTGCTGGGGGGGGGCCCCGCCGCGCGAGCTGACCCGCAGGAAGGCCAGAGGCAGTTGATCGGGAGCCCGGAGCAGGCTCTCCTTGGCCAACAGAGCAGGGTCGAGTGGCGGGAACGGCTCCGGGGGATCGGAGGCCAAGCGGGCATCCAGGTAGCGGATCTCCAGGCCCTGATCGGGCCCGATCAGCAGGTCGAAGTCGGGCAGCACCTGGTTGCGGAGGTTTCGGCGCGCTGCCACCGTCACGGAGGCGGTAGCGACGCCGCGGAGAGCGCCCGGGGGGCCGGGGAGCGGGACCGCGGCCACCAAGGTCGTAGTGACGCTGCCCTCCAGGACGAACACCGAATGCTCGGGCACGATCCCATCGAGTGCGGCCGAATCCGGAGCACCCCCCGACCAGGCCAGTAGACCCGAGGGGAGGGCATGGATGGCCAGAGCCGGAGCGTCCGGCTGGTTGGCGCGTAGTTCCTCGAGGGAACGAAACAGGCGGACCAGGGCCGAGCGGTCTCCGGCTAGGGCCCCAGCCGTGTGCGGGACCGCGGCGGCGCTCTCGGCGGAGGAGCGAATGCGCTCCACAAGCTGGCCCTTGCGCCGCTCGACCTCGCGAAGCTGAGTCGTCAGCCGGGACTCGGTGCTCTGTGCCCAACCCCGCGCCTCCAGGGCGATGTGGATGTGGGCTGTCGCGCTGAGCCCCGCGAGCACGGTGGAGGCCAGCGCCAACCGCCAGAGGAGCCCTCGCCAACCCAGGATCGCCAGGGCCACTTCGAGCGCAAGCAGGGCCGGATGCCGGTGCTGTAGGGCCGCATCGGTTGCGGCCACGACCGCTACCAGTAGAGCGGAGTGGGGCGCTATGACCTGCGGAAGGGAGGCGAGCCGCCGCCAGACGAGGGCCGGCATGAATGAGGGATGGTAGCCTCGCCCTGGGACCGGGTCAACGTGTGCCGACCTGTGATCGGGGACATGACACACTCACGGGCACGGCTCTTGCTCTCGGCTGCGATATACTCGCGCTCCGAAAGGCGCGAATCAGGAAGCGAGGGTCTTGAGTCATGTCGCTCTCAGTCGATGGCCTCTTTTCCACGGCGGCTCGTGGCATGCGGTTCTCCGCCATCCGGCGGATGAGTGCCCTCATCGAGAAGCCCGGGATCATCTCCTTCGCGCCCGGCCAGCCGAGCCCTGACACCTTCCCGGTCGAGAGCTTCCGCAGCATCATCGAGGACATCCTGACTCGGGAAGGGCCCGCGGCCTTTCAGTACACGCTCACCCGGGGAGTGGGCACCCTGATCGCAGCCGTTCGCGAGTACGCCAGAGCCAAGGGCGTCGAAGCCAGCAGCGCGGAGACCATCGTGGTCGAGGGCAGCCAGATGGGCCTGGATCTGGTCTCCCGGGTACTCCTCGATCCCGGGGACGCGGTGCTGGTGGAGCTCCCGTCCTACATCGGCGCCACCTCCGCCTTCCGCGCCGTGCAGGCGCACATGGTAGGCGTTAGGCTTGACGAGGAGGGTCTGGACCTCGAGGATCTAAGACGCCAGCACCGCCAGCAACTGGCTGCCGGCCGCAAGGTGAAGTTCCTCTACGTCATACCCAGTTTCCAGAACCCCTCGGGCGTCAGCCACAGCCTCGATCGCCGGCGGGGCCTCATGGAATTGGCGCGTGAGCTGGATCTGCTCATCCTGGAGGACGATCCCTACGGCGATCTGTACTTCGAGGACGAACCCCGGCCCACCCTCAAGTCGATGGATGCCGAGGGCCGCGTCCTCTACCTGTCGTCCTTCTCGAAGATCCTGGCTCCCGGACTGCGCACGGCCTTCTTGATCGGCCCCGAGGAGATCCTGGCCAAGGTGGAGATCGCCAAGCAGTCGGAGAATCTCTGCGGCAGTAGCCTGGATCAGCGGATCATCCTCGAGTGCTTGAAGCGCGGCCTGATCGAAGAGCAGAAGTCGCGGATCCGGCCCTACTACCGTCAGAAGCGCGACATCATGCTGGAGGCTCTGGCCGCCGAGATGCCCCCCGGGGTCCGCTGGACCAAGCCGGCCGGGGGACTCTTCGTGTGGGCGACCCTGCCCGAGGGGTTGGACGCCGAGAAGCTCCTGGAGGCGGCGGTCGCCGAGGGTGTCGCCTACGTGGCCGGTGCGCCCTTCTTTGTGGACGGCAGCGGAGCCAACACCCTGCGCCTGACGTTTGCCAAGGAGGCCCCGGCCACCCTGGCGGAGGGCGTCAAACGGTTGGCCAAGGCGGTCAAGACCAGCCTGGTCGACGCCGGGGCCGCCACCGCCTGATCGACGACGGTCGACGGTGGCCGGCGTCGCCGGGTGGGCCGTCGACCGCCAAATCCGCGACTGCAAGGGCCGCAACCGACTACAGGCGGTAGAGCATCCAGTAGATGACGACCCCGGTGACCGAGACGTAGGCCCACACCGGCAGGGTGATGCGGGCGAGCCGGCGGTGAGCCTCGAAGCGCCCGCCCAGGGCGCGTGACAACGTCACCAGGACCAGCGGGACCACGGCGGCTGCC
>Ga0209342_10002454_pt1 | contig 19915 bp, 17 predicted proteins | sample RifCSP16_2_FD_184023 | JGI IMG/M metagenome (GOLD analysis project Ga0209342, IMG submission 184023) | Soil microbial communities from Rifle, Colorado - Rifle CSP2_sed 16_2 (SPAdes) (version 2) | ecosystem: Environmental > Terrestrial > Deep subsurface > Rock core/Sediment | place: Rifle... | reverse complement strand
ATTCTGCATGGAGAAGCCTATGGCCATGATGTCGAACACGGCGAGGGCGATGCCCAGATCACCGCTTCGTCCGCGTTCCTCCACGCCGCCGGCCGAGCGCCGCACCTCGCGAATGGAGCCCCCGAAAGCGATCAGCCCGAACCGGTACACCAGCGACCCCACGCCCAGGGCCTCGTACGGGCGCCCGCCCGCGCCGCGGCTCAGACCCACCAGGGGAATGGAATCCCCGCCGACGTACGCCAGCCCCAGGCCGACATCGAACTGCGACAACCGCCAGCCGAGCGCCGCCGTTCCCGCCACGGCGTTGAACCGGGTTCGCCGGTACGTCCCCTCCAGGCCGATGTGCCGCAGCGTGGCGATCCCCACCGGATTGGCGAACACCGCTCCCGCGTCGCCCACCAGCGCCGCGCCCGCACCGTGCAGGCCGGCGCTGCGGACCGAGCCCGGGAGACTCAGGATCGAGGGCGGGGACGACTGCGCCTCGAGTGGCCCCCCGGCCGCCAGGAGCCACACCGCCAATGCCGCCGTCGCTCGCGCTGCGTCAGCGAAGGCGGATGACATCGAGCCGGGCCGGCACCGGGGACGAGAACGGTGCGCCGCTGCCCTGCGTGAACTGGAGCCCGAATCCTTGCTGGCCCGCCAGCTGCACGGCCAGGAAATAGTCCCCTGACCCGGCGCGCAGGATGCCGTTCGCGGTAAACGTCCCCCCCAATACCACCCGTGGCTCGAGCGGAAAGGGCCGATCGAAGGTGTTCGGCGCCTGCCGGTTGAGGTCGGCGTAGGTCCGGCGGAAGGACCAGGTCCGGTAGGTGAGTCGGCCGGGGGCGGTGAAACCCGGGAGATCGGACACGTAGTTGGCGAAGAACCATTGGGGCAGCAGCGTCGCCACCGGCTCCCCGGTGGCCCCGGCGATGTTGTCCGCGCCCGTGCGCCCGGTTTCCGAGAGTCTCCGAGTCACGTCGCCGCCGAACTGGTCCGTCACCCATCGCACGAACAGCCAGGCCGCGCCCCGCTCCTCCAGGGTCCCCGTCCCGCTCTTGAAGAACGTGAACCGCGCGCCCGGGTCCTTGAGGTACTTGTACGCGTTGAACAGGTTCCCCAGGACGAACTCCGAGAACTGCGACGTGTCTCCCTGCGCCAGGAAGTGGAACCCGCCCAGCTCCTCCGCCAGATGGGACATCGCCTCGTTCAGCCACAAGGCTTCACCGGACCCGCCGCGCAGCATGACGTGCTGGTAGTAGCTGATCATGTGCTGGAACTCGTGCACAAAGGTCACCGGGACCAGGCGACGCACCGTGCTCACAGCGAACTGGCAGGTGACGGCCTGTTGGGGATCCGGGACGATCGCGTAGAACACCTCCGCCTGGTTGGAACGGTTGTCGTCCTTGAACGCCGGGTCAATGTCGATCGCGTAGAAGAACCCCGTAACGAACGACTCCGAACAGTTCTCTTTGGGCGTGAGCTGGTTGACGACCGGCGTGAACAGGATGAACAGAATACCGTTCTCGTCCACGTCCGACTCGACTCCGAACGCGGCCGTGCCGACACCGTAGAGGTCGCTGTCGAACATGCCCCCGAGCGCCTGGAAGTCCGAGTCGGTGAACCCGCCCGCCGGAGCCGACTGGTCCTGGTAGATGGCCGCGTGTTTCCCCGCGTACTTTAGGGTCGCGGTCACCTGCGTGAAATCTTCCGTCTTGCTGCAGGTCACGACGTTACACACCCGGAAGGTGCGCGACGCCGAGGGAGCAAACGCCGGGGCCACTTCGCCCAGCGCCCGGGGCACCATGGCGGGATGCGGTCGCGCGGCATGGTCGGCTTCCAGGCCGCGCAGGTAGTCGTGGAACCGCATCGCGAACGGCAACGCCAATGGAAGCCCGGGCGCCACGGCCGGAGCGGCCAGCTGCGAATCGCCCGTCAATCGATAGGTCATGGAATCACCGGCCAAGCCGGTCACCAACTGGGGCGCCAGCAGGTACTTCACGCTGTCGAGTCCGGCCGCGGGGAACCGGGCGCAGCCGGCTACCTGGAGCGGGTCAAGCACGGCATACTCGCCCACCGCCAGGCGGACGGGGTCCACCGAGGACACGAAGGTCGCCGACGCCACGTTGCTGGGCGCGGTCCCCACGCGGACCACAACCGACACGTTCCCCGGCGCCAGGCACACCGGCACCGTGGCCGTGATCGTCGTGGTCCCCGCAACCGTGAGCACCCGGGCCGTGGCACCGCCGATCTCCACGACCGCACTCGCCGCGAACCCCGACCCCTGTACCGTGATGGTATCCCCGCCGGTGAACGACGACGGCGTTACCCCCGAAATCACGGGCGGCGCCGTCGCGGTCGCCGTGAAGCTCACCGCTTTGCCGGGGTTCCGCTTCAGCGCCGCTCGAACGCCGTAGGCCCCCGCGGTGGGCCCCAATTTCAGGGACACGACCGCGCGCCCTTCCCCGTCTGCCAGCGTCACCGAGTCGCTCAAGGCGGCGCCCGTCCCGGCGGTGATGGCCCAGCGCACTTCCGCTCGGGGCGCGGGCGTGCCGTCGCTCCCTCGGACGTCCACCGCCAGGGGCGCCGGCAGCATGCCGCCCGCGGGCGCGCTCTGTCCGTCGGTGGCCGCCACCCGTTCGAGGTTGGCCGGCAGCACCACGCCGTCGCTGCCGCCGCAGGCGGTTCCCACCCACACGACCACCACCGCCGCTCCTTTGTGCAGAGCCACCATCGATCTCACGGACGACCTCCCCAGGGCCTCTCGTACCGGGTCTCTAAACCGCGATACCGGGGCAACTTACGAGCCTCGCGCCGGTTTTGACAATGCTCCGGGCGCGGCATAGCTTACCCCAAGACCCAAGAAAAATTTCACGTCAGGCGCATCCTGGATGCCGTTCGTCCATCTCCATACGCATTCCGAATACTCGCTGCTCGACGGGGCGAACCGTATTCCGGACCTCGTGGCCCGGACCGCCGAGCTCGGTATGGACACGCTGGCGATTACAGACCACGGCAACCTGTTCGCCGCAACGTCATTCTATCAGCAGGCCAGAGCCGCCAAGATCCGTCCCATCCTGGGCTTCGAGGCGTACCTCGCGTTCGGCTCGCGGCACGCGCGGGAGCGGCCGCCGGGCGCTCCGGCGTTCTACTCCCACCTCGTGCTCCTGGCCAAGAACCGCACCGGCTACCACAACCTGATCAAGCTCTCCTCCATTGGATTCCTGGAGGGGTACTATCGGCGGCCCCGCATTGATAAGGACGCCCTGGAACGGCACAAGGACGGCCTGGTGTGCCTCGCGGCGTGTCTCTCCGGTGAGGTGGCCCTATGGCTGCGCCAGGGCAACCTGGAGGCGGCTACGCAGTCGGCCGAGTGGTTCGCGCGGACCTTCGGCCCTGGCGGCTTCTGGCTGGAGGTGCAGAACCACGGCATTCCGGACGAGAAGGTGGTGGCCGAGGGGGTCTTCCGCCTGGCCGACACGCTGGGCCTCCCGGTGGTGGCGACCAACGACGCGCATTACCTGCGCCGCGAGGACGCGGAAGCGCACGACGTGCTGCTAGCCATCGGCACGGGCAAGGACCTGGACGATCCCAAGCGCTTTCGATTCGTGGGGGAAGAGAGCTACCTCAAGTCCGAAGCCGAGATGCGCTCCCTGTTCCCGGGGCGCGAGGACGTCCTGACCAACACGGCGTGCGTGGCCGACCAGTGCGAATTCGACTTCGAGAAACGCTACTTCCTCCCGCAGTTCCCCAGGGCCCCCGAGTATGCCTCGGACGACGCGCTGCTGGTGGAGCTGGCCACCCAGGGCGCCGAACGGCGCTACGGATCGCCCCTGCCCGCCCCCGCGCGCGAGCGGCTGGACTACGAGCTTTCGGTCATCACCACGACGGGATACGCCGGCTATTTCCTGATTGTCCACGACTTCATCCGCGCGGCGCGCGAGCGCGGCATTCCCGTGGGACCGGGCCGCGGCTCCGCCGCCGGCTCCCTGGTGGCCTACGCGCTCGGCATCACCAATGTGGATCCGCTCAAGTTCGACCTGCTGTTCGAGCGGTTCCTGAATCCCGAGCGCATCTCCATGCCGGACATCGACGTGGACTTCTGCTTCGAGCGTCGCGGCGAGGTGATCGAGTACGTGCGGGAGCGCTACGGGCGGGCCAGCGTCGGCCAGATCATTACCTTTGGCACGCTCAAGGCCCGCGCGGCGGTGCGCGATGTGGCCCGGGTGCTGCGCTTCACACCGGGGGACGCCGACCGGATTGCCAAGCTGATTCCGTCCGGGCCGGCCTACGCCCTGGCGATCGCCGAAGCGGCCGACAAGGTGCCGGAGCTGTCCAGCATGCGGCGCTCCGATGCCAAGGTGGCCCGGCTGCTGGACCTGAGCCACCGGATCGAGGGCCTGTCCCGCCACGCGTCGGTCCACGCCGCCGGCGTGGTGATCGCCCCGGGGCCGTTGGCCGACTACGTGCCGGTCTGTACGCCGCCACAAAAGGAAGGCGCCAACGGCGCGGGCAGCGAGGAAGCCATCATTACGCAGTACGACATGATCGGCCTCGAGCAGGTCGGCATGCTCAAGATGGACTTCCTGGGCCTCAAGACGTTGACCGTGATTCACGACGCCACCGAGATGATCCGCGGGCGGCACGGCGTGACCGTGGACCCGGACGCCCTGGATCTGGATGATCCCGAGACCTACGCCCTGCTCCGCGCCGGCCGCACCGCCGGCGTCTTCCAGTTCGAATCGGCACTCGGCACCGACATGCTGCGCCAGCTCCGCTGCGACCGGTTCGACGATCTGGTGGCGACCAACGCCCTGGTGCGGCCGGGGCCGCTCGACTCGGGCATGCATCAGGTGTACATCCGCCGCAAACGCGGCGACGAGAAGGTCCGCTACCCCCACGCGGCGTTGCAGGAGGTGCTCCAACCCACCTACGGCGTGATCGTGTATCAAGAGCAGCTGATGCGCATCGTCAACCTGCTCGCCGGCTACAGCCTGGCCGAAGCCGACGTGCTCCGGAAGGCCGTGGGCAAGAAGGACCAGGAGCTCATCGAGGCGGAGTTGGGCCGCTTCGTCGAGCGCGCCGTCGCGCGGGGCCACGAGCGCCGGGTCATCGAGGACATCGCCGCGCAGATCGAGACGTTCGGCCGCTACGGGTTCAACAAGTCCCACAGCGTCGCGTACAGCATCCTCTCGTTCCAGACCGCGTGGCTGAAGGCGCACTACCCCGCCGAGTTCATGGCGGCGCTGTTGTCGTCGGAAATCGGCGACAGCGACAAGGTGGTGACCTACATCGCGGAGGCCCGGGAGCTGGACCTCAAGGTGCTGCCGCCGTCGGTCAACGAGTCCGGCTGGAAGTTCACCGTCACGGGAGACCAGGAGATTCGCTTCGGGCTGGGCGCCGTGCGCAACGTGGGCCGGGGCGCCATCGAGTCCATCATTGGGGGCCGAAAGGCGTCCGGACCGTACCGCTCGCTGCGCGACTTCTCTGAACGCGTGGACCTGCGGCTCTGCAACAAGCGCGTCATCGAGTCCCTGGTGGCGGCCGGCGCCTTCGACCAGCTGGGCGGTCACCGGGCGCAGCTGGTGGCGGCGCTCGACTCCACGCTCGCCGCCGCACAGCTCCGGCAGGCCGAGCGCGAGGTCGGCCAGGCGACCTTGTTCTTCGACGATGACACCGGCGTGGCGGCCGAGCGGGAGCCCGCCCCGTTGCCCGACGTGCCCGTCTGGACCGAGGCCGAACGGCTCACCCGGGAAAAGGAGGTCCTGGGATTCTTCATCTCCGGCCATCCGCTGGACCGTTTCCGCGACGAGGTGGCGTTGTTCAGCACCCGCTCGACCGCGACGCTCACGACCTGGAGCCAGCACCAGGTAACCACCGCCGTGGTGGTCACGGCCGTCACCCGCCGGATCAGCCGGAAGTCGGGCGCCGAATACGCCCGCCTCACGGTGGAGGATTTCCTCGGCACCGCCGAGGCGATCGTGTTCCCCGACAAGTGGAGCAAGCTCTCGGGGGTGATCGCGCCGGACGCGGCCCTCCTGCTGACCGGCAGCTACAGCTCGCGGGACCGAGAGGAAGACCGGGCCCCCTTCGTGGTGGAGGATGCCCAGCCATTGGCCGACCTCAAAGCCGGCGGTGCAATCGCCGTGGAGCTGGCCTGGCCACCCGGGCAGGGACCCAGCCGCGAGACGGCGCGCGCCCTGGCCGCGCTCTGCGCCGCGCACCCGGGCCCCGCGCCGGTCTTGGTGCAGTGGTCCGACGGCAACGGCGTGACCGCCAGGCTCCGGGCGCGCCGCCTCCAGGTCGAGCTCACCGAGACCCTGCTGGATGGGCTTCGGGGCGTGCTGGGGCCCGAGCAAGTGCGCCTGGTGCGCGCGAAGTAACTTCCTGACCATGGCCGCCGCTCCGTACCTCGACTTCGAGAAGCCGATCGCCGAGCTCCAGCGGCAGATCGACCACCTGCGTGAGCTGGCGACCGACCGGCAACTGGACGTCGAGCGCGAGATCGAACCGCTGGAGCGGAAGCTGGGCGAGCTGCGTCGCGAGATCTTCGGCAACCTGACACCGATGCAGCGCGTACAGGTGGCCCGCCATCCGCGGCGGCCGTACACCATGGACTACCTCGAGACCTGTTTTACCGAGTTCGTCGAGCTCCGAGGGGACCGGCTGTACCGCGACGACCCCGCCATCATCGGCGGCTGGGCCCGCCTCCGCGGCCGGTCGGTCATGGTGATCGGGCAGCAGAAGGGTCGCGACACCAAGGAAAACCTGAAGCGCAACTTCGGGATGCCGCATCCCGAGGGATACCGCAAGGCGCTGCGGCTGATGCGCATGGCGGAGCGCTTCGGCGCGCCGACCATCACGCTGATCGACACGCCGGGCGCCTACCCCGGCCTGGGCGCCGAGGAGCGGGGCCAGGCGGAGGCGATCGCGCGCAACCTGCTGGAGATGGCGGAGCTCCGCACCGTCCTGATCGCCGTGGTGATTGGCGAAGGCGGTTCCGGCGGCGCGCTGGCGCTGGGCGTGGCTGACCGGGTGCTCATGCTGGAGAATGCCGTGTATTCGGTCATCTCGCCCGAAGGCTGCGCCGCGATCCTGTGGAAGGACGCCTCGCAGAAGGAGCGCGCCGCCGAAGCCCTCAAGCTCACCGCGCCCGACCTCCTGCGGCTCCAGGTGATTGACGACATCGTGCCGGAACCGCCCGGTGGCGCCCACGCCGATCCCCAGCAGGCCGCCCGGGCCCTGGGCGACGCGCTGGACCGCGCGATTCGCTCCCTCGAGAAACTCTCGCCCGAGAAGCTCAAGCGACAGCGCGCCGGCAAGTTCCGGAGCATGGGCAAGTTCGCCGAGCGCTGATCATGCCGGAACTCATCGAAGTCCGGTTCAAGGGCAACCGGAAGGACATCTATACCTGGGAGAGCGGCGCGCCGCTCGCGGTCGGGGACCCGGTGGTCGTAGAGGCCGAGCGGGGGCTGGACCTGGGCGTGGTGTCGGCGGTGGGCGAGGTCGCCCAGAAGAAATGCGGCATCGGGTGCAGCGGTTGCGCCGTGGCGGCGCCCAAGGAGCCCAAAGGCAAAGTGGTCCGCGCCGCCGCGCCCGAGGAGGCCCACCTGGGCCAGGAGCTCCGCAAGGCGGAAGAGGACGTCCGCCGCAAGGTCATCGAGAAAGCCCGCGCCCATGGCCTGTCCATGAAGGTGTCCGACACCGAATGGCAGTGGGACCGGCGAAAGCTCACCGTCTACTTCACGGCCGAGCAGCGGGTGGACTTCCGCGCCCTGGTCCGCGAGCTCGCCGCTCTGTTCCGCACCCGGATCGAGCTGCGGCAGATTGGCGCGCGGGACGAAGCCAAGCGGCTCGACGGGGTGGGACGCTGCGGCCGCCAGTTCTGTTGCTCCTCGTGGCTCCCCGAGCTCAAGCCCGTCAGCCTGGCGCTGGCCAAGGACCAGCGGCTCTCCCTCAATCCATCGCAAATCTCCGGCGGCTGCGGACGGCTGCTGTGCTGCCTCCGGTACGAGCACGATTTCTACGTCACCAGCCGCAAGCGCTTCCCCAAGGAAGGCAAGGTGCTGCGGACCGCGCGCGGCGAAGAGCGGGTCCAGGCCGTGGACATCTTCCGGGAACGGGTCCTGTTGCGGGCCGCGGACGGCTCGGTGCAGGTCGTCCCGCTGGCCGAGCTCAAGGCCGAGGTGGCCACCCTGGCGGGCGAACCCCGGCCGGCCGAGCCCGCTCCGCCGTCTTCGCTGGTGACGTTCGACGAAGGCCCCACCGTCGTGACCACCGAGCGGGCGGCCGAAGCCGTGAGCCCGCACCGGAAGAGCCGGCGCCGCCGGCGCCGCCGCAAGGACCGGGGTGGCCGGTCCCCCAATCCCCCGGGGGGCGACGCCACCACCCCGTCCGACGAGGCCGTCGAGGACCACCCCACGGAGCCGCCGCCGAGTGAGTGACCGGTTCTACCTCACGACGGCCATTGACTACTCCAACGGCGAGCCACACATCGGCCACGCGTTCGAGAAGATTGGCGCCGATTGCATCGCCCGGTATCACCGGCTGCGGGGCGATCAGGTGCACTTCCTCATCGGGATGGACGAGCACGGCAAAAAAGTGGCCCAGGAGGCCGCGGCCCGCGGTCTGTCGCCCCAGGCGCTGGTGGACGACGTTGCCGCCAAGTTCCAGGACGCCTGGCGCACGCTCGCCGTCTCACACGATCAATTCATCCGCACCACCGAGGCCGCTCACCAGGCCGGCGTCAACGCCCTGATCCAGCGGATCTTCGAGGTGCGGCCGGACGATCTCTACGAACGCGCCTACCAGGGCTGGTACTGCGTGGGGTGCGAGCAGTTCAAGCGGGACAGTGAGATCGAAAACGGGCGATGCCTGACCCATCCCACCCGCGAGCTCGAGTGGAGCGAGGAGCGCAACTGGTTTTTCCGGCTCTCGGGCTATCAGCCCTTCATTCGCCGGCTGCTGGAGGAGCGCCCGAACTTCCTCCAGCCTACGGCCCGCCGAAACGAAATCCTGGCACTCCTGGACCAGGGACTCGACGACATTTCGGTCACGCGGGCCGGGCTGACGTGGGCCATTCCCTTCCCCCGCCCGCTCAGCACCGGTGAGCAGCAAGGGACCTGGGTGTGGTTCGATGCGCTGCCCAACTACCTCACGGCCACGGGATACCCGGACCCGGCCCACACCCGGCGCTGGCCCGCCCAGCTTCACATCATCGGCAAGGATATCACGCGCCTGCATTGCGTCATCTGGCCGGCGATGCTCGAGGCCGCCCAGCTGCCGCTCCCGGAGTCCGTCTGGGCCCACGGCTTCGTCAACTTCTCCGGCAAACGCTTCTCCAAGAGCGCCGGCGTACGGCTCGACCTGGCGGACGCCATCGGCCGTCACGGCCCGGACGCGTTGCGTTATTTCCTCTTGCGGGAAGTCCCCTGGGATGGGGACGGTGACTTCACATGGGAGCGTTTCGACGCCCGGTACGAAGCCGACCTCGCCAACGGCTACGGCAACCTCGCAAGCCGGGTCCTGGCCATGACCGCGCGCTATCTGGGCGGCGTCATCCCGGAAGCGGGCGAGGCGACCAGCCTCGACCGCGAGGGAGAGACCCTGATCGCCGAGTATCGCCAGGCCATGGACCGGCAGCTGCTGCACGAGGGAGCCCGGCAGGTCTGGCGGCTGGTGGACCGGGCCAACGGGTTCGTGGAGGAGACCGCCCCGTGGAACCTGGCGAAGCAGAGCCAAACAGACGCGCTGCGCTCAACCCTCGGCGCCCTGGCCCGTGCCCTGGCACGCATTACCCTCCTGGCGAGTCCTTTCATGCCCGGCAAGACCCAGGTGGTCTGGACCGCGCTCGGCCTACCTGGGGCGGTCCATGAGGCCGGGTGGGGACCCCTGGATGTGCCGCTCGTAGGGGGTCGAACGGTTCAGAAGCCAGCCCCGCTGTTTCCGAAGGCCACGGGCGACATCGTAACTACTTAGTATACAATTACTTACGATCTTGTATTTCCCTGTTGACAGATTCGTGACAAGCGGCCTATGTTTGCCCCTCTTGTCTGACGGACCGGAGCAGCCAGAAACCCGGCTCCGGCGCTAGCGCGAGGCGTGATGGACGAACGACACCGCTGGACCATTCTGTGGGTGCCGCACGGCTCCGGTACGACCCGCTCCTTTGGAGTGTCGTATCGGGCCGTGAAGCTGATTGGGGGCACCGCAGCGGTTCTGCTGGTGGTCGGATTGGGATTTGCCTACGGGGCCATCCGGAAGGGGGTAGATATCTCCCGGCTGGAGCGCCTCGAACGCGCCAACCAGCTGCTGGCGGAGCAGGTGATCCAGACCCGCACGCGGCTCCGCGAAGTGAACGACACCGTCACCACCATCATGAAGCGGGATCAGCTGGTCCGGCTGCTCGCGGGCCTGCCGCCCAACGACCCGGACGTGCAGCGGGCGGGTATCGGTGGACCGGCGGGCGTGCCCTCCGAGCGCGAGCAGGTCCTGGCCGAACAGCCTCTTGGACGCGAAGCCCTGCAGATGCAGGATGACGTCGAGGGGTTGATCCGCCGGGCCAACCTCCTGGCGCGGTCCTTCACCGAGGCCATCGACAGCCTCGAAGCCCACGGCGAGCGGCTGGCCCGGACGCCGTCCATCATGCCGACCCGCGGGTGGCTCACCAGCATGTTCGCGCAGGCGCGGATGCATCCGATCTTCCACGAAGCGCGCCGGCATGACGGGATCGACATCACCGCGCCGCTCGGCACGCCCATTGTGGCGCCGGCGAGCGGGTGGGTGGTCGACGTCAACACGGGCGACGCCTATGGCGATGGTTACGGGCAGTACGTCAGGATTGACCACGGCAACGGCATCGTCACGCTGTACGCGCATTGCTCCAAGGTCAACGTCCGCAAGGGGCAGCGAGTGCGCCGCGGCGAAGAGATCGCGCTGGTGGGCAACACCGGCCTCTCGACCTCGCCGCACCTGCACTACGAAGTGGAAGTCAAAGGCAAGACCGTCGATCCCCGGAAATACATCTTCCCCGAAAGCATCATCGTAGACTGATCCTGACGATCCACCGTTCCACCCGAAGAACGCGGCCGCCCGCACGCGCCCGCGGGCTCTGGCTCACGCTGGTCGCCGCCGCGTCGGTCGGCTGCGCCGGCGAAGCGGAGCTGGTGGTGCGGCTGGTGCGGCAGCCGGGCATCCCGCTCGCGGGGCTCGAGATCACCTTATTCCCAATAGACCCGGATGCGCTGCTGGACTCTCTCGCCACCCAGGCGCGAAGGCCCCGGCCGCAGTTCGCCGGGCTGGACGCGGAGATGGCAGCGTTCCGCGGCGGTGGGTCGCCGGACACTACCGGATCCACCAACGCGCTTCGTGCCTGGGACGCAGCCCGCGACAGCGTCGAGGCCCTGGGCGACACGCTCCGCGCCATGGACCGCGCATCGCTGGCCTACCGCGAGACCTACGGCCGGCTCCGGGCGCTGTACGACCGCCTGGGCCAGCGGGCCGCGGAGCGCGATCGTGCCCTGCGCGGCGGACTGAGCGGCGAACGGGACCTGGCCCTCCGGGTCGCCCGGGCCGCCGACTCGCTGCGCCGGTGGGAGCAGGTCGCGTACGCCGACCTCGCCAATCGGCTGGAGCGCGCGGTGCGGCAGGCCGGCCGCGACGTCCATCAGGTGTCCACCGATTCGTCCGGCGTGACGACGATCAGCCTTCCGCCGGGCCGGTGGTGGATCCAGGCGAGCGTCCGGGATCCCAGAAACCCGTTCCTGGAGCGGTACTGGAGCGTCCCGGTGACGCTCACGCCGCTGGTCGCCGTCGTGGTGCCCTTGATGGAGCAGACGGCGGTAACCCGATGGCGCCACTGACCGCGCGCCACTTGCGCGCGCCGCAGGCGGGGTACAGGTTGCCCCGATGAACCGCACCGTGGTGGTGGGCGCCGCCGCCGGGGTGGCCCTCGTGGGCCTCGCGGCCGCGAGCGTACTGAGCAGCCGTCGCGACGCCGCCCCGGTGGGCGCGCCGCCTGCCGCGGCCGCCGTCGCCTCCACGAACCCGCTGGGACGTCAATCCAACGAGCTGATGCTCGCGGCGCGCACCAAGGGCTCCAGCCAGGCGCCCATCGTCATTTACGAGGTGAGCGACTTCCAGTGCCCCTTCTGCCGGCAATTCTGGGAGGAAACGCTTCCGGCGCTGGAGCGGGAGTATATCAACACGGGCAAGGCACGACTCACGTTCCTCAACTTCCCCATCCCCCAGCTGCACGCCAACGCGCAGGCCGCGCACGAGACCGCCATGTGCGCCGCCCAGCAGGACAAGTTCTGGCGGATGCACGACCTGCTGTACCAATACCAGCAGGCCTGGGCGAGATTGCCCGACCCGGGGCCCTACTTCCTGGACCTCGCGGACTCGGCGCGCGCGGACCGGCAGGTGGTGGAGGCCTGTTTGAAGGGCGGGCAAGTGCGCGAGCTGGTGCAGGGAGAAGCCCAGGCGTCGTGGAACGCGGGCGTGCGGAGCACGCCCTCGTTCATCGTGCAGGGTTTGCTGCTGGCCGGCACCGCGCCCATCGGAGACTTCCGGCCGATCCTCGATTCGATCTACGCCGCGCGCACCGAAAGTCGGTGAGGGGGACCGGCAACACCCGCCCGTCTAGAACCGCCCCACCAGCGCCAGGCCCACGTCGTACAGCGCGTGGGTCCATGCCGTGATCCCGAATCCCCGCGCCGCGAACAGCCCGCTCAGCACCAGACCGGCCACCGCCCGAAAGGTGAATGAGGCAAGCGTCAGCCGATCGCCCAGCGGCCCGATGTAATGGAATCCGCTGAAGATCACGGCGCTCAGCACGATGGCGACCACGAGCGTCGCCGGACGCCGCAACCCAATGAATGTCCCCAGCGCCACCAGGCCCGAGACCAAGAGCACGCGAAACAACAGCTCTTCGTAGATGCCGGCGCCCAGTGAGACCACCAGCTGCGACGCCATGGGCAGGGTCGTGCGCCCCGGCGCCTGGACGGCGGCCAGGCCGGCGCCGCCGAGCGCCGCCGCGGTCAGCGTCGCGACCACGAAGCCGAACGCCGCGGCGTATACCACGCTCTCCCCCAGCATCGCCGCAAGCACGCCGGGCCGAAGCGGCCCCGGATGCCGGCTTCGATCCCGCCACACCGCCCAGGCTCCACCCACCAGCAGCAGCAGCCCGAACGCCGTGACGCCGTTTCGCCCCCCGAACGCCACGAACACGGTCTTGAGCAGCACGTCGGCGCCGTTCCGCACGCCGGCCAGCTGGGATGGAGGCAGGAGCGCCGTGAGGCCCTCGTACAGCAGGAGCAGGGGCAGCGCGAACGTGACGCTGTAGCGCGACTGCCGGCTGGCGGCGAGGTATTCTTGTAGCGACATGTCGGTCAAAGCTAGCGTCCTGGGGCCGGCCACTACAGCGGCCTACCGAGCGGCGTCGTGGACGGGTCACCGATTCGCCCCGGAAGGGGCCAGCCGCCGCGCGGCGCTGGCGCGGTGGCGCGCGTGGGCTTCGTCCCGCGGGCCCGGCCCGCTGATCTGGGTCCACGCCGCCTCGGTGGGCGAGGCGCTCACGGCGCTGCCGGCCTGCCACCGGCTCCGAGCGGCCACCGGGTCGGCCATCGCGCTGACGTACACGTCGCCCTCGGCGGAGCGATGGCCCGGTGGCTGGCCCGTGGACCGCGCCGACTATCTCCCTCCGGACCTCCCCGGACCAATGCAGGCCATGCTCACCGCGCTCCGGCCTCGCCTGGTCGTGTATTCGCGCGCCGATGTCTGGCCGGCGCTCACCGCGGAGGCCATCGCACGGGGCGTTCCCGTGGCCATCCTCGGCGCCACCGTAGGACCGCGCAGCGGCCGCCTTCACTGGCCGGTTCGCTCCATGCTCCACGCTCTGTATGCGGCGATGGCGTATGTCGGCGCGGCCTCCAGACCGGATGCGGAGCGGCTCGCTCGGCTTGGGGTGCGCCCGGCCGTGCTCGACCTGACCGGCGACCCACGGCACGACCAGGTATTGGATCGCGTGCCGGACGGGACGATTCTCCGGCAACTGGCGGACTGGGCGGCGTCAGGCGACGTCCTGGTCGCCGGCAGCACCGAACCGACGGACCACCCTCTCCTCCTCCAGGCGTTCTCCGCGGTCGTCCTGCGGCGACCCCACGCCCGCCTCCTGATGTGCCCGCATCATCCCAGCCCCGACCGCTGCCACCGGGTGGCCGCGGACGCGCGGCGTCTGGGGCTGGGCGCGTCCGTGTGGCAGGGCGGGCCGGCGCAGGCCTCGACGTCCTGTCTCATCGTGCAACGGGCCGGCGCGCTGGCGGACCTCTACGCGCTCGGAACGCTGGCGTATGTGGGAGGGGGTATGGGGTCACACGGACTCCACGCCGTGATCGAGCCCGCCGCCTATGCCGTCCCGGTCATCGTCGGCCCGCGGGGACACAGAGCCGACGCTGGGGTCCTGGTCCAGTCCGGCGGCGCCGTGGCACTGCCACGGCGCCAGGCGGCGCGCGCCCTGGCTCGTTGGTGGGAGACGTGGCTGGCCGACGGTGCCGCGCGGGCACGCGCCGGCCTCGCCGCGCGCGCGGCCCTGAGCGGCGGCGCCGCTCAAAGAACCGCGACACGTCTGCTGGAGCTGATGGATCCTGGCTGACGGCTGACCGTAGATGGCCGAAGGCCGATTATTGCCCGACCACACACCCCTCGAAGGACACGCTGCGAGGCGAGATCAGACCGACGGTGAGGCCGGTGATCAGCAAATCCGTAAACCGGGCACGGACCCGAATGCGGAGATTCGCCACCGACTGGGTCCCCGTCACCTGTCCGGCGAGGGCCCGCTCCAGGGACGGGCTGGACGCGGGTACGAGTCCCCACAGCAGGTAGACCGCCTTCCGCGACCGCCGAAACTCGGCGGTGCACGGGGCGTTGTCCGGCGGCGACGCGACGGTGACGTTGGCGCCCAACGTGCCGGCATCGAACGTCAGGGCGCACCCGGTCAATCCGAAGAGTCCCACGGCCAGAACGACACTCGTCGCGGTGCGCCAGTACCAAGGCAATGACACGGATCCTGATCCAGGGGGTGGGGTCTGGCCAGCAAGAACGGTGCGAAAGCTAGCGGGCCCGACACCCTTCCGGTACCGGCCGGGGCGGGCCGAGCTCACGGCGTCCCGGTGAGCTGCACGTGAACGCCGACGCCCGCGGTCATGCGGTGACCGCCGAGCAGCGTGATCCCGGGGGCCGCGCGCTCGAACGTCCGGAGCCAATCGAGCGCCACGTGCAAGCCGAGCCGGCCCTGGATGGCGGCCGCCACGCCGCCGGAGACCCCCACTCCGTTCTGCGTCGCCCGAACCGTGGAAAACGACGTCTGTGCGATTTCCAGCCGCGACGTGACCCACGGCGTGACCGCGCCACGGCCGGTGCGGAGCCCGGTATGCGTGGCGGCGATGCCGAAGGGAAACGTCCAATAGCTCGCGACCGTGTCGGCGGGACCCGCGCGGGTGTACCCGGCGCCGGCCATTGCGTGCAGGGCCAGTCCGCCGGAGCGACCGCCGAGCACCCGCACGAGTGCCGTGCCTCCGAACTGCGCGCTGGTGGATGCCCCGGCATCCCACGCGCCGGCCCCGGCGATCAGCTGGATGGCGCCTACCCCGCCGCCGATGCGGACGCCCAGGTGACGGGCGTGGCCCGAGGCATCGTTGAGCCCCAAGCCGTAGTCCAGCGCCCCAGCCCATCCCTGCCGGGCCGCCACGAGCGGAGAGATCGGAACGCTCTTGAGCTGCGCCGCGAGAGGCTGCCACCCCCACAGGAGCAGCAGCGCGGCGGCTGCGGAATGGCGCAAGGTCACTCCAAGCGGCGGCCCGGCGGGTTGGACCCACCGAACCTCCGAACCGTCAGATGATGGGTACGATCGGCAGACCCGGGATGGTGAACGTGTAATGCAGCCCGGCGCCGAACACCATTGTCTGAGTCTCAGGAAGCGTGAGGCTGCCGGTGCCGGCGGACGCCTTGGCGCTCAGCTTGGCGTAATCCACCGCCAGGTGCAGCCCGAGGCCCATGGGCATGCCCAAGTTGACGCCGCCCGACGCGCCAATGCCCGCCTGGGCCCGGCTGCCGCCACCGGTCACGCTGACGGCGTTGAATTGCAGGCGTGGCGCGCCCCAGACCTCAACGGAGAGACCCGGCGTGGGTGGCTTAATGGCCACGCCAAGACCAATGGGCACGCTAATGGTCTTGACCGAACCCGCCTTCAAGTAGCCGGCTCCCACCTGCAGGCTGAGCCCGATGGGCACCAGCGGCGGACTGAAGAGCTTGAGCGCCGCGTTGCCCATGAACTGGGTTTCCTTGTCCGCGCTGATGCCCGCTACCGTGACGTCGGGACTGTAGATGCCCACCCCCACGCCGATGGTGATCACCGGAAGGCCGAGTGTGGCTCGGGCGCCCAGGTTGTTGGGCTTCACCGATTCCCCCCCGACCACGTACTTCACCCCGTCGTACTTGAGATTCAGGGTGGAGCCGAAGTCCAGCGCCAATGTCAGCCCCGTGGGTTGCTTGGGGGAGAAATACACCGGGTTCCCGAGAAGCTGCGCTCCTGCGGGCCTGGCCAGTGCGCCGAGGACGAGCGCGGCGGTGCCGAGCCGAGCGACGTAGTGTTTCACGTTGGTCCCTCCTGAAAGATGCGGTGGATACCCTGTTGTCCAATCCGAGTTCACTTGCGGGCGGACGCAACAGCGGGGCGCTTCCGGTCACCCAGAGGCGCCCCGCCAGGCATGGTAATGCGTGAGGCGGCCAGCTTACATCCCCACCGGGCCGAGGCTGGGGATCTTGATCGTGTAGTGCACGCCCGCGCCGATCGTGATGGGCGCGCCGCCGTCGGCGTTGATCCAATCGGCAGCGAGGTGGAATCCGAGCCCCGACGGGAGCCCGACGTTCACACCACCCGAAGCCCCGATGTCCATTTCGGTGTCGCCGCCCTCGGGCTTCGTGATATGCAGACGAGGCGCTACCCACGGCTCCACCGACGCCCCCGGCGAGTTCACGTTGAAGGCCAGAGCCGCACCAACCGGGATAGTCATTAACCTAGTGGTTCCCACCTCGATGGACCCTACGCCAGCCTGGAGGCTGACCGTCACGGGTACCATTGGGCCTTTGACAACCGTAACGGCTACGTCGGCGCCGAAGGTCATTTCGCTCGTCCCGAATTCTGGCTTGACAGAACCCCCGCCCACCGTGATCGCGAACATGGGCAGACCGAGGGTCGCCCGGCCGCCGAAGTAATTCCCCTTGAGCGACTCGTCGTTCAGACCGCGGCCATAATCCCCCGCGATCGTGAGGCCCACCCCTTGCTTCGGAGAGAAATACACCGGGTTCCCGAACATCTGGGCCAGCGCCGGGCTGGCGAACAGGCCGAGGACCCCCACCATGGCAGACAACCGTGCGTGCTTCGCCGTCATACTCTCCTCCTCAAAAAGAGGTAAGCAGACCCGGGGCTTGGACCTCCAATCCGCCTATGCGGGCCCCGGAGGGCGCACCAACTACTAGAAAGGTCGGGGTCCGGAGTCAATAGCGGCCCCCGCCACGAGCGGCCTACCACATTGTCCGAAATCGGGACTTAATGTATCCAAACCGCCCCGATGGCGATCCCGTCGAGGTCGCCTACGCCGATGCTCAATCGGGCATCGAAGGCGCGGCTCAACCGGAAATCACCGCCCAACCCGAGGCCGAACCGCGCGTCGGTATCCCGCCCAAACGGCCCCAGGTCCGCGCTCACGATGAACAACGTGGGCTGGACATAGGGGACGATACTCACCTGCGAGTTTTCGACTTGGATCCGCCGCCCCAGCGAAAGGCCCACGGGGAGGATGAAGTCGGTTCCGTTGTTGATCTGGAGGCCGCCCCCGAAGATCAACGCCCCGTCCAGCGGAAAGTCCGCGCTATGCGTGAGGACCCGGTAGCGTCCCTCGACGCCCACCAGGAATTCCGTGTCGGCGGGACCGTCCGGGAAGGCCAGCCCGCCCCGGAGGCCGACGTCGAACTGCCCGGACGCGAACCGGTACACGCCCTCGACGGCCGTGCCGGCGTCGTAGTTGGGGAAGCTCAGTACCGCCCCAAACTCGGACCGGGTGAACGCCCGGTACGGGGCGTTGTACGACGGGGTGCCGGTAGCCTGCGCCAGCGCCTCGCCGGCCAGGCCGAAGCTCAGCGCGATCGCAACAACGGTACTACGATGCATGGGTGTCCTCCTCCGCGTGCTCGGTTACCAGTCGAACTGCGTCGTCCCGCACTTGCAGAAAGCCGCCACGCACCTTGAACCGCTGGACCGCGCCGTCCGTCCGCACGACCAGTCGCCCTTCCCCTAGAAGGGTCATGAATGGAGCATGGTGCGATAGAATCCCAACCTCGCCGTCGTACGCCGGGGCGACCACGGCGGTCGCCTCGCCATCGAACACAGACCGATCCGGCGAAATGAGCGTAACGCGCATCACGCGCTCTCGAGCTTCTTGGCCTGTTCCGTGGCTTCCTGGATGCCGCCCACCATGTAGAACGCCTGCTCGGGCAACCCGTCGAACTCGCCGGCCACCACCCGCTCGAAACTCTCCACCGTATCGGCCAGCTTGACGTACCGCCCGGAGCGCCCGGTGAATGCTTCCGCGACGTGGAACGGTTGCGACAGGAAGCGCTGAACCCGCCGCGCCCTCGCCACCGTCCGCTTGTCGTCCTCCGACAGCTCGTCCATCCCCAGGATCGCGATGATGTCCTGCAGCTCCTTGTACCGCTGCAGAATGCGCTGGGTCTCCAGCGCCGCTCGGTAATGCCGCTCACCAAGATACTGGGCGTCAAGGATCCGGCTGGCGGACGCCAGCGGGTCCACCGCCGGATAGATGCCGATCTCGGTCAGCGCGCGGGACAACACCACCGTCGCGTCCAGGTGGCTGAACGCGGCCGCCGGCGCGGGGTCTGTGAGGTCGTCGGCCGGCACGTAAATCGCCTGCACCGACGTGATGGAGCCCTTCTTGGTGGACGTGATCCGCTCCTGGAGATCGCCCATCTCCGTGGCCAGGGTCGGCTGGTATCCCACCGCGCTCGGCATCCGCCCCAGCAGGGCCGACACCTCCGAGCCCGCCTGCGTGAAGCGGAAGATGTTGTCGATGAACACCAGCACGTCCTGGCCTTCCTTGTCCCGGAAGTACTCGGCCACCGTGAGCCCCGTGAGACCCACGCGGAGCCGCGCGCCGGGCGGCTCGTTCATCTGCCCGTAAATCAGCGCGCAGGCGCCGAGCACGCCGCTTTCCTTCATTTCGAGGTACAGCTCGTTACCCTCGCGGGTGCGCTCCCCCACGCCGCAAAACACGGAGCGACCCCCGTGCCCCTTCTGCACGTTGTGGATCAGCTCCATGATCACCACCGTCTTGCCCACGCCCGCGCCGCCGAACAACCCGATCTTTCCACCCTTCACGAACGGGGCCAGCAGGTCCACCACCTTGATGCCGGTCTCGAACACCTCGGTCTTGGGCTCCAGGTCCACGAACAGCGGCGGCGCCCGGTGGATGGGCCAGCGCTCCACCGTCGCGGGAATCGGCGGGCCCTCGTCCACCGGCTCGCCGATCACGTTCAAGATGCGTCCCAGGGCGGCTTCGCCCACCGGCACCGTGATGGGACCGCCCGTGTCCGTCACGCGCATGCCGCGCACTACGCCGTCCGAGCTGCTCATGGCCACCGCGCGGACCTGATTCCGCCCGACGTGCTGCTGCACCTCGGCGACCAGATGCACCGGCGGCTTGCCGTTGCCGGGCTCGTCGATCCGGAGCGCGTTGTACAGCTCCGGCATGCGCTCCGGATCGAACTCGACGTCAAGCACCGGACCGATGACTTGGATGACTTTACCGACGTTCTGCTCCGCCATGCCTCCCTCACGAAGTTGCGATGTCCGAGCCTAGCCTTT
>Ga0209342_10002453_pt1 | contig 19920 bp, 16 predicted proteins | sample RifCSP16_2_FD_184023 | JGI IMG/M metagenome (GOLD analysis project Ga0209342, IMG submission 184023) | Soil microbial communities from Rifle, Colorado - Rifle CSP2_sed 16_2 (SPAdes) (version 2) | ecosystem: Environmental > Terrestrial > Deep subsurface > Rock core/Sediment | place: Rifle... | reverse complement strand
TATTACGCTCCCAAATCTCGCCTAAAGTAAATACATCCATTATTCTCCGGGTCAGCGGAGGAACAAGCATGGTGGGAGGAGACCTGGCAAATGAGGCGGTTACCACTTCGATTGATGAAATTCTTCGCCTGAATGCCTCCGCCGTTGGTGTTTCAGTGTTCGTGGGGAGTGATTACGAGCATCAAACTATCCTAAATCTTGCAAATTTAGTAAATATTTGTGAACCTTATGGTATTCCAGTAATGGCAGTCACTGCGGTTGGCTTGGAATTAGAAAAACGAGATGCGCGCTACCTTGCTCTCGCCTGTCGTATTTGTGCAGAGATAGGCGCAAGCGTTGTCAAGACTTATTACTGCGAGAATTTCCAAAAGGTTGTCAACAGCTGCCCGGTACCCGTAGTCATTGCTGGTGGGCCAAAAACCGAAAATGATTTCGAGGTGTTAGAGTTCGTGTACCAGGGTATGCAGGACGGGGCGATTGGAGTGAACCTTGGGCGTAATATCTGGCAAAACAGCCAGCCGCAGGCGATGGCACGCGCGCTCCAAGGAATTATCCATGAATCATTGACCCCTAACGAGGCATATGAACTTTACCAGTCATATGAGCAAGAGAAATCCCATTAGGTGGATAATTTCGTCAACCGTTCGTGTTACAAACAGCTTCTTAGGTAAGACCGACCTGGAGATCATCTAGACCCGCCTCCATTGGGTTCAATCGCTTTTGGTTTGAAACCACTCACCTGAATTCCAAAATGGTCGGAGCATTCATCTGCCACAAGTACTTGGAGTTTCTATGCAATTGCGCTTCGATCAATCTCTGTCGACAGACATCGACCGCTTTCGAAGCTCTACCGCTTCGATTTGCAAGGGTCAGCCTGCTTTTTCGCTTTCCGTTAAAACCACCTGGGAAAATTTTGCGGGCATAAAAGAAGAGGTATTACTAATTTCCCAGATAGATGAAACCTGTGGAGAGATTCCCCCCATGCAAGATTGGGCAGTTCTTCGTGTAGAGCCCTTATTTGCATTCCTGAACTCACCCGCCGCAAACAAGAATATCTTCCGCGATATCATATCATTTAGCCAGCTGACAAAAGAAGGCCAACCTCCTTCGATTTGGGCTTTTCTGCATGCAGCGGTCAGGCAACGGTACACCGCTTTCCTACAGCCAATAATTTTATCCACTGTTTTCTGTCAACCAGATTCAACCACCCTTCTAAACAATTTCTGTAAGAACACCATCCCCGTACTCCCCTTCTCAACCGACTTTAGCCATTTATTTTGCCAGGTGAATGAGCTTTCGCAACACCAAAAAGGAATGGTTCTGGCAAATTGGGGGCTTCTAGCCGCAGGCGACGAACCAAATGAGTGCGTCGAAAACATTATTAAATTTTCAAGTCTATTTGCTGGTCAAGCTCAAGATCAATCGGATAGCACAACCAGCAAGATAGAGCCGGAAGAATTGCTCGGCCTCGCAAAGATTCGCGGAAGGTTATCAACAGCAGCTGGGCAACCTCAGGTTTTAGCTAATCAGCCATGGCACGATTATTACAACCAACCTTCCCTGCGAGCCATCAACGAACACTTGTTGAAATTACCGGCACACCTTGCCGTCACCAATTTCCCAATTGGGGTCAGCGAAACCACTCCGGACCCAGCCACACGAATCGTACTAGGGTCTCCATTTGGAGTTGTCGCTGCAGGCACATCGAAACTTGAGGCGGATTTTCGACTTTCCGTCTTTAGCGGCTTACCGAAGTCGCTTGAGCAATCCAGTACTGTTATTAACACTCCATTTCTTCCATCGGATGAATTGCAATCAGCCGTTAGTTTACTCGCACCCAATAAGAGGGAAAGGGGACTTTTTGATGGCGAGATAGCGTTGGTTACCGGCGCTGCCTCTGGCATTGGAAAAGCTTGTGTTGAATCATTGCTGGCCCGTGGTAGCGCGGTGGTTGGTTTGGACATTAATCCAGCGATTGTCGAAACATTCCATCATCCGTCTTTCCTGGGATTTATATGCGATATCACCGATGAGGAGAGCGTCCGAACTTGTATTCGGGAAACCATTTGTAAGTTTGGCGGGCTGGATATGCTTGTATTAAACGCAGGCTTATTTCCCAGTGGTTGTAATATCGAACATTTAAATATGACTGAGTTTTCGCATGTAATGGACGTTAACTTAAATGCAAATGTCGTGTTTCTGCGCGAAGCTTTCGCCTATCTTCGACTAGCCCCACGCTACGGCAGAGTAGTATTCATTGGCAGCAAAAACGTCAAAGCCCCAGGGCCAGGTGCAGCGGCCTATTCCGCATCCAAAGCCGCGGTTACTCAACTGGCTCGAGTCGCAGCGCTTGAGTGGGGGGCTGAGCATGTCCGTGTTAATGTGTTACACCCTGATGCTGTATTTGATACCGGCCTATACACTGAGGAAGTATTGCACACCAGGGCAGAACATTATGGCATATCCGTTGACCAGTATAAAACACGTAACCTGCTGAAGACCGAAGTGACGAGTCACCTTGTAGGAGAAATGGTTGCAGAAATGTGCGGTCCATTATTCAGCTGTATCACTGGCACCCAAATCCAGATGGATGCAGGTAATGAGCGGACGATATAATCAAATTTGTGAGGGATTGGAAGTTGTGAATCTCTCAACCAGAGGTAAGATATAACCAAGTTAACATAAGGGGAAATATTCAAACAAAATACCATGATATCGAACGTAACTGACACTTCCCACTAAACCGCGCCAGAAAGGAATCGTACCCACATGGCTATGAAAAAATTCATCAATCAGCCGGAGAATCTGGTTTCAGAACTTTTGGAAGGCTTCATTTTAGCAAATTCGGAGATTGTCAAACTGGCAGGCGAACGACTGGTTGCTCGTGTCCACACCAAAGAAGATAGCAAAGTTGGCGTCGTGACCATGGGCGGGGCAGGTCATGAACCTGCGCTAATCGGCTGGGTCGGTAAGGGATTGGTAGACGTCTGTGCCCTGGGCGACATTTTCGCTGCACCTGGTGCGCCACGTGTACTCGAAGCTATAAAACTTGCCGACAGAGGTAAGGGGGTTGTCCTACTCACGTTTAATCATGAAGGGGACGTACTATCATCCAACATGGTAATCCAGATGGCAAAGCGGCAGGGAATCAAAATGCAACGCGTGCTCGTTTCAGACGATGTGTCAGCTGCCCCTCGCTCTGATCCTGATAACCGCCGTGGATTAATTGGTACTTTGATGGCAATAAAAATCGCTGGCGCAGCTTCGGAAATTGGCCACTCCTTCGAAGAGGTAGTAGAACTAGCAGAGCGAATGGCCAACAACGTAGCTACACTGGCTGTAGCGGTCAGCCCTGCAACTCATCCAGCTACCGGTAACCCATTTTTCCACCTGCCTGATGATGAAATGGAAATCGGTATGGGCCAACATGGAGAAGCTGGTGTTGGGCGTATGAAGTTAAAAACTGCAGATGAAACCGCCGATATCATGCTCAACCAGTTGTTGAAAGATTTAGATGTGAAGTCCGGAGAACGTCTGATTGTCTTCTTGAATGGATCTGGGGCAACAACCCAAATGGAATTGCTAATCATATTCCGTAAAATTAATTTGATTTTGGAGGAAAAGGGGATCAAAGTGGCTGCAGCACGTGTCGGCGAAATGCTCACAACGCAAGAACAAGGCGGTTTCCAAATGTCGATAGGTCGCGTCGATTCCGAGCTCGAACGCTTATTCAAAGCGCCGTGTAATGCGCCAGAATTCAAAACCATGTAGGGCAAGGTTGGAGAAAAATGTTGAATCAGATTGAATATCAGCAACTTTGCCAGATGCTGAACGGCGCAATCCAAATTGTATGTCTGAATTGCAAAGATCTCTCTCTTCTAGACGCAGAAACTGGTGATGGGGATCATGGTGTGACTATGAAGCGCGCTATGGAAAAAATGGGGGAGGTCATTACAAAAAGTCAGACAAGCCAGATCTCGCAATTACTCGGCGATATTTCATGGGCGCTTATGGATATCGATGGTGGAGCCGTCGGTCCTTTATACGGCTCAATGTTCTTGGGGATGTCTGACGCTACCGTTGACAAATCCGCCCTTGACTGTGATGAGTTTGCCATGATGTTTGAAGGTGGATTGTCTTCCATTCAGGAGCAAACTAAGGCGCGAGTAGGCGATAAAACATTAATGGATGCGCTTATCCCTTCGGTCGCTGCGCTTCGTTCAAGTGCTGAAAAGGGGAACGATATATTATCCATGCTAGATGCCGCGGCGAAAGCCGCGCAGGAAGGTGCTGAGGCAACTAAGAACTTCCCGGCAAGATTTGGCAGAGCAAAATACCAGGGCGACCGGACCCTTGGTAAACCAGATCCTGGTTCTGTCTCAATGGCACTGGTATTCAAAGGCTTTATTAACGGGTTGAAGGATTAGATTATTATTTATCCCTATCGAGATTTAGAGTTATTGCTCATCTGATTGGAATGGACATTCTCAAGGATTTCGTACCGTCTAAATTGACAAGGCATTGCGTATGACAAGATATGAAAGCCGCCTAGAGCTTCTCGCCAGAGTCGCCTCGCTATACTATGATCAGAACAAAAAGCAAGAAGAGATCGGGGTAGAACTATCCGTCACCCGCTCCGCAGTTTCGCGCCTCCTGACTGAAGCCAGGAAAAAGGGAGTGGTCGAGTATATTATCCATTATCCCTGGCGTACCTCACCCGACCTGGAAAAAAGACTACAAACAACATTCAATCTACAACATGTCCAGGTCCTGGTCCGTAACACGAAGACATATGAAGAAATGCTCAATGGCTTGGGTATTATTGCGTCACAGTATCTTACAAATATCCTTCCCAACTTAAAAACAATTGGTATCTCTTGGGGAAGCGGACTATATCAACTGGTCCGTAATTTTAAACCGCAACTACGAAGTGATATGGAAGTGACCCAGTTAATCGGTGGAACGGGCATGGAGCGTGGCTCTTCAATCGGACCCCTTTTAGCACCCGGACTGGCTCACAGTTTGGGATGTGCCTGCCGCTTCTTACATGCACCTCTGATCATGAAAAACGAAGCTTCCCGAAATGCACTTTTGGAAGATCCGATGATCAAGGAAACGCTGGATGTGGCTGCGAACGTAGATATCGCACTAATCGGGATAGGTGGAATTACAGCCAAACTCTATAATCCCTATTTGGTAGGGTACATCAGTATGGCAGAGTTGGAAGATATGCAGGCTGCAGGCATTGTTGGCGACGTAGCTGGCCGACACTACAATATTCAAGGTGAAATTCTTGAAGACCACTGGGTTAACCAGTCATATATTGGTATTAGCAGCGAAACGCTAAAGAGTATCAAGACGGTCATGGCAGTAGCCGGCGATGCCGCGAAAGCCGAAGGCATTTATGGCGCTCTGCGAGGTAATTTAATTGATATCTTAATTACGGACGACTCCGCCGCTCAGCGAGTCCTCCAATTGCATGAACTGTATGATAAGCCGGGTGGGCAGGGTTAGCTCTAGCAATTTTTAATGACATGCACCTAAATAGAGACCGGCAGGTTTCCACACTCGAGAAATTAAGTTATTGTCCCTAGCTAATGTAGCCACGGAAAGACAATTCTCGCGAAGAGATTCTTTAACAATTCGGTCCCCTGTAACAGGGGATTTACAGGGGACCTGAGAGAAGGATTACACTCGAGTAATTTCCTATAAGGCTTCAATCATTGGCCGCATCGAAACAAGCATGATGCGAGTCTTTTCTGGTTGTGAAAGGACAAATAGAACAGCTTCTGCGACGCTTTCCGGATCAGAATACTCATCCAGTTTTGGATCACCAGGCGTACGCCCTGTTCCGAAAGCAAAGTCAGTCTTCGTGGCTCCTGGTGCAATGACACTAACCTTTACCCCTTGTGGACGGGTCTCGTAATCCAGCGACTGGGCAAATGCAACCTGTGCAGATTTCGAGGCACAGTAAACAGCTTCGTTTGGCAATCCACGCAATCCAGCCACCGAGCTGATGAAGACTATCCAACCGGATTTTTGTTCGAGCATAGCAGGCAAGAACATTCGGGTCACAAGGAAAGTCGACCGCATATTCGTTGTCATGATCCAGTCATAATCTTCAATTGAAAAATCCTTGACCGGTCCGTACTTACCTACCCCGACGTTATTGATCAATATGTCACAACGGCCGTATGCGCTAATGACCTTATCGTAAAGGTCTTTTACATCGGCCTCTTTGGTTGCATCACCCTTAACTACCAGAATCTGCCCACCCAAAGTTTTTATTTCTTCTTCGAGTTCTTTTAAAGGTTCCTCGCGTCGTGCATTCGCGACAATGATTGCACCTTCTTTTACGAGTGACAGGGCGACTTCGCGCCCAATTCCACGGCTAGCGCCGCTGATAACGGCAACCTTGTTCTCAAATTTTCCAGTCATTCTTCCCTCTTTACTGTTGATAAATTTTTCACAGCTGAGGTGGCGACAATTCCACCTCAGCCGCCAGTGATTTTACTCCGTGCGATTAGCCGAACATTTCAACTTCAATATCGAGCATCTGGCAAATCATCTTTAATTCTTCAACATGATCACCATAAACAGCATGACAATGATTTGCATCAAATTTATCAAGGAAGATTTCATGATTGAACGGTAATTTGGCAAACACATGCGGCCATTCCGGAGTGGTTTCGTTCATCTTTTCTCGAGGCAACTCAACAAATTCCGCTGGAATGATGGTCATGCGATATTTGCCTTCAGTGCGGTTTAATCGGGCAATGGTCGCTTGCCCAGCCTTATCCATCAAGTTGACATGGGTCCCACCCCCAGAGTAGATATCGAGCGCAGGTGACATCGTAACCTTTTTAAGGTTTACCTTTGGATCATATGATCTCTCAGCAAACCAAGTGGATTGCGACCCACAATTGCAGAACACCATAACTTGATATTCTGCATCCCAATGTCTTACATCCATAAAAACGACCGGCTCGTTGGTCAGGAGCTTTAAGATTTGCATGGTCAATGCAGCATCACCATCTGCTTCGCAGGCAAAAATCGTCGTTTCCTTTGGGCCATTCCAATCATAGGGATCATTGAAGAAAGCTGCGCCTAAACATTGTGTGCAGTAATGGCGGCTCATTTCGTAATGGCATTTTACGCCAACAAAATCAAGTTGGTTGTTATCAATAATTTGACGGGTTGCTTCGTAATGCCGAATTTGAGTTTTTAGTTTTTCGGGTGTCAATTGGCGACCGTCGTAACGAATTTCTCCAACATTCTCAGTCAACCAGTCAAAAGCTTTTTCAACCTGTTCCTCAGGAATCGTATCCGCGATTCTGACAATTTCAGATTGGTCGATATGCTCGATATCCACTCCAAATTTTTTCTGCCAATCCTGCATACTGACAGTCGCGCTGTACATTCCCAGACTTCGTCCGCCAATCATTCCGTACTTCTGACCATTTAAGCTACTGGCAACATAAGCTGTGCGGCAGAATAACAATATTTTTTCCGTCACTTTGGGATCATTGACATCACCAGCAGCTCTAAAATGATCAATCCCAAGATGATGAAGGGCTCCTCCCGCTGCTAACATCGCCACCATGCCTGGCCAATCCGGGTTAAGCGGTGCCACCAACATAAATGGACCCTTGCCGTTTTTTGCGGCAATGGCCGAAAAATTGGGGAAACTGAAAACTCCATAAGAGAAGAGGGTTGCGTCAACTCCCTTGCTTACCATTTTTAAGGCTTCTTCTTTGGCGGTGACTACAGAATTGATTAATCTGTCGCCGACGACTACCTCGACCTTAGCTGTCGCCAGTAGCGCATTCACCAGCGCATCGACTTGATTCTGCACAAAACCCTTTAGCTGTTCATGGACCTCGGGTTCTCCGTCAGAAAACCCTAAAACACCGATTATTGGTTTCCGTCCCATGGCCTTATCTCCTTCGAATATTAAGAAATGAGAGGTTCGATCGAACTAGCAAATGCTTGAAGTATTAGAAGGCAAGACGTGGCTCCTGCGTCCAATACTCCTCTTGATCGTTCCCCGAGACGACTGGCCCGACCAACCTTCGCGACCATGTCCCGAGTTGATTCCTTGCCTTTTGCTGCTGCTAGCACCATATCACTAAGGCACGCTTTAAATGACGCCTTACTTGACAAGGCTGTGTCATATGCCTGATAGGCTGGAATAAGCGTGTCCAACAAGGTTTTATCGCCTAACTTTGCATTTCCTAAACCCTGAATGCTTTCCATTCCAGCCTTTAACATGTCACCAAATATGTATTGATCAATTTCAGTTTTTTCATGGCAGACTGCTGCCATATCGAGGAAGAAACTACCATATAGAGGACCCATAGACCCACCGATATCATCCAACAACACTGTGCCCAAGTTATTTAATGAATCGGTTAAGTTGATATCTCTATCCTTGATGAGGTCTTCACAGCGGCTAAACCCTTTGTTCATATTAATGCCATGATCACCGTCGCCAATCGCGCCATCCACCTCACTCAGGTAGGCAGTGTTTTCCTGAATTGTGTGAACTAGCGCAAGAACGATTGATTTTCCTCTTGAATTTAGGAACGATTCCGGCATCAATTACTCCAATCAAATTGGGTAAGTCCCATCGACACAGAATCCATATCTATCAATTTCTTCAATTCGGTATCCACTTTCATGATGGTCAGAGTTACTCCCATCATTTCCAAAGACGTAAAATAATTACCTACATATGACCGATAAACAGTAATTCCTTTGGCTTTTAATTGATCGAATACATGGCCAAAGTAGATATACAGCTCCATCACGGGTGTAGCGCCCAATCCTGAGACAAGCACTACAACTTCGTCGTCGCTTATAAAAGGAAGGTCCGGCAATATTAATCCGAGCATGTCATCTGCGATCTGATCTGCTGGTTTCAGGTCGGTAACTGCAACACCCGGCTCGCCATGATGGCCGATTCCCATTTCCATCTTTCCCGGTTCTATAACGAAATTCGGTTTACCCACCGCGGGGATTGTGCAAGGTGTGAGTCCTACTCCTACAGATCGGGTATTGTCTATCGCTTTTTGAGCAACCCGAACAACTTCGTAAAGAGGTGCCCCGGTTGCAGCCATTGCACCGCCAATCTTCCACATTAATACTTCGCCGGCAACGCCGCGTCTTTTTTCCCTTTCGTTAATTGGCGCGGAAGGGACATCATCATTGGCAACAACTGTCATTACATTAATTCCTTCAGCCTCTGCCAGCCGCTTGGCCATTTTCACGTTCATATTGTCGCCTGCATAATTGCCATATAAACAAGCAACACCTTTCCCACTATTCGCTACTCTAAAAGCATCTAAAAATGATTTGGCCGACGGCGAGCTGAATATCTCTCCGACTGCGACGGCATCAACCATGTTATGGCCAATATAGCCAATGAATGCGGGTTTGTGTCCTGAACCTCCCCCAGTAACAACGCCGACCTTTCCTTCAATCGGTGCGTTTTTGTACTTGAGTACACGGGGATTGCTGGTCTTAGAAATCAACTTTGAATGATTCTTGACGAACCCTTCGACCATCTCATCGACAACCAGATTAGGGTCATTAATGATCCGTTGCATTGATTCAATTCTCCTTCGAAAATTCTTTGTCAATTGCATTGATGCGGTCAACTTTTGAAGTTGATCCTCCGCCCTGAAATTCAGAATCGAGCCAGGTTTTCACCATCAGTTTTGCGAGCTCGTCTCCAATGATGCGAGATCCCATGGTCATGATTTGACAGTTATTGCTCTTTCGTGACCGTTCAGCCGAGTACATATCATGACAAACTGCTGCACGTATTCCCGGGATTTTATTGGCCGTAATGGCCATCCCAATCCCGGTGCCACAAATTAATATTCCGCGTTCATGCTTGCCTGAAGCGACTGTTGTCGCAACAGCATAGGCAATGTCAGGATAAAGAACAGGGTCGGTGTTGTAGACACCATAATCTTCGACTTCGTGACTCAACTTGGCCACATAAGACTTAATGGTTTCTTTGAGGTAAAAAGCTGCTTCGTCGCAACCAATGGCTATCTTCATTTTTAATATCCTCTCCGGGTGGTTCTACTTAATAATCCCAATCTTAGAACGATCGATGGTTGTGAATACAGCTGCAATCAATACAACACCTTTAATGATGCTTTGTAAATAAGGGTCGACGCTCAGCATATTCATTCCATTTGAAAGTATGGCAATAATCAATGTACCTAATATCGTTCCTTGAATACTTCCGACACCGCCGGAAAGAGGTGTACCACCAACTACAACTGCTGCAATTGTGTCCAATTCAAGACCAATTCCAAGTTGGGCTGTAGCAGCCATGACGCGAGCACCCTGCAACAACCCAGCCAAACCACACATCAAGCCAAGAATGGTATACATGGTCAACTTGACCTTGTCGACTTTGATGCCCGTCAGCCTAGCAACACGTTCTCCCCCCCCAATTGCACGAACTTCGCGGCCAAAAACGGTATTGTTAAAAATAAAATACACAACGACCACAATTACCACAGCAATAATTGCTGAATGAGGAACACCGAATGTGCGACCTGAGAATATTTTTAAAAACAAATCGTCCGTGATTTCTACCGGAGCCCCTTTTGTAAAATAGAGGACAATCCCCCGGTAAGCAGTCATTGCACCCATTGTGGCAATAAACGAAGGGACTTTACCTTTTGCGAACAAAATACCATTTAGCCGCCCGCAAATAATGCCAACTATTGCCGCAGGAATGAAAGCCCAAACTCCAATGTATTGCGCGGTGATAGCGGCTCCAAGTGCGGACATTGCCAGGATCGATCCTACAGACAAATCGATTGATCCCCCAATGATCACGAATGTCATTCCCAAGGCCGTAACCAATAGAACGACTGCTTGTTGAAGGATTATCATTGCATTGCTAAAAGTCAGAAACCTGGGCTGCATAACTGAGAAAAAGGCGCAAAGAGTGACAAAAAGGATTATGGGGAAATATTTCCTCATTGTCTTAGCATTGATATTGATTTTTACCTTCGACAAAGTATTCTTTGCTTGCATCGGTTGAGATGGCTCATTCATAATCATTGTCCTTTCAGAAACCCAGTACGTCGTGTTAGATCATGTGGGTAATAATTTCTTCTTCTGTGGGTCGTTCATCCCTAGAAAACACTTTACTAACCCCATTTTTTCTGGTGACAACAATCCGGTTACTTAACCCGATTAACTCCGGCAAATCCTCACTTAAAAGAATTACTGAAACGTCGTTCTTCGCTAGATCAATAATGATTCTATAAATTTCTATTCTGGCTCCAACGTCAATACCTCGAGTAGGGTTATTTAGGAGTAATATTTTGGGTTTTGCTGCCATACATTTACCCAACACAACTTTTTGCATATTTCCACCGCTCAATGATGAACAGGCCACGAATCCGGTGGAAGTTTTAATTCTGAGGTTGGAAATTTGCTCATCAGAAATTTCCTTCGCGCCTGCGTAATCAAGAACTGGACCCTTGGAAGGGTAATTTGCCATAATTAGGTTTTCTAAAACGCTAAAATCAATGATCAAGCCCTCAGTAGACCGATTCCCAGGGAGATACCCTATCCCAAGCTTCCAGGCGTCCGCGGGATCTGCAGGTAAATAAGGCCTCCCTTCAAACAGCATCTCACCTTCATCGATTTGAATTTCCCCAATAAAAGCCTCAAGTATTCCTTCGCCACCAGAACCTTTTAACCCACCAATCCCTAAAATCTCCCCTTTTTGTAAAGTAATGTCAATATTATTTAACCGCCCAGCCGCAGTAACATTTTTCATTTCAAGGACTGTCTCACCAGTACCCTGAGCTGACCACCCTGTTGATGCGAAAGCCAGTTGCGATTGGTAGGGGACGAAATTACCGTTTACTTCACCAACCAAAACCACTTCGGGGTGTTCTGCTAATGCCCTTTTTAACCCGTTTGTTCGATCAATTGCAACCGTAGTCCCTGGGGTTCCCTCGATCGCCCCAATATATTTCTTTCCATCCATCTCGGTTGGAACCGCCTCAAAGAGATGTTTGGCCATTTGATAGCCAGCCTCTTCATCCATAGGCCCCCAAAAAGCGAGATAATTGGGGGCTTCAGGACTCTGTGGCGTAAATTTAATAGAATACACATCGGTGAAAATGACAGGGATTCCAGCTTTGCATGTTAATTCAATACACTTTTGGTCGGTACCCCAATATGGGACAAAGATTATTCCATCTACCCTCTGATCAATTAAAGATTTGAGGTGGAATTCGAGCTTTTCGGAGTTGTCGTCGGCATTTAACCTAATTAACTCAACGCCAAGTTCATCAGCAGCTTTCTGCATGAATTCGTAATAGCGATTCCAAAAAATCGCGTCAAGCGTAGGAACAACCGCCCCGATGGTGATCTTCTTCCTCGATCCATTAGTGTTTTTTGTAATACCCTTTACCTGGTCAGGGTATGAAATTACAGAATCGGGGTTGTAGTAACGCGACTTTAGCTTGAAGTCGTAAACAGGCCAATCGTTGGGAAAATCCCGTTCGTAGTCGCTTAGTCGGTCCGGTGTTAGTGCGGTTAATTTTAATTTCACGGTGGCTTGTTCAGGTGAAACTGGATAACCGTGAAGGTAGTCAAACATCATGGAGAGCGCAAACCCTCCCTGCATCCAATGTCCACCAATATCGAAGGCTAATTCACCCCTTTTCATCGCTTCGACATTATCAGGGCTTAAATCCATGGTGACAACCTTAATATCTGCTCCTGGTTCTTTGCCCATATTCTTAATGGCTGCTCGGACACCGGTTGCTGTGCCACCATTGGCGCACCACACTCCCTTTACCTCTGGATGAGCTTGTAGCGGATAGATATCCCGCCCAATTTCTCGCCCGACCATTAATGCCTCTATCTCTTCATTGGTTAATTCTCCAACCTTATAACTCCCGACAAGCTTTCCATCTTTCAGTATCGTAATCAGATCAGCAACTTTACCAATCTCGTCAATATGATGAGAAACAAATCCGATTGCCATACCTCGCGTGCGTAAATTATTAATGACTTTTAGGAATGCACTTACTTCTTGGGTGTTAAGGTAGGCAGTAGATTCATCCAGGAGAATAACTTTTGGGTTTAAAGAAAGTGCCCTGGCTACTTCAATGATCTTCCATTGGCCCAAATCAAGGTCTGATAAATTTTGATCAACCGAAATTCCCGAACCAATTTCATCCAATATCGCCTGTGCAGCCTTATTTAACTCACCCTTTTTTAGAAAACCAATTCGATTATTAAAATTCTTAAGTCGATCGATGAAAATATTTTCTGCGATCCCAAGAGAGGTATTAATTGTGATCTCCTGGAGAACCATCGCAACGCCTTGATCTTGAGCTTCTTGAGGATTTAATGGTTCATAGATGGCGCCCTCAAACATGATCGAACCTGTATCGCGTTTTTCATGGGCGGAAATTACTTTGAAAAGCGTGGACTTGCCAGCCCCATTTTCTCCAACTAATGCATGGACTTTACCATCTTCGAGGGTAATAAAAACATTGTCTAACGCTTGGGTGGCGCCAAAAGATTTAGAAATATTCCGGGCTACAAGTTGCAACATACCCTCCCTAGCTTAAATAGTTGAAGGGTGTCATCCCCCTTGCACCATTGCAAGAGGGATGACGGAAATCCTTTATTACTGGCAGTACTTCATTTCAAAAGATGCTGCCGGGGCATTTGGGGTATAAACACGGGAGTGATCTTTGAAATTATACGTCGGAACACCACCGGGGAAGCATGCTTCGAAGGCTGGAATTTTATCGATAGTCAGGGGCAGGAGGCCCAATTTTACATTAGCTTCTGCAGCGGTAAGGGGAAGGCCATTTAAGTAGTCATACATCATGACCAAAGCGAAGCCGCCCTGCAGCCAGTGCCCACCGATATCGAAGAGCAGTTCACCGCTTTTAACAGCGTCAACGTTTTCCGGGTTCAGATCCATGGCAACCACCATGATATCTTTGCCAGGAACCTTACCTGCATTTTTGATCGCGGTCATGACGCCGGTAGCAGTGCCGCCATTCGCAGCCCATACACCCTTGATTTCAGGGTGAGCCTGATACAGAGCCTCAAAGGCAGCCTGGGACTCATCGCGAACAAAGTTGCCGTTGACCTTACCCGCGACAACAACTTCTGGATGTTCGGCAAGCGCTTTTTCGAGACCCTTATTGCGGTCAATCGCAACCGATGTGCCTGCTGTTCCTTCTACCCAGCCGATCACCTTTTTGCCATCAGCATCAGCTTCAGTTGCTGCAAACAGCGCCAGACCCATCTGGTAACCAGCGTCCTCGTCGGACGGACCAACGAATGCCAGGTAATTGGGGGTTGTGGGGTCCTGCGGAGCAACGCTCGAATAAACATCCGTGAAAATCAACGGGATGTTGGCGGCTTTGGTATCGGCCAAAGCTTTCTTGTCCAGCGACCAGTACGGTACCATGATGATGCCGTCAACGCTTTGTGAAATCAGGTCTTCGATATATTTCGAGGCCTGATCAGCGTTGTTGTCAGCATTGAGCATCACGAGATCCACACCGAGTTCATCCGCCCCCTTCTTCATGAATTCGTAGTATCGATTCCAGAATTGAGCGTTCAGGGTTGGGACAATCGCACCGATTTTGACACGCTTCGGTTCTGTCGATGTAGTTGTGGTCGGCATGGCGGAGTACTTCATTTCAAAGGATGCGGCCGGAGCCCCTGGGGTATAAACACGGGAGTGTTCTTTGAAATTGTAGGCTGGAACGCCATCTGGGAAGTCTTTTTCGAATTGAGGTACCAGCGCTTTGGTGAGGGGCAGGAGACCTAATTTTACATTAGCTTCTGCAGCGGTAAGGGGAAGGCCATTCAAGAAATCGTACATCATGACCAGAGCGAAACCACCTTGCAGCCAGTGTCCACCGATGTCGAAGAGCAGTTCACCGCTTTTGACGGCGTCAACGTTTTCCGGGTTGAGATCCATGGCAACCACCATGATATCTTTGCCAGGAACCTTGCCTGCATTTTTGATCGCGGTCATGACGCCGGTAGCTGTGCCACCATTCGCAGCCCATACACCCTTGATTTCAGGGTGAGCCTGATAGAGGGCCTCAAATGCAGCCTGGGACTCATCGCGAACAAAGTTGCCATTGACCTTACCAGCGACGACTACTTCGGGATGCTCGGCAAGCGCTTTTTCAAGACCCTTATTGCGGTCAATCGCAACCGATGTGCCAGCTGTTCCCTCTACCCAACCGATCACCTTTTTGCCATCGGCATCAGCTTCAGTTGCTTCAAACAGGGCCAGGCCCATCTGGTAACCAGCATCCTCATCTGACGGACCAACGAATGCCAGGTAATTGGGGTTTGCGGGATCTTGCGGAGCAACGCTGGAATAAACATCCGTGAAGATCAACGGGATGTTGGCTGCTTTGGTATCGGCCAATGCTTTCTTATCCAGCGACCAGTACGGCACCATAATGATGCCATCAACTTTTTGCGAAACCAAGTCTTCAATATATTTCGAGGCTGAATCCGCATTGTTGTCAGCGTTCAGCAGTACCAGATCTACGCCAAGTTCATCCGCACCCTGTTTCATGAATTCGTAGTATCGATTCCAGAATTGAGCGTTCAGGGTTGGGACAATCGCACCGATTTTGACACGCTTCGGTTCTGTCGATGTGGTTGTGGTCGGCTCTTCTGTGGCTGTCTTGGGTGCACATGCAGCCAAGAGCATAGAGATTACCATCAACAGTGATAGGATTTTTAAAACCGATTTGTTATACATCGCTTTTCCTTTCTCCTTCCTCATTTATGAGAGACCAAAATAATCAACTGGGCCGTAGATTGAAAACTCTTGAGAACACCTCCTCTTGGTATTTACAATTGCTTGGATTCGTCGATACCGTTATTCATGTTCCCGTCCGTGCTCTTTGGGCTTCTTCATAGAGAATGTTGACTAGCCCAATTCGCTTTATTAAGAAGAACCTTTTCCATTTAGAGAATCAATGGATTCAATTGTTCTTCGATATAAATTACGAAGGTGGATCCGCATTGCTTCTTGCGCTCCAACTGCATCTTTTCTTCGGATCATATTGAGGATGTGCAGTTGTTCTGGGACCGCAAATTCCATTGATTGCAATTGGTTGATTCCCACTGAACGAGCCCAATCAATTACATCAGTAACTTCAGAAAGGATTTGTACCAATCTCTCGTTGTCACAATAATCCCGAATTACCTGGTGAACCATGTAGTCAATCTTGAACAATTGCTTCATATCTTTTGTGCTTGTAAATAGTCGATTGGCTGTCTTACATTTTTCCAAGATTTCTTCAATAATCGGTTGTGGGATTTGAGGTAGAGCTATTTCAATCGCAGCGCATTCAAGCGCAATTTTTAGCTCGAACATTTCCTTGACCATTTTTCTGCTAAGGGTCGCGACATTGATCGATTCTCGTGGAGCTACGACGAGTAATCCTTTTGCAGCCAACGACTTTACCGCATCTCTTACAGGAGTAGAACTCGTTCCCCACTTCGATTCCAATTCAGCCATAGAAATTTTTTGTCCGGCCTTGAGATTACCAGACAATATATTCTCTTTGATCGCCTGCTCGATTTGTTGACTTGCAAGGGATCGGGGCATCGGAAGACAACCTTACAACTGATCATGCATAAGAACATTCTGCAGGAAGAGTTCAACCTGTAAACGAAACGATTGCCGCTAATAAAACAAAATATCTGAGATCGCGTACTGATGCATCAGATAAATTTACGACTCGCCGTTTTAGTTATTGATATGTATAGTCGATGGGGAAATTCAACTTAATATTATTGGATTGGTAAATGTATTGATAGTGACATTTGTCATTCGATTCGATTAATCGATTGATGTGATGCATCTCGCCACCATAATTTTCTAATTGTTTATACAAGCCGACCTGTTTTTGATAGTGTTATTTTGAGGAAATTGGTTACTGATGCATTACATGTATTGGTGTTTTTCAATATATTTTTAGTAATTGCACTTTAATGTGTCTATTGGTTTTACCCGAGATGTTGTTGTGGGACCCATTATTGGTTAATTCGGGCTTGATAGACCCATCAACCTTAACCAAACGACGCCACTGGAACGGCGGCTTGTACGAAGGGATTTATTAATATTGAACTTCACTTATCTGTTGGCGGAATGGCCGATATTTTATGCCCCCGCAGCGCTTCGGGCCTCAAACCCTCTGATTCGAAAGGGCTCCAAAAGGCGTTTTACCCATACATATGGGATCTATCGTCCAAATTGTCCATATATGGCGGAACATTTGTCCAAAGAATCCATATTTTGCCAGGATTCCACCACAACTGCACCACTAACTGCACCAACGGATAGCGACCGGCGCGAAGAGATACTTTAAGGTTGGACAATGGATTCACGGATATTGTTATTGAGAAGATCTCCGCAAACATTTAAGATTTGTTTCCTTGTTAATCCATTCCATTCTTTTCGTTGTCCGGATAGATCATTGATATTCAACAGGAAAGTCGAACACGGTACACTCTTCAGCCAAGTTTTTTTCAACCAGTCAGACAACCTTGGTCCCAATGCCGCATACTTATCTATTGAATGGCATGGGTTTATGGGTAATTGTACGGGGAGTGGATTCGAACCACTGACCGCAAGGATATGAGTCTGAATCCTGAAAACGAGGACTTAACGATAAATATTTGAACCGTTTATTATGGAACGAAGACTCATCTTTTCCCTTATAAAACCGGGAATGCATTGGTGATATTCCGAGACCCAGAAAGAGGGAAAGCTAATTAATTTTGTGAATTATTATTAAATAATACATCCGGAACCCCAAAACTTATCTATTTGGATAGGTTTTCAGGTTAAAACCTACTAATATTGATATATTGCAATGAAATCGTTGGAATGAAAACCTTGATCTATCCCAAGAAGAGAACCATTCAGTAGTCAACTAATATTCTCTCTTCTCAATTAAATAGTTCAAGGAATTGGCGCATGTTTAAACCAAAAGCGCCTATTTCTGGTCGTCTGGAAACAGTAGCAGGGGTCGAATTTGACCCCCTGCCCCCGGGTTATGAGTAATGCTCCTGAATCCGTGCCATTTGTGCGGCGGGTTCTGCAAATCAGCCAAACCGGCGAACGCTGGTTCTTGCTTGCCCGGCACGCAACGATAGTTGATCGATGTGTGTATAGTTGCTATTTTTGCCTAAGGTCGTCTAGTCCTTTTTAAAGGACTTCCTTAACTCTACGTCTCGGCGAGAATATTTTTTTCCTTGCTAATGAGTCCCTATCTTTTCCCCCATCCTGAATCAATGCGCACCAAGATCTGGCTCACAACCAGGGACGATCTGAGGGACGCGTTTGGATCGGCCGGATTAGCACTAAATGTTCTACCAACAAACCGATTAGGATGTGATATTTTAGTCTATCAGGTGCCCCTTTGTGGGATGATATGATTTTTAGACCTGCCTGACCAAAGGATGTCCATCTTGAGCAAGATGGGCAGCTGTTCATACTACAAAATCGGATTAGTTGGATCCGGGTAGTTCTATAAAAATCCTCTCTATGGCAACGGGGATGGTTAGATCTTTACGCAAGCTTTAGAAATGCTTCACAGCCGCTTTACCCTTAACGAGTAAACTAGGATCATAAGTTTAGAAATCCAATTTATGAGAGGAAAATTTACAGATGAACAAGTCTTTACAAATTGCAATTGTGGTTATTGGTGGGATCGTGTTGAGCGCGCTCATTTTCGGAGCTGGCATGATCGTTGGCAGAACCAATTGGGGAATATCCGTCACAAACCCGCCCAATATGATGAGCTGGATTTCTGGCAATGCAAATCAAGGTTATTCGATGATGGGGAATGGCTCCAACATGATGGGTAACGCTGGCAACGGCATGATGGGCGGAAATGGAATGCTGGGTGGATATTTTAGCGGTAACTCGGCCAACACAACACCCCTTACTGTTGATCAGACCAAACAAGCGGTAGAAAGTTATTTGGAGGGGATAAATAATTCTGACCTTGAGCTCAAAGAGATTATGATCTTCGACAACAACGCCTATGCCCGCATCAGTGAGAAGAGCACTGGTATCGGCGCGATGGAATTGCTGGTTGACCCTTCGACCTTGTCTGTTTATCCAGAATTCGGCCCAAATATGATGTGGAATCTGAAGTATGGCCACATGAGCGGTAATAACATGATGGGGAACAGTGGCATGATGGGTGGGTCTGGTGGAATGATGGGTGGCAGTGGCATGATGGGTGGGATTCTCCCCAACCTGAGCCTGGCTACTCAGACTATGACTGCGAGCCCAGAACAAGCCCTTAAGGATGCTCAGCAGTATTTAGATCAGGAATACCCTGGATATCAGACTGCAGAAGATGCAGACCCATTCTATGGCTATTACACGATTGATATTTTGAAGGATGGCAAGCCAACCGGTATGCTGAGTGTAAACGGCTTTAGCGCGCAAGTCTTTCTTCACACTTGGCACGGAACCTTTATTGAGATGTGGGAATAACCACATCTAGCTTCTAATTCCTCAGGGATCGGTCTAACCACCGGTCCCTGTTTATATGTAAAATGTATTCACGATCAAATAGTCAATGTACCTGGAAGGAATCTAAAATTGACCGCCGTGAAAATACTCTTGATCGATGATGAAGCATCAATCCATAATGTGGTGACTGCCTACCTGAAAGCAGAAGGATTTGATTTCCAATCAGCCATGGATGGACTGGCCGGCCTCTCTGCCGCCCGTTCCTTCAAACCTGACGTGATCGTCTTGGATGTAATGCTACCCGGTATGGATGGGATTGAACTTCTAGCAAACCTTCGGCGAGAGTCCAATGTTTATGTCATCATGCT
>Ga0209342_10002451_pt1 | contig 19931 bp, 16 predicted proteins | sample RifCSP16_2_FD_184023 | JGI IMG/M metagenome (GOLD analysis project Ga0209342, IMG submission 184023) | Soil microbial communities from Rifle, Colorado - Rifle CSP2_sed 16_2 (SPAdes) (version 2) | ecosystem: Environmental > Terrestrial > Deep subsurface > Rock core/Sediment | place: Rifle... | reverse complement strand
CGAAATCGAGCACGATCTCTTCATCCCCCTTTGCAGAAATTGTCTTTTCCTGCGCTCCGTACGACAAGTGTTGAACTCTAACATTCCAGGATCCCGGCGGTACATTCGTAATCATATAGAACCCGTCCGGCATGGAGGCGCCCCCAAGTTCCGTCCCCACAATCGTTATATTGCTTCCCGCAATTCCCATCTCTTTATCCCTGGAGTCGAGAATCTTTCCCTTCAATCTTGCACCTTTGGTTTCATTGACAGCAATGTCTTGTTGAAATCCGGTGACCAGAAGTACCGGTATCCCCATGAAAAGAAACGTGAGAATATTCTTCATGATTGCTCCTTATTACTTCACTTCTTTGTTTGGTATGTACACACCCTGCACTTCAACCGTCGGCAGGCTTGTGACATAAACTATTTCTTTCGGCGAGTCGGCTGGCTTGGGCCGATCAATTCCGCGCGTCACGAGCGCCGTCGTTACGATAACCAGAATCAAAACACCGAGCGCGGCCGCGGGAGAGAAGCTCATTCGCTTCCACAGGAACGCAAATCCTGTCGGAGACTTTGTGGCATCGACTGCTCCTCCGCCGAAAACCGGAGCAGGTGGAACAACGACACCTCGCCCAACACCAAATCGCCATTCATATCCCAACCTCATAACAGTAAAGACGGCCATGGAGAGGAGGAGGGCAGCAAACGATGCGGGCACGTCGACAAGAATCCCTTTTACTTGAAAGAGCCAGCCATTTCCATAAAACACAAATGCGGAAAACAGCATCAAAAGAGCAATGGCGGCAAGCGGTTTTGTTCTGTACAGAATAAGACCACAACCCACGATGCAAACCAAAGCAAACAGCAGCGATCCTAAACGCGATCGGGTCAATACTTCACCCCGAATCATGTGATCCACAATCTGTGCATATCGATTGGCCTCCCGGTCTGCAAAAGGAGTCGCAAAATCCTGTGGAGAAAGGACAATGATTTTCCCTTCGAACTGATCCCGAAAATCGACGAGCGTGGATGTGTAGACAGACTGCCTTAATGCCTTGGGCAGAACATATTCCACCTTTTTCTCCCCACTCGATTCCTTACTGAGATCTTTCATATCGTACACGGCATTTATTGTCGATCTAAACTGACCCCAGATCTGCCGCCCAACATACAACGACCCGGATTTGTCAATGGGGAAGGTGTGCTTCCCGAGAGATACTTCGTTCTCACCACGTATGATCTTCTCCTCTGGTGAAATTCCAAAATATGTTCGTAAAACCTCGAACGAAACATCGTAGTCGGCGGAATAATGATTGTAAGGAAATGGTTCTACCTTTTGGATATAGTGATAACCAGGGAGGGGTTGTTTGTAATAATCAAACCGCCACATGCGACCTGTTCGGAGTCCTACTCTCTGCTGGGATTGTCGAACAAGGTAGAAGTCCGGGCTCGTCAGCCCAAAAACGACGATTCCTGCTTCATGAATCTTTTCAACAAGTTTGATCAATCGTTCGCTGAATATAAATGGTAGTGGAACAACTACCACTTTCGCTCCAACGGCCTTGAGATCTTGAGTGATCTTCACGCAGCTTTGTAAGTACTCGGTTTGGTTATTATCCCTGGTGTAGAAGTTCAATATCTTCACGGGTGAGTCTGTTCGTACCTCAAACGGCTCCCAGGGGATTGGAATCTGATTGTATTTGAAATCTTCATCGCGGAGAAGCCCTGTGTTCCATGAATATCCAATCACAGACGCAATGACAAGTCCCCAAAATACGAATTGAACGCCAAGTTTCGAGAAAGCGGCCCGCAACCATAAAATCGCCTTCTCAACCACTTCCTGTACAAAGGGGACTTTTCGGCTCTTGTAGAGCTCCCGAACTGCGTGGACGAGCGCCGACCCCAGAAGAAGACAGATGAAGAGAATGAGGACCGGATGAAGTAGTGTGTTCATGTACCGTACTTTCGCATAAGAATCCCACCGAAAGTACTCCCACTTCAGGGCTACATCAAGGACTGCGAAAAGAAGGGCCAGGGATACTCTTACAAGAACAATAGAGACAAGCTTTTTCATAGATCCTCCCGACTGCTATTGTGACACAGAATTGCCTGTTTGCTGAAGGGCCTGGCCTTCCCACTGTTGCATCTCATGATAATCGCTTTGATAGGGAGAGGACAGCTGTGAGACTCCAAGAAAAAGAAAGAAAGCGACAAGAAGGGCAACAAGCGGAAGCGTGAATGAAGTTGTGAAGCTGCTTGGCTGGGTCGCCTGTGCTTGGAGCTCTCTCTCCATCAGCATCTCATCATGAATCTTCGACCTCAATTCCAAAGTCGATCTCAAGAACGACCTGCACTCTCCACACGTGCTCAAATGTCTGAAGAGCGTCCCCGAATCCTTGTCGTCGAGCTCCCCGTCGATGTACTGGCTCACCTGCTCCTGATACTCATCGCACGTCATGACTGTTCTCCAAAATAAGGTTTTAGTTTCTTCACTAATGCTTTGCGCGCTTTGAAGAGTCGTGCCTTCACCGCACTTTCTGTGTCCTGCGTAACGCGGGCAATGTCGGCGTACGACAGGTGTTCATATTCTCTCAGTAGTATGACCTCTCTGTAGCCCGGCTTGAGCTGAGCGATCATGTTCTGAACAATCACAACCGTCTCGGTGCCCAGTACTTCATCCAGGGGCGTTTCCGTGTCCCACACATCCTCAACGTCTACCTGACCGTTGCTTCGTGTTTTCCGCAACTGGCCATACACTTCATTCCGCGTTATCGACAACAACCAGGAAACGAGCGAGTGGTTCTGATGAAGCGTGTGAATGGACCTCTGGGCCTTGAGAAAGGTTTCCTGGACGATATCCTCGGCCTGATCTCCGTCCCGAAGAAGTTTGAATGCAAACCGGTACACTCGCGGCCTGTACCGTTCATACAGTTCGCCAAATGCCTCGGCGTCCCCGGCTTTGAGCCTGACCACAAGTTGTTCATCCGATGATGGCTGCACTCGTTCCTTCGGTCTTTGAATGACAAGCCAACCCGTTTCTCGTATGCCCTATAGGAAGATGCAAAATCGGCCGAAAAGTTTCTCTCTACCCGCGGGGCTCGCCGTTCGCCGATGAAAACCCGATTTTCATCGAAAATCTCCAGATTTCGTGCAACTTTTTCACGTAATTCCCCGTGCAAGGAACAACAGTTCCCTCGGCTCTGTTTTTTCAGTACCTTAATCGATTCCTTTTTTCAATGCCGGTTCTTTCTTTCAACTCTTTTCTTCATGTCGATTTTGACTTCGCCCGAACGACAAGTTAGGGGCAAGGCAATTTCAGCAAAGAGGAAACGCAACCTAACACCGAATCATGTCAGCTCAAAACGAAACTGCAGATCTTAGCTCCCTGCGCATTGAGCGCAATGTCGATCCATCCTCGGGCGCACCGAAATCGAAACTTCCCCTTCGGATCGGTGTGAGCCTCGTTCTCGTTGCTGTCGTTGTCGTGGGATACCTCGTTATTGCAAGCGCCGTTGCGCCTGCAATAGAGGTAAGATTAACGTCCGTGGGATTTTCCTCCCCATCACAAGCGAATGCGGTCCTGACGGCTAGCGGTTACGTTGTTGCCCAACGAAAAGCGGCGGTCGCATCGAAAGCAACCGGCCGGCTCGAGTACCTGGGAGTCGTCGAAGGAGATAAGGTGAAAAAAGGAGCGGTGATTGCCAGAATCGAAAACTCCGATGTCCAGGCACAGTTCGATCAGGCTCGCGCCAATCTCAAACTCAGCGAGGCGGAGCTGTACGACGCAAAACAGAATCTCGACCGGCAGAAAAATCTTCTTGAAAAAGGGCTCACACCCCAGGCGGAGTACGATGCAGCTGACGCCCGCTACCGCCGGGTTCTTGCCTCAATCGAGGTTGCCAATGCTGCTGTTGCAGGAGCGGCAGTGGCGTTGGAAAACACCCTTATACGCGCTCCCTTCGACGGCACGGTGCTGACCAAAAACGCTGATGTAGGCGAAATGGTCGCTCCAATGGCAGCGAGTGTCGGCTCCCGCTCTGCTGTCGTTACGATCGCTGACATGTCCTCCCTTCAGGTTGAAGCAGATGTGTCCGAATCAAACATCGAACGAATCATCCCCGATCAATCGTGTGAAATTACGCTGGACGCATACCCCGAAGTACGGTACCAGGGATATGTCGCCAAAATTGTCCCGACAGCGGATAGAGCAAAAGCGACGGTCCTCGTGAAGGTTGCTTTTCGATCATACGACACCAGGGTCCTTCCGGAAATGAGCGCGAAAACGCTTTTCCTCACAAAAGCTCCGGCCGTCGCCGAGACTTCGGCAAAACCGCTTCTCACGCTCCCCGCCAGCGCCGTCGCCACAAGGGGTGGTGAGACCTGTGTCTACGCGGTCATTGACAACAAGGCGGTTGAGGTTCCTGTGAAGACTGGCCAAACCCTTGGCTCTCTTGTCGAGGTCCTCTCCGGCGTTGAAGCTGGAGACAGGGTCATCTCCACTGTAACTGACGAGATTCGGGCTGGTGTGACGGTGAAAGTGAAATAAGTTCACAAGAGAAATCACTGGAGAGGAGTTTCTATGGCATCGATGATCGAGGTCCAGGGTGTATCGAAATCCTACTGGCGGGACAGTTTCGAAATTCCCGTTCTCAACAACATTACTCTTGCGGTTCCTGAGGGAGAATTCCTTGCGCTGATGGGACCCTCGGGATCGGGCAAGACAACGCTGCTGAACCTTATCGCCGGAATCGATCGCCCCAACAAGGGCTCGATCGTTGTTTCGGGGACCAACATCGCATCGCTCGGCGAATCGCAGCTTGCAAAATGGAGATCGACACATGTTGGGTTTATTTTCCAATTCTATAATCTTCTTCCCGTCCTAACGGCGTTTGAAAACGTCGAGCTCCCTCTTCTGCTTACCTCTCTCTCGAAAAAGGAGCGGAGGGAACATGTGGAGGCTGCATTAACCGTTGTGGGCCTTACCGACCGCATGCATCACTATCCCAAGCAGCTTTCTGGAGGGCAGGAACAGCGGGTCGCAATTGCCCGTGCGATCGCAACCGATCCCACCATCCTCGTGGCTGATGAGCCGACGGGCGACCTCGATAAGAACTCGGCAGAGGAGATCCTTACGTTGCTCGGCCGCCTCAACAAGGAATACAAGAAAACAATCGTTATGGTCACGCACGATCCCCGCGCTGCCGAACGTGCCCACACATCCCGCCATCTCGACAAGGGTGAACTTCAATAGGAGGGTTTCCCGATGAAAGTGTTCAAACTGATGTTCAAGAATGCCCTCCGGCACAAGCTTCGGACGTTTCTTACAATTCTGGGTATTTCCATCGCTGTTGTGGCGTTTGGCTTCCTTCGAACCGTGGTCACCGCGTGGTACGCCGGTGTTGAGATGTCCGCGGCAAACCGGCTCGTGACGCGCAATTCCATCTCCTTTATATTCCCGCTCCCGTACGCCTATCGTGATCGTATTGCACGGATCCCGGGAGTGGAGACTGTATCCTACGCGAACTGGTTCGGGGGCGTGTACATTGACAAATCCCAGTTCTTCCCACGGATGGCTGTTGACGCCGAAACGATTTTCGAAGTTTATCCGGAGTTTATAGTGCCTCCCGATCAGTTGGAAGCATTCAAAAAGGAACGCAATGCCTGTGTTATGGGTGCCGATCTCGCACAACAATACGGTTTCAAAATCGGAGATGTCATTCCGATTGAAGGAGATATCTATCCCGGAAAATGGGAATTTGTTGTGCGCGCAATTTATCAGCCGCGCGACAAAACGGTCGACGGTACACAATTCTATTTTCATTGGGAGTACGTGGACGAACGGATGAAACAGGAAATGCCGGGGCGCGAGGGCGACGTGGGTTGGTACATCATCAAGATCAATGATCCGAATCAATCAGCTACGATTTCTGAGCAGGTGGATAATCTCTTTAAGAATTCCCGGGCCGAAACAAAAACAGAAACCGAGCGGGCCTTCCAGGAGGGATTCATTCAGGGAACGAGCTTGATTATCACGCTCCTGAACTTTATTTCTTTCGTTATTATCGGGATTATCCTGCTGGTGCTTGGAAACACAATGATCATGTCAGCCCGCGAGCGCACAAAGGAATATGCCGTCCTGAAAACCATCGGGTTCTCGGGAAAACATCTTCTTGGGCTTATTGCCGGTGAGTCCCTTGTTATTTCCGCCCTTGGCGGTGCGTTGGGGCTCTTGTTGACGTATCCGCTGGTGGGCGTATTCTCGATCGCCGTTCCCAAGTCCTGGTTCCCGGTCTTTTATGTCGAGCCCACGACGTTGGTGATGGCAGGTCTTTCAGCCCTGGTTGTCGGTATTGTTGCGTCCCTTTTCCCGGTACAACGGGCGCTACGAACATCAATTGTGGACGGTTTGAGATTTGTAGGATGATAACCGGTTCTCTTTTTTCTTCCTAGTTCTGTTTTTTAAGAGGATCCTGCATGAAAATCCCAATGAAATACATCGTGCGAAGTCTTTTCACGCGACGGTTGACGACCGCCATTACGGTGCTGGGTGTCGCCCTTGTCGTCTTCGTCTTCACTTCCGTTCTTATGATGTCCGACGGCATTCGTCAGACACTGAGAGGGACTGGATCCAGTGAAAATGTGCTCGTAGCGAGAAAAGCAGCAAACGGGGAAATATCGAGCATCATCACCAGCGATGTATATGGTGTGATCTCCTCTCTTCCACAAATCGCCCGGGGCGTGGATGGCAGATCTATCATCTCGGGAGATGTGGTGGTGGTTATCAATCTTGAGAAGATTGGAACCAACGGGGGAATAAGCAACGTGACCGTGCGTGGCGTTTCAGCTGCAGCATTTCAACTACGTCCTCAAGTCCGGATCAAAGAAGGAAGGATGTTCAATTGGGGCGCCCGGGAAATTATTGTGGGATCCTCAATCGCAAGACGGTTCAATGGTGCACAGCTGGGCAGCACTATCAAGTTCGCCGGAGACGTGTGGACAATCGTAGGCCTTTATGAAACCGGAGGCGATGGCTTCAATTCCGAGATGTGGGGAGATGTCAGCCAGTTGCAGGATGCGTTCCGCCGCGGTGGATCCTATTCGACGGTCACGTTCCGCATGGCCAATCCCGACCAGCTTGAATTGGTGAAAAAAGCCTTCGCCGATGATAACCGGCTCCAGCAATTCGAGGCGAAATCTGAGAGGGTTTTCTTCGAAGAACAGTCGGAATTCATGTCCATTTTTATCAGTGTGCTTGGAATCTTCATCACCGTGTTCTTCAGCGTTGGTGCAATCATCGGTGCCATGATCACCATGTATGCGGCGGTTGCCAATCGTACCGTTGAAATCGGAACCCTGAGGGCCCTCGGATTTAAGCGCAGAAGCGTTTTAACGGCATTCCTTATCGAATCGTTTCTTCTCTCTCTCGCAGGAGCTGCGGCTGGAATGTTCCTGGCGTCGTTCCTTCAGTTTGTGCAGGTCTCAACAATGAATTTTGGCTCCTTTTCCGAGTTGGAGTTCACCTTTGCTCTCACGGCGTGGACTATTTTCTTTGGAGTGATTTTCGCAATCATCATGGGCTTTGCCGGAGGGTTTCTCCCCTCGATACGTGCTGCCAGGTTGAACATCGTCAACGCACTCCGCTCTACCTAGCATTCTTGGTCGGTGACCCGGACATCGCGCTCCGGGTCTCTTTCCACCATGGGTAATCCTTCGCTGTTTTCACCTTAATCCATTTTTCCCCGAAGGGGTCCCGTCGGAACAATACTCCATTAATCCCCCTTGCTTTAATCCTCCTCTCTAATCTCCCCTATATTGCCGACATCGTCACACCGTTTCATGTTCCCCCTCCCTTGAATCCATCCTTTCGTTCCCCTATCTTGCCGTACGCAGTAGAACGATTCACGATTGACTATTCACAATTCACGGTCTTCCTATGTTCTGGCTCCAGATTCTCTCGAACTTTATCAAGATTCTCCGTGCAGGACAAACCCCGCGTCAGGTTGCCGGCGGATTCGCTCTTGGTTCTATCGTCGGTCTGTCTCCAACGCTGACACTACAGGGACTTTGTGTATGGCTGATAATTTTTGTTTTTGATGTGAATCTCTCCGCTGCCTTCCTGGCTTTTACGCTTTTCGCTCTAGTTGCCTACCTGCTCGATCCTTTCTTCCATCAGATTGGCTATTTTCTTCTCGTGCAGGTCGACGGCCTCCACGACCTCTGGACGGCGCTCTATAACGCCCCAATTGCGCCGCTCACGCGCTTCAACAATACGCTTGTCCTTGGCAGCCTGGCGGGAGCGATTATCCTGGCGCCTGCGGTCTACATCGGCATGAAACGCTTTGTGGTTGCATACCGAACACATCTCTTCCCTCGTGTCGAAAAATGGAAGATCTATCAGGTCCTGAGCAAGAATTCCTTTGTGACGTGGTATCGAAAAGTCCGCGATTGGGGGGTGTGACATGAGAAAGAAATTTGTCTACTTCATGGTTGTTCCTGCAATAATACTTGTTTTGGTGTTGTATTTCTTCCTCGACAGCTGGGTTGAGGCGGGGCTTGAGCTCGCAGGAGAATCCGCTGTCGGCGCCAAAGTTGAAATCGACAATCTTCGTCTGACCCTCTCCCCGGTCGGCATGGAATTCGCCCGCTTGCAGGTCGCCAATCCCCGAGACACCTGGAAAAACACTTTCGAAACGGGTCGCGTGAAGTTCGCCCTCAACTTCGGCCAGCTTCTCCGTGGCAAATATATTATTGAAACGATGGAAGCAAATAATATGATTCTTGGAACAAAGAGAACAAGCGATGGTGCGATCCCGAAGGAACCTGAACCTCGGCCTGAGCCCTCGACTCAGCCATCCTCGGAACCTTCTCTTGCGGCACAAGCCGACAATCTTGTTCAGGAGAAAAAGAAATCCACCCCTGTCTTTGATCTTGACCAGCTCCGAAAACAGCTCAATATCGACAGCCTGTTGAATGTTCAGAATCTTCAATCGGTTCGTCATATTGATTCGCTGAAAACTCAGATCGCACAGGCCTCTCAACAATGGCAGACAACTCTGGCGGACATCGAAAAAACGAAAGTAACCGCGACCGAGATCGAGGGAAAGATCAAGGCAATCAATGTCAACGAACTGAAGTCGGTTGAGAGTATCACGACGGCTTTGAAGAACGTCAACGATGCTCAACGGGGAATCAGGGACATCAGCCAGACGTTCACAAGCCGTAAGTCTGCGCTCTCCGACGAGGTGAACCGATTATCGGCTTCTGTGCGCGTTATTGATGATCTGGCACGACAGGATTTTCAGAATGTCCTCCAGCTCGCTCGTCTTCCCGATGTGAGCATGCAGGGACTTGCCGAGTTGCTGCTCGGAAAGGATATTCTTTCAAGCGCCAGCGAGTACCTTTACTGGATTGATTTTGCCCAGAACCACATCAAGAACTCCGATTCAAAACCCGAGGATGCAAACCCGCCCCGAATGCGCGGTCAGACAATCCACTTCCCGGCTGAAAAATCATACCCAAAATTCTGGATTAGGAAGGTCGTCATTTCGGGGGGAACCGACAGGGAGCAGGATCCGAACTATTTTTATGCGACCGGAGAAATTCGGGACATCTCGTCGAATCAAAGAATTACCGGCCTTCCTTTGACGGTTAATCTTTCAGCGACGCAGGGACGGGGAACAAACGCCTCTCTGAATGCTTCGATTGATCGAACAAAAGATTCGCCCCTGGATACATACAAAGCCTCATTGACCGGCGTTCCAATTGGGGAAATGTCGCTTGGACGGACCGACTTTGTTCCGGCAAAACTTTCAAATGCAGTGGGTCGGTTTTCCATTGCTGCAACGGTTCCGGCAAATCAGTTCGATGCAAATGCAAAGATCACGCTTTCTGCTCTTACTGTCTCCTTTGACCGCACCGCGCGTAATACCGTTGAACGTCTTGTGCGCGAGGTTCTGGAGTCTGTTCGTTCGTTTAATGTTTTGCTGCGGTTCTGGAAAAAGGAAGGCAGGCTCGATGTAGCGTTTGAAACTGACCTTGATAATCTGCTTGCCGATCGGACAAAGAAGGTCATTGGTGAAGAGGTGAACCGCCTCCGCAACGAACTGCGCCAGAAACTGGATCGAAAAATTGCCGAGAAGCGTCAGGAGGTCGAGCGGTCGTTCAACCAGAAGAAAGACGAGGTAATCGCCCGCCTTAAGTCATACGAGGGTGTGGTAAACGACAAGATCGCTTTTGCCGAGGCAAAGAAGAAGGAGTTGGAGGATAAGGTTCAGGGGGAGAAAAAGAAGCAGGAAGACGCCTTGAAGAAGAAGGCCGGCGACGCCCTTAAGGGACTTCTTAAGAAGAAGAACTAACTTGTTGATTTAGTGGTGGTTGTGTTGGCTCGCCTGTAGCGGGTACTACTTGTCTTTCTTACCGTTTTTCGGATTTTGGCTGCTCCCTTTTTGCCCTCTGGGCTCTGACTTCTGTTCTTTGCTCCCTGGCTTCTGGTCCCCCTCTTGTTCCTTCGCTCCTCGAACGCCGGCCTTTGGAGCATCCTTTCCGTCTTTCATTCCGTTCCCTTTGGTGCTGCTCGCCTTCTCTGCTTCTTCCAATTTCCTGTCTTCCGCTTCTTCAGCAACCACGGCCGCGACATCGGCCACTGCATCGCCTGCATCAAGTCGGATCAGCCGAACGCCCTGGGTGTTGCGGCCTGCAACCCGAATATCCGTAGCGTGCTGGCGGATCACCATTCCCCCGGAAGTAACCACTACCACGTCGTCGGTGTCCGTCACTTCTTTGATCGCAACCATCATACCCGTCTTGTCGGATGTCTTTACGGTGATAATCCCCTTCCCGCCTCTGTGACTCACCCGGTATTCTGACGCTTCGCTGCGCTTGCCGTACCCGTGGTCGGTTGCGACCAGAATCGTTGTATCGTTCCGATGAAGAGTTACCGCTCCGACCACTTTGTCTTTTTTGTCCAGGCGGATTCCCCGCACACCGGCAGCTGTTCTTCCCATCGCCCGGGCCTCTCCCTCGTGGAACCGGATTGCCATACCCTCTTTTGTCCCGATGATAATATCCTGTTTACCGTTTGTCAGCTTTACGTCTTTCAACTTGTCGTTCTTCTTCAACCCCATTGCCGTGATGCCGGACTTTCTCGGGTTGCTGAATTCCGAAAGGATGACTTTTTTCACCAGTCCGTATTCGGTTACCATCAGGATATAGTGGTCGTCATCAAAACCCTTCACGCCGATAAATCCAGCTATGGTCTCGTCGGCTGCTTTTGAAACAAGACTGTTAATTGGTTTTCCTTTTGCCGTTCTTCCGCCTTCCGGGATCTCGAACACCTTAAGCCAATAGCACCTGCCCGTATCCGTAAAGATAAGGATATAGTCGTGCGTGCTCGCCACAAAAACATGCGCCACAAAATCATCTTCGCGCGTTGACGCTCCCGTTACTCCTTTTCCGCCTCTCGCCTGACGCCGATATCCCGACACCGGCAATCGCTTGATATATCCCTGATGGCTGATCGTAATGACGACGTTCTCTTCGGCGATCATGTCCTCAATGCTGAACTCTTCCGCTTTGTACACAATCTCCGTACGGCGTTCATCTCCGTACTTCTTTTTCAATTCAACGAGCTCTTCCTCGATGATCTTCAGCTGAAGCTGCTTGCTCTTGAGAATCGTTTTCAGACGCTCTATAAGTTTGATTGTCTCGCGATATTCATCCTCGACCTTTTTCCGCTCCAGGCCTGTCAGCTTCTGCAGCCGCATATCCAGAATCGCCTTGGCTTGAATCTCAGAAAGCTTGAACTTCTTCATCAGGCCAAGCTTTGCGGTTTCGACATCCTTAGATTGCTTGATAAGCTTGATGATCGCGTCGATGTTGTCGAGCGCGATGATGTAGCCCTCAAGAATATGGGCTCGCTTCTCGGCCTCGTCGAGCTCATGTTTTGACCGCCGAACAACAACTTCATTGCGGTGTTCAATGAAATGTTGAATCATCTCACGCAGCGTCAGCGTCTGTGGCCGACCACCAACGAGCGCGAGCATGTTGATCCCAAATGTCGTCTGCATCTGCGTGTGCTTGAACAGGTTGTTAAGAACAACCTCTGCGTTTGCATCCCGCTTTAAATCAATGACAACTCTCATGCCGTCGCGGTCTGATTCATCTTTGATGTCCGAGATATCCTCGAGCTTCTTTTCGTTCACTAAATCGGCAATTTTCTCAATTAATCCGGCCTTATTCACGAGATAGGGAAGCTCTGTCACCACAATGCGCTGACGGTCCCCCTTCCCTGTTTCAATGCTCGCTTTTGCGCGAACCAACAGGCGTCCGCGGCCTTTCGTGTACGCCTCCTTGACTCCATCATAGCCGTAAATAATACCGCCGGTGGGGAAATCCGGGGCAAGAATGTGCTTCATCAGCCTCTCGTTGCTGATCGCGGAGTCCTTGATGTAAGCAAGGCACCCGTCGATTACTTCGTTGATGTTGTGCGGGGGGATGTTCGTGGCCATCCCGACAGCAATACCGCTGGTGCCGTTGCAAAGGAGGTTTGGAAAAAGCGCAGGCATGACCGTCGGTTCATGCAATGTGTCGTCGAAGTTCGGCGCGAAATTGACGGTGTTTTTCTCAAGGTCCTTTAACATCTCCTCGGCGATGCGTGATAACCTCGCCTCGGTGTACCGCATCGCTGCGGGTGAATCGCCGTCGACAGACCCAAAATTTCCTTGGCCATCGACAAGTGGATATCGCAGCGAGAATTCCTGCGCCATCCTCACCATGGTATCATAGACCGCGGTGTCCCCATGCGGATGATATTTGCCAAGCACTTCTCCGACAATCCTCGCACTTTTCTTATAAGGCCGATTTGGCATGAGGCCCAAATCCTGCATGCCATAAAGGACACGTCGATGAACGGGCTTCAGGCCATCCCTCACATCGGGAAGCGCCCGCGCAACGATGACCGACATCGAATAATCGATGTACGACCCCTTCATTTCGTCTTCAATGTCGACCGGTACAATTTTTTCGTTTATCTGGGCCATGATTCCTTACTGTTCATTTTAACTTTTCGGTTCGATGCCTGGTTCTGCTTATCAGACGTCGAGGTTCCGCACATACTTGGCGTTCTTCTCGATGAATTCTCTGCGTGGCTCTACTTCGTCGCCCATGAGGATGGAAAATGTCCGATCGGCATCAGCAGCGTTTTCAATGGTCACTTGGAGGACGGTTCGTGTCTCAGGATTCATGGTTGTCCCCCACAGTTGGTCGGGGTTCATTTCCCCCAACCCCTTGAAACGCGAAATGACAAAGCCGTCCGAACTTATCACGACACCTTCTTCTGTCGTGGGTGGAGTTTCTTCTGCTTGGTCTGTTTTCAACTCTTTTGCCGGGCGCTTTTCGCTCTTTATGCGTTTGATGATATCGTCTCTTTCTTCTTCGTCGTACGCATAGTGTTCCTGTTTTCCCCTTTTGACCTTGTAAAGTGGCGGCTGGGCAATGTAAATATGACCGAGCTCGATCAGTGGCTTCATATGCCTGAAAAAGAGCGTGAGCAAAAGCGTGCGAATGTGAGAACCATCTACGTCTGCGTCACACATGATGATGATCTTATGATACCGAACCTTGGCCGGATCAAAATCCTCGCCAACACCGGCCCCAACAGCTGTGAAAATCGCTCTGATCTCCTCGTTTTCCAAGATCTTGTGCATTCGGGCCTTTTCGACGTTCAGGATCTTTCCCTTGATGGGTAGAATCGCCTGAAAACGCCTGTCACGGCCCTGTTTGGCGCTTCCCCCGGCCGAATCACCCTCCACGATGTAAAGCTCGCAATGCTCGGGATCGTCGATAGAACAGTCAGCCAGCTTTCCGGGAAGTCCGCCCGAATCCAGGGCGTTTTTCCTGCGAGTCAGGTCCCGGGCCTTTCTTGCCGCCTCCCTCGCCTCTGCGGCCTTGAGGCACTTCTCGATGATTCTCTTGCCGTCGGGAGAATTCTGCTCGAGCCAGTCTGCAAGCTGCGGCCCAACAACCGACTCGACGATGCTTTTCACTTCGCTGTTGCCGAGCTTCGTTTTCGTTTGCCCTTCAAACTGGGGCTCGGGCACCTTCACACTCAGAACTGCAGTCAACCCTTCCCTGAAGTCATCTCCCACGAGTTGAATGCCACCCTCTTTGATCAGACCGGTTTTATATCCGAAATTGTTCAGCGTTCTTGTCAGCGCCGTGCGGAATCCAACAAGGTGTGTTCCGCCCTCGTGGGTGTTAATGTTGTTGACGTAAGTAAAGATATTTTCGCTATACTGATCGTTATACTGCAGGGCAATTTCTACTTCGACAGCGCGCCCATTCTCATCCTTGTCTTCCCCTTTCGCATAAAAGACTTTCTTCGTAATCGCGGGGCGCGTGGAGTCGATGTATTTCACAAACTCCGTCAGTCCCCCCTCGAAGTGGAATGTTTCTTCCTCGCCGTCCGTTGTTCGGTCATCGCTGATCACCAAGACAACCGCCGGATTCAGAAACGCGAGTTCGCGTAGGCGCTCTGCAATTGTCTCGAACTTGAAAATGCGGTTCTTAAAGACCGTCCCGTCCGGCAAGAATGTAACGCGGGTCCCGGTTTTTCCTTTCTCGGCCTTTCCTGTTACCTTCACGGGGGCCACGGGATCCCCTTTTTTGTATTTCTGATAAGAAATTTTCCCGTCTCTCCGAACTTCCGCCTCCAGCCATTCGCTCAAAGCGTTCACAACCGAAACACCCACTCCGTGAAGCCCGCCGGAAACTTTGTACGTGTTCTTGTCGAATTTTCCCCCTGCGTGAAGGACGGTCATCACGACTTCAAGAGCAGATCGTTTTTCTTCCAGATGAATGTCGGTCGGGATGCCGCGCCCGTCGTCTTCCACGGTAACCGATCCATTCTCGTTGAGGGTGACGGAAATGTTTTTGCAATACCCGCCGAGGGCCTCGTCGATCGAGTTGTCGACAACCTCATACACGAGATGATGCAAACCCCGAACGCTAACATCACCGATGTACATCGCAGGACGCCGGCGGACCGCTTCAAGTCCTTTGAGGACGGTGATGTCGTCTGCGGTGTATTCTCCCTGCCCGTTCTTTTTCGGCGGCAGAGCGTTACCTTTTGGGGTCTTCCCCTGTTGTTTCACTTTCTCATCTGATTCTTTTCGACCCATAGAGTCCTTTACTTTATTGACTACACAAACCTGATATCCTTCACCAACTTCTCTCCCAGTGACGCGTTCATCTTTTCAATGACATCGTTCTTAAGAAGGCTAAGTTCGTTGCGCCACGGACCGTTTTTCACGCGGACGACGAGAACTCCCCTTTCAATCTTCACTGCCTCGGTCACTCGGGCGATCTGCTCACCCACCACATCGTTCCATTTCACCACGGCGTCATATTCGCGGATTCGCCCGGCAATTCCGAGATTCTCCATCAAATCCTGAATCGCTTTACCGAGTGTCCTAGTTGACGAAAACTCTTGTTTTTGCATGATCTGTGACTATTCCGCGTCGCACCAGAAACCGCCGATGTCCGGCATCCCACCGGAATCCGGGCGCAAAGGCCCTGTCGTCTGTCGCCGTTACAAACACCTGTCCAACGCTTCCTGCGAGATCTAACAGCCGGCGCGAGCGGTGTTCGTCCAGTTCGCTGAAGACATCATCAAGGAGCAAAAGCGGTGTTTCGTTGCGGTGTTCTTTGAGATAGAAAAACTCTGCGAGCTTCAGCGCAACGAGAAAGGTTTTGTGCTGCCCCTGTGATGCAAATTTGCGCAGGCTCAGATCATCGATGCAAAACTCGAGCTCATCCCGGTGAGGCCCAACGGCGGTCGTTCCTGTCCTTCGTTCCTCGTCCGCATGGTTTTTCAGTTCTTCTGTGAACTGTTCTTCGATCGTCCCCCGCGACGATACAAACGATGTCTCGAATGACGGCATGTAGCGAATTCCCGGCAGCTCCGTCTCGCCGGCCACAAAGGAAAACTTCTCCACAACAAGCGGCCGAAAATCCTCCACAAACTTTGCCCGCCGTATCATGATGCTGGTTCCGGTGCGAACAAGGCTCTCATCCCACGGTTCCAGGAGATCGGTGCTGTCTTTTCGGGTGAGTTTTGCATCGAGAAGAATCTTGTTTCTTTGACGGAGGATTCTTCGATATTCCAGAACCTCGTCAAGATAGAGTTTGCTCGCTTGTGAAATAGCCAGGTCGAGGAATTTCCGTCGTTCTGTCGGAGCACCAAAGGTTATTCCGTTTTGCTCGGGCGAGAGAATGACCGCGGGGAACTGCCCAACGACCGATGAAAGCGTCTCAACGGGTGTTTTGTTTACCGTTATTGTTTTCTTGGCGCTGGCGGATTCGTATGAAGCCGCAACAGACCACTCTGAACCGTTGTCTGCCCGAAATGAGCCCCGAACATCAAAATGTTCGCTGCCGATTCTGACGACAACCGCATCGTTGATTGCATAGAAGCTCTTTGTAAGACACAGATAGGAAATCGCCTCAACGATGTTTGTCTTTCCTTCCCCGTTGTCCCCAAAAATTGCGTTGATGCCGTCGGTGAAATCAAGGCTTGACGCCGAATGGTTTCGAAAATTCCGTATTTCAGCCTTCTGCAGTTTCATAATGCGTCAACCATACAACACAATAGCCCCGACGAGCCGGGGCTATCGCACATCAATTGTTTTGTTTGCGCTCCTATGCATTCAATCGCACGGGCATGACAAGCATCAGAATGTCCTCGTTTTCCTTCTGTGTTGTGGGTGATATGGTCGCCGCCCTCACCGGTGTGCTCATCTTGAATGTTACTTCGTCCGCGTCTATGTGGGAGAGAATATCAATGACATAGTTGGAATTGAAACCGATTTCGATCTCGTCTCCTTCAAAACGACAGTGGATCTTTTCGCGCGCCTCGCCGCCAAAATCAATATCTTCGGCAGCAATCTTCATTTCCCCCTTTTTCACTGAGAACCGCACCTGGTGCGTTGTGGTGCTTGAATACAGTGCTACGCGGCGGACTGAACCAAGAAGCAGCTCACGGTTGACGGTGAGTGTTTTGTCGTGGTCCAGTGGGATGACAGACTCGTAGTTTGGATAGTTTTCCTCTATAAGCCTGGAAGTAAGAACGACGGTGCCGAAAGAAAACTGAACATGAGAGGTGTTAACGGTAATAGTGCTTTCTGCTTCCTCAGAGGTTCTGGCAACGAGATTAAGCGCCTTTGCTGGAATAATAATGTCCTTGGTCAGTTTTGCTTGTTTCAGTCCTGCATATTTAAAGCGCACGAGTCTGTGTCCATCGGTAGCGATTGCTCTAAATTCTTTTTGACTCACCTGAAAAAGAACTCCCGTCATTGCCGGCCTTAGTTCGTCGGTGCTTACTGAGAAATTGGTCCGCCCGATAATCCTTCTCAGCTGATTCCCGTCGACTACGATCTGGTCTTCTCCCTTGAATTGCGGAATGGTCGGAAATTCTTCGCTCGATTCACCCATAAGTGTATACTCGCCGGTTTCCGTAATCATTTTCACTTTGTTCGAAGACAGATCGGCCACAAAAATAATACTCACATCGGTAAGAGCCCTGATCGTCTCCATGAGTCGTTTTGCCGGAACTGTAATTGACCCATCTTCGCTGCCTTTCACATCGAGGACCGCAGCCATCGAAACCTCAAGGTCGGTCGCAGAAAGCCGTAGTGTATTCTTCTTGAGATCAAATAAGATGTTTTCAAGAATAGGAAGGGTTGATTTTGATGGAACAACCCCTATGATTCGGGTAAGGACTTTTTGAAGGTCATTACTGGCGACCGTGAATTTCATTTACGGGCTCCTTTGTAGGAAAAATCGGTTGGCGTCGTTAATAAATTTAGCAAAAAAAACGTGTATAAACAAGAGATGTTTGAGAACACGCTCTGTCTAATTGATTGAAATGCTTATACTTATAATAAGTAACTTAAGAATAAAAGATGAATCATTATAATGATGTGGATTGTGTGAATAACCGGAGACGAACAAAACAAGACACAAGAAAGAATGGCGGTTTTAGAAATCAACATTGTTGGCAGGGTGTTAATGACAAACGTGGTTGTGCACAGTGAAAATCAAAAACACAAAACCAAGACGAGATTGTCAGAGATAGAAACACCAACGGAACAGCTATTCACCTGTTATGGAATGACCTTTCAACATAGCAAAACAAAAAAGCCCCAATCGCTCGGGGCTTGTTCTGGTAAATACAAAAACATCAGGAGGCTCTGTTAAGTTGCAGGAACCGTCTGAGCTGATCCACGTTTTGCTTGAACACAGCATCGGTGTTAAGCCTGTCTTCGACTGATTGGTACGCATGGATAACAGTGCTATGATCGCGCCCACCAAAATGTAGACCAATTGTCTTCAATGAAGAATTTGTCAATTCCTTCGCAAGATACATTGCCACCTGACGCGCAGTAACAATCTCCTGTTTTCGCGTTTTTGCCCTCAAAAGATCTGTCGGAAGATTGAAGAAATCGGAAACCGTATGTTGAATTTGATCAATAGATATGGGGCTTTTCAGTTCGTGTACAACCACGCGAAGGACATCCCGCGCGAGATCAACATTAACTTCTCGATTCTCTAGCGAGGCCCTGGCAAAGAGGCTGATGAGACACCCTTCGAGCTCACGAATATTGCTTGTAACGTTTGCCGCGATAAACTCAATAATATCCTGAGGCAGGTCAAGACCATTCTCCTCGCTCTTTTTCTGGAGAATGGCAATGCGGGTCTCTAAATCCGGAGGTTGAACATCAGCGGTTAACCCGCACTGAAATCGCGAGATGAGCCGATCATCAAGCCCCTTTAGCTCTTTTGGGGGAACGTCGGATGAAAGGACGATTTGTTTTCCAAGCTGATAGAGCGTGTTGAAAGTGTGAAAGAAATTATCCTGAGTCTTTTCCTTTCCGGAGAAGAACTGGATATCGTCCACAATAAGGAGGTCGACGGAGCGATAGAACCCCGAAAAATCGTTTACCCTGTCTGTTTGAACGGCCTCAATAAAGTCAATCGTGAACTTTTCGCTGGAGAGGTAGACAACCCGCCGCGCTTTTCCGCTTACAAATGCAAAATTTCCCAAGGCATGCATCAAATGCGTCTTTCCAAGCCCGGTCCCGCCGTAAATGACTAAAGGATTAAACGAGGTACCGCCCGGGTTGTTGGCTACAGCCATGGCGGCGGCCCGCGCCAGCTGGTTGCTGTCACCCTTGATAAAGTTGTCAAATATGTACCTGGGATTCAGGTTATTCTTTGAGGGGCCGATGCGCTCGTTCACGCGAAGCGAAAGGGTCTCGGGTGCAGATGAGGAAACCGAGGTGGGGGTCGACAGGCGAGACGAGGCAGACTCAACCACCGCCTCGCGGACATCATCCGAGGCGACAGAATAAAACAGCTTTGCCTTTTCACCCAGGACCTCAGCAATAGTTGTGCGAAGAAGAGCACTGTAGTGACCCTCGAGCCAGTCATAGAAAAACTGACTTGGAACCCTGATGGTGAGATCTTCCCCTTGGAGCTTCAGAGGAACGATGGGTTGGAACCACGTCTTGAAACTCAAACTGGTAATCTCACCGCGGATCTTCAATAGGCAGCTTTCCCAGACTTTCTGGAGCTGGGAAGAGTCTGATTCGGAAGTAAAGACAAGAGAATCTTGAAAGGTCATATTAACGAAGTATCTGGTCCAAAATAAATTCGCTAAGATCGGTGAGGGAAACGCAACAAGATATCCACAAAGATTTCAACAAGGTGGAAAACCCGCAAACCACAACTTCCAGTCATATTAACAAAATTAACATCAGGGAAAGACGAAAAAACATTGATATCCCTGCTCTAAAAAGGCAGTACTATCAGTTATCAACAAACAATCCCACACCACCAAGACGACAGGAAAACCGGCCACGAGAAGAACCCAAACGGGGGAAGAAAAATATCCA
>Ga0209342_10002449_pt1 | contig 19934 bp, 17 predicted proteins | sample RifCSP16_2_FD_184023 | JGI IMG/M metagenome (GOLD analysis project Ga0209342, IMG submission 184023) | Soil microbial communities from Rifle, Colorado - Rifle CSP2_sed 16_2 (SPAdes) (version 2) | ecosystem: Environmental > Terrestrial > Deep subsurface > Rock core/Sediment | place: Rifle... | reverse complement strand
CTTGCCTTCACGGCAAACCCGCACTTCGCACCATTCCGAGAGCGCGTTGACCGCCGACACACCTACGCCGTGTAAACCGCCGGAAACCTTATAGCTGGAACCGCCAAATTTACCACCGGCGTGCAGTGTGGTCATGACAACTTCGAGCGCCGACTTCTTTTTCTCCGGGTGAATGTCGACCGGAATGCCGCGCCCATTATCCTCGACAGTCACGGAACTGTCGGCATGGATGGTGATGGTGATTTTGTCACACACCCCGGCCAGGGCTTCATCGATCGAGTTATCAACTACTTCATAGACCAGGTGATGCAGCGCTTTAATATCTGTACCGCCGACATACATACCCGGGCGGCGGCGGACAGCTTCCAGACCTTCCAGTACCTGAATATCTTTAGCGCCGTAGGACGAAATTTTCACCGGTTGTACCACTTAAACCTCCTGGATAATGAAGACGCTATCACACAAACCCTGCTGTGATTGGCGTTCGGATTGTTGATCAGGTTTTTATTTCCTGCGGACGGAATGGCAATGAATTTTCTGCCATCCAGCGCATGCCATTGCGAAAATAGACAAAACTGGCTGCAAACACAGCGGTCAGGATGAACGCATGCCCAAGAATGCCAACCAGCGTCATCCAAGAACTGGTGGGCGGAACGCGCCACAGCACGTTCATGCCCTGCGAAATGACCAAAGCGACAATCAGGAAGGTGCCGGTGCCAGGCATAAAATGGCGCACAAGCCGGACACTGGTCATGGCTGAAACCACCAGACCGGATTTGCTGGAAAAGATCGCATGCGGCGTAAAGACTAACGGCAGCAGCATCCAGATCAGCAAAAAGCCGGCAAATAACATCGCAAAATCGCCAAGTCCTGGACTGATCAATGCGATCACCGAAATCAACATCAGCGCCGGGATGGTGATTACAATCAGCGCTAAGACCAGACTGAAAGTGAGCGCTAGAGCGTACAGAACTTTTTTAAAAAAGGCTTGAAATTCGAAAGCCCCGCCGTCCCCGGCAGTCGCGCGCGCCAATAAGCCGAAGTAAATACAGCCAACGGCAAAGCCAACCAGGATTATCGCCATCCAAACGCCGAAAGCAGCGGCGATCGTTGGAATCTCAATGACCAGGGCAGCCCCCAGCGGTGTAGATTCGGTGAGGGTGGAAGACATCAGACTTGGCACGCCAATCGGCATCGTGCGAATGGTACCGAGCAGGTTGAACTCAGTCAGGATTTTCTCCCACGTCTCACTGATAACGGTCATTTGACTGGCAACCTGAGGTGTATTGATCTGCTGCAGCAAGCGGACAACGTCGTCAATCGCCGGTTTGAGCGCCTGGCGGACACTGACCTGCGGCCCTAACCATAAGAAGAGGTCGATAAGCACCGGCAGCACCAGCAATCCAAGGTTGTTGGTTACAATATTAAACCCCGCGATGATCGCGTTCATCATGCGCGGGGGAGCGCCGGAATTCGTGCTGCGATTTTCCATAGACGCCTTAATTTTACCATATCTGACCGTTGCCTGCTCCCGCTGGCGACCACGAACAGCAGACCCGCTACGGCTGGTTAGCTGTGAATTTAAACGAAAAACCCGCGGGCAGGGTAAAATTTGAGGATGCAAGCGCACCAGCATGTGCCAGATACAAACCGCCTGAGTGTCATCACCGCCACTATTTTCCTGGCGTACGCGCTCATTCCTTTTGTCAATTTACCCAGCCAGCAAATCAGCCTGCAGCTGCCCGGATTCCTGTTTCAAATGGAACTCAATTTCGGCACGGTCGTTTCCATCCTGGTGGCAATTCTCGCGGCAGCAGGCACGGATTGGTTGATTCAGGGTCACCCGACCGCGGCTGGCGAGGCGCGGCTGCCCAATTGGCTGCTGCCAGCCTTGACTGCCTGGGTAATCGGCGTGCCGTTGACCTCTTTGGAAGTCAGCCCTCAGTGGTGGGCTGTATTTGCACTTGGCGGATTGTTATTTGTTTTAGTCCTATTGGCCGAATATATCGTGGTCGACGCAGATGACGACCGCTTTGCGCCAGCCAGCGTTGGATTAATTGCGGTTTCATTTGCCCTGTATCTGGTTCTCGCCATATCCATCAAGGGGTCTTCGCTGCGGCTATACGCGGTCTTATTTGCCATTGCGCCTACCGTTTTTCTCATCGCACTTCGCACACTGTACCTGCGCTGTGGTGGAAAATGGTTCTACGGTTGGGCTTTTGGCATCACCCTGGTGATCGGTCAAGTAGCCGTGGGGTTGCATTACCTGCCGCTCAGCCCGCTGCGTTTTGGCCTTGTCCTGGTCGGTTTGACCTACGCGCTGACCAGCCTCGCCAGCGGGATCGAGGACCAGCGTGATGAGAAGAAAATCTGGATCGAACCGGTGATCATGCTTGTAATTCTTTGGGGAATCGCATTTCTGGTGCGGGCTTAGCTGTGAAAGTGTTGATTTTGCCGCGTGAGCACCTCCAGGTGATGGAAGCCCACGTCGGAAATTGCGCTCCTGAAGAAGGTTGCGGGTTGTTGGCGGGGATTGGCGACCAGGTTGAACTTACAATTCCGATAACCAACCAAGAGCATTCCCCGGTGCGGTACAATATGGAACCGAATGAATTGGTTCGGGCTTTTTACGACATCGAAGCCCGTAAGTTGGAAATGTTGGCCAGCTTTCACTCACACCCAAACGGGCCAGCCGTTCCCTCAGAAACCGATGTGGCCGAATTTTTCTACCCGGGAACGTTTATGTTGATCTGGAGCCGGATAGATCAGCGTTGGACAGTGAAAGCGTTCGAGATTTTAGCCGACAATTTTATTGAAATTGGGTTGCAAATCACAGAATAACCGCAACCCATACTGGTATGAGGTGTTGCTTAAAATGTTTGGAGGACACTTATGAGTGAATTTTGGAAAATATTACTGGTGTTCGTTCTTTCCTACATGGCAGGGTCGATTCCATTTGGGCTATTGGTTGTCTGGATTTTTAACGGTAAGGATCTCAGGGCAGTAGAAAGCGGACGCACTGGTGGAACCAACGCGATGCGGGCTGCCGGCTTTGTGGCAGGCTTGTTAACCGCTGGCCTGGACGTGTTAAAAGGCGTCGCTACCGGCTGGATTGTGTCCTGGCTGTTCCCCGGCACCCCCTGGGTGAGCGTGGGAGCTGCACTCATGGCAATCCTCGGACACAATTATTCCATATTCCTCATCGAAGAAAAAATTGGCGGCGGTATCCGCTTGCGCGGTGGGGCTGGTGGAGCTCCGGCTGTTGGCGGCGCAATCGCTTTGTGGCCTCCCAGCGCATTGATCATCCTCCCTCTGGCTGCCCTGGTTTATGTTTTTGTTGGCTACGCCTCGGTCACAACGATGTCGATCGCGGTTTTCGCCGCACTTGTATTCGGTGTTCGGGCGGCTCAGGGTTTAGGCCCATGGATGTATGTATGGTACGGCGTGGCAGCCTTGTTGATCGTGATGTGGGCGCTGCGTCCGAACCTGGCACGCCTGGTCTCTGGGAGCGAAAGAGTGGTTGGTCTGCGCGCGTACTTGAAAAAAAAGGGTGAAAAAGAGAAACTGGCAAAAGCTTCTCTCACTCGGCCTTCGCAGCAACGTCACCAGGAAAGCGGAATTTAGTCGTTTCGCAATAATAATAAAAGGCATCCGCTGGATGCCTTTTTAATTTGCATATTGTAGGATACCCGGGTCATCAGGCTTCAGCAGTTAAGGTTTCTTCCGCGGCTATATTTTTGTATAAAAAGCGAACATTGCGTTTATGCAGGTCCTGGGCAATGCCGCCAAGGTTGACCCGGCTTTTGCCGCAGGATTCGATGTCGATAGCCGCCAGGGCTTCCAGCGGATTTTTACGGCGGGCAGCTGCCCGAACAGCCTTGCGAACATTGGAAATATATGCCAGGTTATCGCGCACGGCATCGTCTATTTCGCCGCGCAGGATAATGTCACCATGACCCTGAATAATGTTTTCCAGACCCATTTTGCCGATGGCTTTGATGGTGTTGTTCATCACGTCCGGGTCACCGTCAACCATGTAGGGCAGGGGCAGGAAAGCGTCCCCGGCGAATAACACCCGGTCCTCTTCTACCAAAACTGAAATTCCATCCGAGCTGTGACCAGGCGTGTGAATGAAGACCAGGTTTTTCTTGCCTGTGCGCAAGGTCAACATACCGTCGTCAAAGGTCAGGTGCGGGTAGACCAGCTTAATCTGGCGAAAGGATGAATTTTGCCGGCGGGCTGTTTCCAACGAAGCCGGTCCGCGCAATTCCATCAATTCACGGCAACGGGCATGCGAAATAATGGTTGCTCCCGGAAAAAAGCAATTTCCCCAGGTATGATCCGCGTGGTAATGGGTATTGACCACATAGCGAACAGGAACGCCTAATTGTTCCTCGATGAAAGAACGCATCGCAAGTGTCTCCTCGGGAGTTGCCAGAGTATCAATCACTACCGCCCATTGCGGCCCGGTGATCGCACCTGCGGTAACCTGAGCATACACTTCACTTTGAAACCAATAGACATTTTCAGAAACGCGTTCGCGATGCATAGAAATTTCCCTGAGAAAGAATAAATGATTATTGCTGTAAGAAATGAAACGATTTCCGTAGAGCCCCGCAAGCCACTAACGGTATAGAATAGCATAAATAAATTGAAAAGTCAAAAATCGAAAAAAAATATTAACAACCCTGGAATATTAAGAACCAGGGCTGTTTTTGACCCAACAATCAACTAAATTTGGATATCTTCGTCGAATGAATCCATCTTTTCGGGTGGAAGTAATGGGAAAGTCAGCAAGCCACGTTTTCGCAGAAAAAACGCTACCACGCCCAGAGTTGACAATTCCAGCCCGAGCAATCCTAAAATCCAAGGCCAATTGCGCACGCCAAAATTCAGGATTGCCGGAGATTCTGAACCATTTTCATCGCCAGTAGGAACGGAAATGACAGTGATGGTCGTTTGCGGACCAACAGCACTGGTCGGTCCGGCGGTCAAATTGCTGGCGATTGGGGTTCCCTCCGCGGAAAAAGTACCTTCCAAAGTTGGTGAAGCTGTCGGCAGACCAATAATATCCAGAGTTGAGGTGGAAAACACGGTCGCGGTCTGTTGCGTCATCATGGTGTTATTACTCTGGGCGGTGGAAGTCTTCGCGCCTGGGAATAATGTCCAGGTAGGTGTTACGGTGCGGGTTGGGAAAGGTGTTCGGGTACGCAGAGGTGTGGAAGAGCGAAAGGTGTAGAATGTGGCGTAACGAATGGGCGTGCGGGTGCGGGTTGGTAAACGGGTAAGGGTAATTGTTCGCGTTCGGGTGGCAGTCAGCGAACCGGTCGGTGTGGGGGTAGGACCGGTCGGGGTGATCGTGCCGGTCTGGGTTGCGGTTTTGGTCGGCGTGAGGGTTTGGGTAACCGTGGGCGTTGACTGCCCGATGGTGACGCTGATCACGTTCGAAAAAGTTGACCCAAGGCTGCTGCTGACGATTTCCAGCCGATAATAGTAGGTGGTGTTGTTTACCAGACCGGTGTCAATATACTCATAATTGGCGCCGGTGACACTGGTGCCCTGATGAACGATGAAATTGCTTACCCGGTCAAATGGTCCGGCTGCCGCCAGGCTGCGCAGCACATAAAAACCGGAAGTATTGACTTCGCTGGCGGTTGACCATTGGATGGCTGCCTGAAGAAGGCCTGGAATGGCCTCGAAGCGAGTGATCACCACGGATGATTGCTGCGGCAGCAACCCGACCACGAACGGTGTAAAGTTTAATTCATTGGAAAAATCCGGCCGACCTGAGTTGTCAATTTCTGCAAGAATTTCATTTGCAGTGGTGTCACAGGTGGTGGTTTGACCGGTGGCGCCGGTGGTGTTCCAGCCGCTGGGTGCAGTCAAGGAAGGCGAATACCACCACAGCGGGAATTTAGTCGCGTCCGCGGACGCGCAATAGAAGGAGGATTCGACTGAGGTTGTGCAGCCAGAAGTCCGGTCGTAGCGCAGTGCGAGGTTCAATTGGGCTGAAGGAGTTGCCCCGCTCTCCAGAAATAGGTCGTAATAATTCGAGCAGGCGATTAAGCTGCCGGGCGCGCCGCCAGTAAACGGCACATTTTCTGGTGAGCCCGCCCCATGATTGACAATATTTAACCCATAATCGGCCCCGTCCGCGGAGCGCTGATAACTGATTAGGCCGTTAAAGGTTGACTGCTTGCCTGTTGTGACCGAAACTCGTTCTCCCTGCACACCTGGCTCCCCGCTGCGAGGCAGGACTGGCGCTCCAAGCCGCTTGCTATCGTTGACGGTGCATTGGTTGCTGCCGCTGCTGCTTGAGATTCCGACACCCCAAAAATTATGATCCGCATTTCCAGCCAGACCGCAATCCACCTGAACGCCTGGGCGATTGTTGAAGATGTTGTTACCGTAGGCTTGCAGTGAGCCGCCAACCCCGGCAACGCGGAAAACTGCATAGCCAGAGTTGTTGGTCACCTGACTGAAGCGCAGCGTCACTGCACCTGAGTTATTGGCAATTTTGAGCGCATCCTGACCGGCAGACAAATCAACATGTTCGACGAGGATATTCTGCGGGCTATCCACAGTCACCAGGTCGCGATTAGGAGCGGCACACGAACCGTCGTTGATGGTCAGTGACCTAAGCGTACCGCCTCCCGTCCAGCGCAGCATGGCTTCGGTGCATGTTGACCCCTGATAGGTGATGCGCGAGTCGTTCACACCCTGAATGGTGACCGGTTGATCCACTACAACCGTATTGCTCTTGACAGAATAGGCTCCCAGCACCGTTACAGTCCCGGGTCTAGCGTCTATGGCGTCTTTCAGACCGGTGCCGTATCCGCCGATCGAATCACTGCTGGAATTGATATAACAGGGGGAAAATCCGCCGCAAGCCGTAGCATCATTGGCAGCATAAACGGTTGCTGCAGTTGGTGTCACAGGAATGGCGGCAAAACTCTGGTCGGATTGCACCCAACCGCTGCCGGCGGTCTGTTGATAAATGCGCAACAATACCGAACCGCCGCTAACGGCCGATCGGTTAATGCGGAATCCCAGGTTAAGAATATCCCCAAACGCTCCGGCTGAGACCTGGGCTTGTGCTCCGCCAAGCGTGGTGTAGCCATCAGGTCCTGCCAGGCAGTTGGCTGTGCTGGCAGAATAACTTGCGCCGGTAACCGCTCCCGTGAGGTCAACGCGAAACGCTTCAGCCGTCCAGGCCGTCGGTGTATAGATGCACACCTGCACGTTGGGTGCAGCCGCCGGATCAAAGGCAGCGAGGTCGTAGCTGGCCTGCAAGTCAACCGTCTGGCCGGCGGCGCAGCCTGCCGGCGGGCAGGTAGACGGGCTGATCAGGCTCAGGGTGGTTGCCTGGATGGTCTGTGCCTGAGAGGCATGAACACCCAGCAGGGCGGCAACCAATACCAAACCCAAGACTGTCCTTTTGAGCAGTCTAGGCATGCCGTTCACCCCCAGCGGTTATGAGCTGTAGCGACTTGGATTGATTCACACTGAACTGACCTGGTCATGGTTTGAGGAGGTCAAATTGCCCCTCTTGATTGGATTATACAATCAAACGGGGATTAAGCAGCCGAAACCGATTGGCTAATGCAGCACTTTGCTTAAAAAAGCCTTGGTTCGTTCGTGTGTTGGGTGACTGAAAAGGACATCCGGCGGAGCTTCTTCAACAATCTGACCGGCGTCCATCAGGATGGCACGGTTGGCACAGGCACGGGCAAAGCCCATCTCGTGCGAAACCACCACCATGGTCATGCCCTCGCGCGCCAGGGTGATCATCACGTCCAGCACCTCTTGAATCATTTCCGGATCGAGGGCGCTGGTCGGCTCGTCGAAGAGCATGATTTTTGGGTTCATTGCCAGGGCGCGAGCGATCGCAACCCGCTGCTGCTGACCGCCGGAAAGCTGGCCCGGGAAAGCTTTGGCTTTCTCCGGAATTCCAACTTTATTGAGCAATTCCATCGCTACTTTTAAGGCTTCCTTATGATCCCGTTTTCGCACGATTTTTTGCGCCAGCATGACATTTTCCAACACGGAAAGATGCGGGAAAAGGTTGAATTGCTGGAAAACCATGCCGACTTCCGTGCGCACCGCGTTGATGTTTTCAGCTGTATCGAGTGGAATGCCATCGACAACAATACTGCCGTGGTCGAACTCCTCGAGACGGTTGATGCAGCGCAGCAGGGTGGATTTTCCCGAGCCGGAAGGCCCGATTACAACCACCACATCACCCTTCATGATGTCGAGGCTGACACCTTTGATGGCTTCCACGTGGCCGAAATATTTGTGAATGTCTTTAATTTTGATAATCGGTTCCATGGGTTACCTCTCGTACCGCGCTTTTTTCTCGAGGTATGCCACCAGCCGCGTGGCAAGTAGTGTCATCACCAGATAAAGCAGCGCAACCAATGTCCAAGTTTCAATGGGGTTAAAGTGAGCCGAGGAAAATTCGCGTCCGCGGCGAGTCAGGTCGGCGACTGATACCGCGCTCACCAGGGCAGTGTCCTTGAGCAATGTGATCAACTCGTTGCCCATTGGCGGCAATACTACGCGTACAGCTTGCGGCAAGATGACATAGCGCATCGCATCTACATACGTCATGCCCAGGCTGCGGGCGGCTTCCATCTGGCCTTTCGAGATGCTTTGGATGCCAGCCCGATATACTTCACTCATGTAAGCCGAGTAGCCAAAGGTCAACCCAAAAATGGCCATCACGATCCCATCCGGGCGAAAGGTCACAAAAGCGGGGATGTTGAATGAGCGGCCAAGTTCCTGTACGATGGCAGGAAAGGCAAAATACCAGTAAATGATTTGCACCAGCATGGGGATGCCGCGAATGATTTCGACGTATACGGTGCCAATGCCGCGAATTAGCTTATGCTTGGAAAGGCGCAGCAACGCCACAATTAAGCCAAAAACAGCCACGAGCGCGAAGCTGATCACGGTGATATAGATGGTTCGCCAGACGCCATCCCGTACAAAAATGAACAAATTTTGGTACGGGTCGGGTTTTAAAAAGATCAACAGGACAAGCAGGATAACCACGGCTGCCACCATGATCCACCAACGGTCGAAGCGTTCGACTTTAGCGGGGCCAGCGGGCCTTACAGCCGGGGCAGGTAGAGAAGAAAGGGGGTTTATGCTCATGCGACCTCCACCTATAATAAATAAAAAAAGCCTGCGAGGGACCTTCTTCCTCGCAGGCTCTGGTTTATCTGGTTACTGTGTTGCTAACCATTTCTCTTCGAGCTCTACGAGTTTGCCCTCTTCAACAAGCTGCTTGAGCGCAGCGTTGATCTTCTCTACCAACTCCGTATTGCCCTTGCAGACCGCGATTCCGTATGATTCATCTGTGAAAACTTCGCCAACAGCTTTGATTTTGTCTGGAGATTTTGCGACAAAACCAAGGGCTGTCGGGTAGTCAGCGATGACAGCATCGATTTGACCATTTGCCAGATCCAGGAAGGCCAGGTCGACGGTATCATACGGTTTGACAGTGGTGTTGGCGATGGCTTTTGCTTCGATTTCACCGGTGGTGCCCAATTGAGCGCCCACTACTTTGCCAACCAGGTCGTCCTTGGATGTGACTGCGGTATTCGAGAATTGCACCACCACAACCTGACCGGCATTGATGTACGGGTCGCTGAAGTCAAAGGACTCCTTGCGTTCATCCGTAATAGTCATGGCCGAAATGGCGGCGTCAAATTGGCAAGTGCCCATACCGGAGAGAACCGAGTCGAAAGGCGTGTTGATGAATTCGATCTCGAGGTTGGCCTTTTCAGCGATGGCGTTGAAAAGGTCTATGTCATAGCCGACAATCTCTTTGGTGGTTTCGTCAACGATTTCGAACGGAGGCCAGGTAGCGTCGGTGGCGACACGGATTTTTTGTGGTTCAGCCGCGGGATAGGCGGTGGGTGCGGTGGAATTAGGGTCGCCGGCAGCGGGGTATCCGGGGGTTTCAGTAGCCTTAGGCGCGCAGGCACTCAGGACCATGCTGAAGACCACGAGAATGCCTAATACAATAAACAACTTGTTCTTCATGTTACTCCTCCTAGCGATTTACAACTTGATGGGATGACTCATTCGGGCATCTTCTCCTCTAAGTCGTACACCCAAATGAATAAATTATTATAACAAGAATGAGGCAATGTGCTTATTAATTTTTAAAATTCAACAAAATTGTAATAATGTCAAGGAATTCGATAGTATTCGCGGATTACTCTAGTTGTGCGCGTAAAGCCAGCGCCAGGTCTTCAGTGATACCTTTTATCGTGGTCAAATCTTCTACGCTGGCAGTAAGGATGCCCTCTATGCTGCCAAATTTTTGCAGCAGCGCTTTACGGCGCGTCGGGCCAATGCCAGCGACGCTGTCCAGGCGTGAAGCCAGCCCTGCTTTAGAACGCCGGTTGCGGTGGGCTGTGATGGCAAAGCGATGAGCCTCGTCTCGGATGCGCTGCACCAGATAAAGCCCCTGCGAGTGACGAGGCAGTAGTATAGAGCTGCTGCGTCCCGGCACAAAAAATTCCTCCTGCTGCTTGGCTAAGCCGGCTACGGGCACCTTATCCAGTAAATCAAAACGTTCCAATACGGTTACTGCCCGGCTCAACTGTCCTTTGCCGCCGTCCACGATCAATAAGTCCGGCAGGAAAGCGAATGATGGATCAAGTTTAGCCCCCGGACCGCGGTTTTCCTGGGCGGACTGCCAGCGGCGTAGGCGCCGGGTGAGCACTTCCTCCATACTGGCAAAATCGTCGGGTCCGCTGACGGTTTGAATGTTGAAACGACGGTACAGCGATTTCTTCGGCACACCCTGCTCGAACACCACCATGCTGCCGACCGCGGCGGTGCCCTGGGTGTTGGAAATATCGTAGCACTCGATGCGGTTGGGGGGTTCGCGCAGCGCCAATGCCACCTGCAACTCGGACAGAGCCTCGGTCTGGCGGTTGGTATCGACCTCCCAGCGAGCTTTGAGCGATCGCAGCGTCTCGACCGCGTTTTCGGTAGCCATTTGGATTAATTCCTGCGGTGTACCTTCGCGCGGGACGGTCAACTCGACCTTGGGACCTCCGCGTTTTTGCCGCATCCATTGTTGAATAATCTGGGCTTCCTCCACCTCTTGCGGCAGAAGCACTTCGTTCGGAATGTAAGCCGCCTCTGAATAGAATTGTTTGACAAACTCACCGATCACTTCAGCATCCGGCTCATCCTGAGCGCCTTCCAGGATGAAATACTCGCGGCCGATCATTTTGCCGCCGCGGATGAAGAACACCTGAACGCAGGCCTCGCCGTTGTCGCGGGCCATGGCGATCACATCCGAATCCAGCTGCTCATTCGAGAATACTTTTTGCTTTTCGACAACTTTATCGATGGCATGGATCTGGTCGCGCAGGGCGGCGGCGCGTTCGAACAACAATTTCTCTGAAGCCTCCGCCATTTCATTTTGCAGCCGGGCGACAATCGGCCCGGTGCGGCCTTCCAGAAACTGGCACAGGTATTCGATCATCTGGCGATATTCGACCTGCTTGATAACGCCAATACAGGGACCAGTGCACAATCTGATGTCGTAGTACAGGCATGGGCGGGCGTCCTGACCGGTGATCTCGCGGTCGCAGGTTAGATAGGGGAAGATGCGGCGCAGCACATCCAGGGTCTGGTGCACCGCCCAGGCTGATGTGTACGGCCCGAAATAGCGCGACCCGTCCTTGACCATCGCCCGGGTGACGGTCACCTTGGGGAAGGGGTCAGCCCAGTGAACCTTGATATACGGGTAGCGTTTGTCATCCTTGAGCCGGATGTTGTAACGCGGCCGGTGCTTTTTGATCAGGTTCATCTCCAGGATGAGGGCTTCAAGCTCCGAACCCACTAATATCCATTCGATGTCGGCGATATGACTCACCAGCGTCCGGGTTTTAAAGTCCTGATCTGGATTGGTATGGAAATAGGAACGCACCCGATTGCGTAAATTGACCGCTTTACCGACATAAATGACTCCGCCTTCGGAGTTTTTGTAGATATAACAGCCAGGTTTGAGCGGCAGGGTGGCTAAGATCCCCTGGAGATGATCAGAAAGTTCAACCATATGCGGTTATTTTATCACTTAAGGTAGAACAAATTATCAGGTTCAAGAATTTATCAACACGGAGCCGCGAAGGAAGCGGAACGGTGCGTTGCACCTGGGGTACCATCAAGCCAATCAACTAAAAGGCCAGGTGTGATGCACCTGCTTTTACACTAAGAAATTTTTTTCCGAACCAGGATGAAAGGCGGTATTTTGGAGCAGCCATTCCTCTACCGGATTTAATTAAAACCAGGTGCAATGCACCGGAATCAGGTGCATCGCACTAAAAACAGGTGCAACGCACCAAAACCAGGGCAATCCACCTATTCTGATTACACCTGCGGAATAGCGCAGCCGTCTGCGCGTGGATCGGAGCCGGCGCACAAGACACCAGTCCGCGGGTCGCGCAGGATGATCTGCCCGCGGCCAAAGGTTGCCCGCGCCATGCCGTTGATCAATTCCACCGGATGCCCCATTTCTGACAGGCGGGTCAATGTTTCGGGCGGGATGCCGTCCTCGAGTGCCACGCGTGGGGAGACCCCTTCAGGCGTCAGGCAAAATCGCGGGCGGTCAAGCGCAGCCTGCGGATCCAATTGGTCATCGGTCAGGCCAACCACCACCTGTAAATGGCCTTGCGGCTGCATAAAGCCGCCCATTACGCCCAATGGACCGACCAGCGCACCGGTTTTTGCGTCCGTTGCCAAAGCCGGGATAATGGTGTGATACGGCCTTTTTCCAGGCGCCAGCGCGTTCGGCGAAACTGGATCCAGGCTGAAGTTATGCCCGCGGTTTTGCAGACTAAATCCCCATCCCTTTGGCACAATCCCTGTGCCAAACCCCATATAATTGCTGGCGATAAACGAGCAGGCATTTCCGGCTTCATCGACAGAACAGAAATAGACCGTGTCGCTGACCGCCAGCGGCTGTCCGTGATCAACTTGCCGCATGGCAGCCGTTGGGTCGATTAATTTGCGTCTTCCAGCCGCATACTCTTCGGAGAGCAATCCAGCCAGGGGAATCTGGCTGAATTCAGGATCGGCAATAAAACAATAGGCATCTGCGAAAGCAAGGCGCATGGTTTCGATCATCAGATGCAGACGTTCTGCACCCAGCGGCTCCTGACCGGTCAGGTCAAAGCCTTTTAATAAATTCAGCGCGATGAGTGCAGCCAATCCCTGCCCATTGGGTGGGCATTCCCATACGCGCAGTCCGCGGTACTCGACCGAGATGGGTTCAACCCAGGTACTGGTATGGGCTGCCAGGTCGGATTCGGTCACGCAGCCGCCAGCTTGAGCGATTACGGCTGCAATAGCGCGTCCAATCTCGCCCTGGTAGTAGGCGGCTTTTCCACCATCCGCGATGGTCCGCAGGGTGTGTGCCAGCCCCGGGTTGTGGAATAACTCCCCAGGGTGCGGCGCTCGGCCTTCCAGCGTCAGCTCGCGACCGTTGACCGATTTAGCCAGCAGGTTTTGAGCAGCCCGGTCCCAGAAATAAGCCGTGATGGGCGCTACCGGAAAGCCTTTTTCGGCGAGATCAATGGCTGGGGCTAAGACTTTTTCAGTCGGCAGCCGGCCAAAGCGCTCCAACAGGTCAACCCAGCCGGCGCAAGCCCCCGGCACCGTGATGGTGTACGGGTGGGCGGGTGGCAGCGACTGGCCGAATCCCTCTTTTTGCAGGCGCGCAAGCGTCAAACTGGCCGGGGCACGCCCGGATCCGTTGAGGGCATAAACTTTCTGATCCGAGGCTTGAAAATATAGCACAAACACATCCCCGCCCAACCCGGTGGAGGTCGGTTCGGTGACGTTCAACGCGGCAGCCATGGCTACGCCTGCATCCGCGGCGCTGCCGCCCGCGTCAAGGATCGAAACGCCTATGGCACTGGCCAAGGGCTGTGAAGAGGCGCACATGCCGCGCCGTCCATAGACGGGTGAACGGTTGGATTTAAACTCGATTTGTGTTTGCATAAGTTAGTTAGAGGCGGAAACGAGAGCTAATTTTTCACTCAAAGTGTCGAAGACCCACGCAGGACCCCGCTGGCTGTCAACCCACCGAGGCAATTGTCCCTCAGCTGCTAAAAATTCACCGAACCTTACTCCCTCCGGGCAAATGTCCCGCCAGGCGCCGACCACAGTTTCAAATAGGTCGACTCCGGTGATATGGAGGCGCCGCGTTTCGGAAACTGCCTGCACTCCCAACAGAATTGTCTCAAGGGATGGGTCACCCGGGCCGAAAACTTTTATCTTCTTTCGGCTCAGGTAAGGCGTGGTTCCCAATTGATCGGTGCTGCCGGCATAGCCGTCCCGCGCGGCATAATGGATGGTGCGAATACCTGACATATAAATTGCCCCCATGCACAGCGGGCAAGGTTCCATGCTGGTGTACAGAGTGCAGCTGTGCAGGTCGAAGTGGCGGCGGTCGACTTGCAGCAGGGTATTTAGTTCAGCATGGGCTAACTGGTTCTGGCAGATTTGACCTGGCGCTGCCTGGTCATCATAAATGTGATTGCGCCCGCGCGCCAACAGCTGTCCCGACGAATCAAAAATCGCCGCGCCAATCGGCAGCGAGCCCGCGCAATAGCCTGCCCAGGCTTCTTCAAAGCATATCTGCCAGGGTAGTTCGAGATCAGCCCACTTCAATGCCGCTGCCTGTCACGACCTCGCCAATTTCCCAGATCGGCTGATTGTATTCTCGGGCTCTGGCAATGAGCCCGTCCATGCGATCGCCGGGCACTGCCAGCAGTAGACCGCCTGAAGTTTGCGGATCGAATAAGAGCATCCGATTGGCCTGATCGATGTTTTCGGAAAAACGGACATGATTACCAAAATAAGCGGCATTGTCGTGCGCGCCGCCCGGGAAATGCCAACCCTCGGCATATTTGCGGGCGCAGGACACAAAAGGTATTGAATCAAACTTGAAACGCAGGCCTACTTGACTGGCAATGGCGACTTCCAGTCCATGCCCGAGGAGCGAGTAACCGGTGATATCCGTGGCGCAGCGCAGCGAAAACTCAGTCGCGATTTGAGCCGCGCCAGCATTCAGCCGCTTCATCCAATCCACCACCTCTGCCACGTCCTCAGGCGCAGCAATTTCCCGCTTAAGTGCGGTGGTGGTTACGCCAAAGCCGAGCGGCTTGGTCAGCACCAGGCGGTCGCCTGGTTGTGCGCCATTTTTGGATAGAATTTTGGCCGGGTCGACAAACCCGATCACCACCATGCCGAATTTTGGCTCTTTGTCTTGAACCGTATGCCCGCCGGCGATCACCACCCCCGCTTCACGGGCTTTTTCAGCGCCCCCGCGAATGATTTCCGAGGCGTATTCAGGGGGTAAATCAGGCGGCAAGGCAGCGATGTTCAGCGCCAGGAAGGGCTTTCCCCCCATGGCATAGATATCCGATATAGAATTGGCTGCCGCGATAGCGCCATAGTCGTAGGCATCATCCACCACCGGTGTGAAAAAGTCAGTGGTCACCACGATGGCGCGCTGCTCATCCAACTTCCAAATCGCAGCATCATCCGGAGAATCCAAACCGACCAGCAGGTCAGGATAGTCCTGCTGGTTGAAAATTCCGTGAACCGGACGCAGTACCTGCGCCAGCGCTTCCGCGCTTAGTTTAGACGCTCAACCAGCGCAGCTGGATAAGCTGGTCAGACGGATTTTTTTGCCGGATGGATTTTCTGCGGGTTTGCTCAAGAATTTCCTTTTCAGATTACGGATTGGTGGATGGAACCGGGGTAGCGGTGGGGGTCAACTCCGGAAACGGGAAAATAAACGGGGAATTACTAGGCAGCAGCATGGTTTGGATGCTGGGCGATAGCTTGGTGATGTATTGGTAAGTCAGCATATCCGGGTTGTCGCGAATGATCGCGGAGATCACTGCCAGTGCCTCAGCCTCAGCCTCAGCCTCGATGATGCGGGCTTCGGCCACACCTTTGGCGTCGATCACGGCGGCGTCAGCGCGGCCCTGTGCCACCTGGCGGGCTTGCTCGGCTTCCTGGCGTCTTTGTTCGACCACGAACTTGGCCTGTTGCGCCATTTGTTCGGCGATCTGTTTCTGTTCGATCGAGGCAGCATATTCAGGCGAGAAGGTGATATTGCGCAAGACAAAGTCCACCAATAACAATCCATTTTCGTTTAATTTAACCTCCATCTGGTCCCTGACCTGAGAGGTCATGTCCAGACGGCGGGTGCTGTAAACTTCCTCTACGCCGTATTGCGAGACCGCATCGCGGATGACACCCCGCGCCTGGGCGCGCACCAGTTCGTTGGTGTAACGGTCCTGCCAGCGAATATGTACGTTAATTACGTCAGCTGGATCGATTTGAAAAATAATCGAAGCATCTACATAAATTTCCTGCCCGTCCGCGGTTCGGGCAGCAATCGAATCATCGCCGGAAATCTGGCCTTCAATCGGTGCGATGGACATGGTATAAGTTTGGCGGGAGATGGGATAGAGTTCGACCCGTTCAGCAAACGGCAAAATCCAGCGCAAGCCAGGTTCCAGCGCTTCTTCGCGGTAACCTTTCGGAGAAATGGCAGAGATCACCACACCGCGTTCCTGCGGCTCAATGAATACCATGCCGGCAGCCACAAACGTTGACACCAGCGCGATGGCAGCGGTCACAAGCACCATGGCAGTGGCGTTTTTTAATGGACGGTTTCGGCCAGCCCGAACAAAGGCCAAAACTATAACACCTACAAAAACCAACCAGGCAACAGTAGCAATGCCCTGGAATAACCCGGCGAGATTCATGATCGACTCCTTTGGGATTGATTACACTGCGTGTATTATACTATTTCCAACGGCTAAACTGATTAAGCGGTGGTCAATCAGTGGGTAACGTTTCGACGGAATGAATTATGGCTCATGGCGAGTGGAAAATCATGGAAATCGGTCTGGTGGACGGCAGCCTGCAGCTGCGCGTCTTAACCTCAGACCATCTCCACCCGCTTCCCGGGCAATATTTCCTGGCATTTGCAGCAGGGATGGACGAATCGTTAGCGACACCGCTTTATTATGCCGGCACTGATAGCGGGAATTGGTTCTTGGCAGGAAAAATTCCGCCAGCCTGGCAGCCAGGCACGCGCCTGGTCTGGCGTGGACCCCTGGGCCACGGTTTTCACTTACCACCTACCGCCCGCCGGGTAGCATTGGCAGCCTGGAATGATCTCGTAACCAGTCTGTCAGCTCTGGTCAACCTGGCGTTGACGCAAGACGCCAGCGTGGTGTGGTACAGCCGGCACCTGCCCGAGCAGCTTCCACCCTCGGTGGAGGTGCTGCCGCTGGAATCTCTGCCTGAAGCCTGGGACTGGGCTGATTACCTGGCATTGGAATGCGACGCTATAGATTTGCCAAGGCTCGCAGCCAGCCTGCTTCTCCCGTCAGGCGGTAAACCAGACTGCACGACCGAAATTTTATTGCACACACCTCTGACCTGCGGCGGGACGGCTGAATGCGGGGTGTGCGCCGTGCGCACGAAAAAAGGCTGGAAGTTGGCGTGTAAAGATGGCCCGGTTTATGAGTTTGACTCGCTGGAGTTGGCAGCATGAAAGTCATGGCTTCGTTGAACATCAACCTTATTAAAGAATCAAGGGAATGAGCATGGACGCAGCCAGCCGCCTGGAAATAAACCTGGTCTCCGGTTGGATGAATGCCGCTGGCTATGCAGGTTATGCCCCGCCAGTCGATTCAAACATCACCTCCCCGCCGGTTGCATTTGTTACCAACCCAATCAGTTTTCACTCGCGAACTCCAGCCGCAGACTGTTTTTGCAGCCCTTATCCAGGTGGTTTTTTGTTGCACACTGGCTGGCCAAACCCCGGTTTTCGGAAAGTCTTGAAACAGTTTTCAGCCCGCTGGACGCGGTCCGAAATCCCAGTGTGGGTGCACTTATTGGCCGAGCAGCCGCAGGAACTCAACCGGATGGTACGTACGCTTGAGGAAACAGAGGGTGTGGCTGTCGCCGAAATCAGCCTTCCCCCCACGGCGAGAGATGAATGGATGCTTCAACTGGCTGAAGCCGCGCTGGGCGAACTGCCGCTGGTGATTTGTGTGCCGTTGGATCAAGTGACAGCTGCCTGGGTAAGCGGTGTGGTCAATCTGGGCATCAGTGGACTGGTGATCAGTGCGCCACGCGGGATGATCCGCAATGCCGCTGGCAGCTTTTCTCGCGGACGGATGATTGGACCGGGATTATTTCCTCAGGTGCTGCAGGCACTTGGCTGTTTACGCGCTTACGATATCCCGTTAATCGCCGGCTGCGGCGTATTCGATATAAAATCGATGGACACGTTATTGAGCGCCGGCGCAACAGCGGTACAGCTGGATGCGGTGCTGTGGCGCGGCTGGGATAACCGAAATTGCAGTTGAACCCGCGCCATTTCGATGGATATAATGATCGTGAAGGCGAAATTCCCTTATGAATACCATTGCTGAAGTCCGCCCATCTCCGATTGCCGGCCGCTGGTACGCCGGCGATCCGGCGTCGCTGGCGCGTGAGATCGATGCCTTTTTGGGCGAGGTCAAATTGCCGCCACTGAAAGGGGAGGTGCTGGCGATCATTGCGCCGCATGCCGGTCACCGCTACTCTGGCCGCACCGCTGCATATGCGTTTGCAGCCATTATTGGTCAAGCTTATCCGCGGGTCGCGGTGATAGCACCGCTGCATGGCTACCATTCGGCTGCGCTGCTGACCAGCGCGCACCTGCGTTACGCCACGCCGCTGGGTGAAATTCCAGTGGATAAGACTGCAATCGATCTACTGCGGGGGATCTTGATTGAAAAAGGCAATGTATCATTGGAAGCAGTGGCCTACGACGACGAACACTCCCTGGAAATCGAGCTGCCCTTCCTGCAGCGGACGCTGGCGGCGCCTTTCAGCTTGCTGCCGGTGATGGTGCGAAGCCGCGACTGGAAAACCCTTAACCCCCTTGGCAAAGCGTTGGCAGAGGTCGCGGGACAGTCCAAAACCTTACTGGTTGCAAGTTCCGATCTTTCGCATTTTTACCCGGAAAGCACCGCCAAAGTATTGGACCGCGAAATGCTGGCGCGGATCGTCTCTTTGAATCCAGAGTCGGTTTTGGCAGCGGAAACCGAAGGAGCAGGCTTTGCCTGCGGTGCAGCTGCCATCACCGCGGTGATGATCGCCGCCCTCGAATTAGGCGCCAATGCCGCCCAACTGCTGCATCACAGCACCTCCGCGGATGAAACCGGCGACCCGACCTCGGTGGTCGGTTACGGCGCGGTAGCTATCCTGAAACGAGACTGACCTTTGCCGCAATTCGTGGAAGTCGCCGTGAACGTGCCGGGCCGAACCGGCAGCTTTGATTACCACCTTCCCGCCGAATTAATGAATTTGGTTCAACCCGGCTGTCTGGTGGTAGTGCCATTTGGCAAGCAGCGTGTGCAGGGGGTGGTGCTGCAGTTGTTGGATGCGCCTTCCGTTCCCGAAACCCGGCCGGTGGAAGCGCTGCTGGACCCGCAGCCGGTGGTGACTGCCGCGCAGATGGAACTGGCGCAGCAGCTTTCGATTGACACCCTGACGCCGCTGTCCGCCTGTCTGGATTTGATGCTGCCGCCGGGAATCAGCCAACAGGCTGACCTCGAGTACAGTCTGGTCGAATCTTTGCGCATAGCCGAAGAAGAACTCAAGCAAACCGCCCAGCGCATTGTGAACTTGCTTAAAGAACGCGGCGCTCTGCGCGGGCGGCAAATTGAAGCCGCACTGCCGCGCCAGGGTTGGAAGGAAGCCATCCAGTCGCTCATCAAAAGGGGAGTGGTCATCAGCCGGCCAGTTCTGCCGGAAATCGGCGTACGTCCCAAAGTGGTTCGCATGGTCCGACTGGCAGTGACACCCGAACAGGCAGC
>Ga0209342_10002447_pt1 | contig 19935 bp, 17 predicted proteins | sample RifCSP16_2_FD_184023 | JGI IMG/M metagenome (GOLD analysis project Ga0209342, IMG submission 184023) | Soil microbial communities from Rifle, Colorado - Rifle CSP2_sed 16_2 (SPAdes) (version 2) | ecosystem: Environmental > Terrestrial > Deep subsurface > Rock core/Sediment | place: Rifle... | reverse complement strand
AACCCCCCGCCGATACTGGAAACGGTCTACCGCTTTCATCAACCCGACGTTTCCTTCCTGGATCAGGTCCAAGAGCGGAAGATCGCAGTTTGTGTAGCGCTTGGCAATGGAGACCACCAGGCGCAGGTTGGCTTCCATCAGCTCCCGCTTGGCAACGCGAACTGTGCGGTCGCCCGCTTCGGCTTCAGCGAGAATCGGTGAGAGCTGTCGCTTTGGGAGGCCAATCTCGTCCTCGGTGGCTCGAATCTGTCGCTGGATTGTCTCTTTTTCGCTCGCGGAGTGAGCGCGCGCCCGTTCAGCCTCACACTGGTTGATCATTCCGACGCTCTCGCGGAGCTGCGAAAGCAGTTGGTCGATGACTGACGGCCGGAGCGGCAGGTCGCTCAGGAGTGCACCAATCTCTTCCCGATGTTGTGCGATCAGCTTGTGGAGCTCGGCCCGGTGGCCGTTCTTGGCCCGCCGCGCGAGATTCTCTTCCAACCGATCGATCTCCCGATCCAGTCTCCGGATCTTCCCCATGATCGAGAAGAGTCGCTTCAGGTCCGCAGCATCGGTTTCAACACCGTCCGGTTCGAGGAACAGCTCTGAGGCGGGGGCCTCATCCAGTCGAATTCGGTCTGCCATCGCCAACAGACGGCGAACGACTAGCGGCACTCTTGCGAGGGCGCTGCGGACTCGAGCCTGTCCGTCCTCAATGCGTCGCCCGATTTCCACTTCCTGGTCAGCGGTCAACAGTGGGACTTGGCCGATCTCTTTGAGATAGACACGGACAAGGTCTTCACCTTTCCCTAAAGGCTCCTCGCTGGGCTCTTCAGAGTCCTCGGGAAGGTTCAGCGTGCTCTGACTATCGTACCCCTCGCCAGAATCACCCTCGGCCCGAAATGGGGTTGGGAGATCCTCAACAAGAGGGTCAGTTCCAGGGTGTGACTTCAACACGTTCATTTCTCCTTAATTGCTTAGGCCGTCTCTCTAAGAATCGGACGAACGACTTCGTCTATTTAGACGGCCATTTGGCTCCAAAGGATTCGTAAGTACAACTGTCGGCACAAACGGAGGGTTCCGGTCAAACGGCGTCACAAAACCCTCACAGATGAACGCTAAAGTAAAGACGAAGAGAAGTCTGTCTCTATTCTCCAACAGGCTGTTGGAAAACACCCGCTAGCTGCGGGCTGCTCAAAAAGGTCCAGATGCAAGGCGGCGAGGAAGCGAGGAGTGAGACGTACTTGGATGTACGTTGCAACGACGAGCGACGAAGCCAACGCGGCAGGTGGGCCTTTTTCAGCAGCCTGCTAAAGGCCGGTCACGCATGGTATGATGGCCACTCCCGGCACGAAAAATATGCATGCTGAAGTGCTCGTTATCGGCTCCGAGCTCCTGCTCGGGCAGATTGTGGACACGAACTCCGCGTTTATTGCGAGGCAACTGGCGTCGATCGGCCTCGACCTGTACTACAAAAGCACCGTTGGCGATAACCTTGGTCGCTTGAGCCAAGTTCTCCAGGGCGGGCTCGAGCGGTCAAACGTGATTATCACGACCGGGGGGATCGGCCCAACGGCCGACGACGTGACCCGTGAAGCTGTCGCCTTGGCCACTGGACGCGAGCTGGTGTTCTCCCCGGCTCTCATGGAGCAGATTACGAAGTTCTTCCAGTCCCGAGGGATAAGTCCCAGTTCGTCCAATCAACGGCAGGCCTTGATTCCCAACGGGGCCATTCCCCTTGAAAATCCTGTGGGGACCGCTCCCGGTTTCATCGTGGAAGTTAACGAAAAGTGCATCGTGACCCTGCCCGGAGTGCCGAGGGAGATGGAGCATCTTCTGATGAACCAGGTTCTCCCATATCTCCGAGGCCGATATCACCTGAGCGGGATCGTGATTTTGCGAGTCCTTCGAATGTGCGGCCTGGGCGAAAGCCGGATCGGTGAACTCCTCTCAGATTTCATGGAAAAAGGCAAGAACCCGACCGTGGGAACGTTGGCTCACCTGGGGGAAGTGGATGTGCGCATTGCCGCCAAAGGCCAGGGTGAGGCTGGAGCGCGTTCGCTAATCGCCCCGGTTGAAGCTGAAATCCGCAGGCGGGCCGGCGATCTGGTGTTTGGTGTGGATGGAGAAACCCTCCAAGGTGCCGTGGGTGCCCGCCTCGCTCAGCTCGGCTGGAAAGTTTCTGTCGTGGATCTGGGTGTGGGTGGTCTTGTTGCGGCTCGACTCTTCGAGGGTGCTCCCCGAGAGTTTAGCGGGGGACTGATGTTGGGGGAGGGTAAGGGCCCTGAGGCGCTGGGCATCACCCTTACTGGGTCGGAGACCAGCGAGGAGAAGGCATCCAAGCTCACCGAGGGAGTACGAGACTGGGGAAGGAGCCAGGTAGGACTTGCCGTCGTGCTAGAGGGTTCTTCCCAGAAGCTAGATCACCCTACTACCCGAGCCTTGATCGCCTGCTCACTTCTGGGCCAAATTTCGTTTCGGGAGCACGCGCTCGGTGGGGATACAACCTCCATTCGCTTGAGGGTGTCTACCCTTGCCCTCGACCTTCTCCGTAAAGCTCTCAGCCGGTTGAACTAAAATACACATAACTTGGTAGGAATAGTAAAATTGTATTCTTGACAAATACGATAGAGATTAATACAATTAAGCAAACGTCCTGAACGGGGAGCCACAATGCAGCCGACACCCGCTGTTCGAAGAGACAGACTCATAAAACCTCACGGTGGACGCCTCGTTAATAGGGTCCTTGTTAGTGATGCCAGGGATAACGCCATCGCAAGGGCTCGCTCCCTCAAACGGATTGCTCTCAACGCCCGGACCATGTCAGACCTCGAACTGATCGCGGGAGGGGCGTTTAGCCCGCTCGAAGGGTTTATGGGGCAGGCGGATTACAGCACCGTCCTTACTGAGATGCGCCTCGCGAATGGCCTGCCATGGTCGCTCCCGATCACGTTGGCCGTTGGAGAAAGTGACGCAGAGTCGCTCAAGGTCGGTGAAGAGGTTGCTCTTGTGGCTCCTTGGGATGAGCTGCTTGGACTGCTTCATCTTGAGGAGAAATTCCGATTGGACAAAACGGAAGAGGCCCGCCTTGTATACGGCACCGAGGAAAAGCGCCATCCCGGCGTAGCGTATCTCTATACTCGGGGAGAGCTTCTTTTGGCTGGCCGAATCGATCTGGTCAATCACCCCCCGCTTGCGGGATTCGAAGCGTACCGACGGGACCCGGCAGAGACGCGCGCTTTCTTTGAGGCAAATCAGTGGCGCACCGTAGTGGGTTTTCAAACACGAAATCCGATTCACCGTTCCCACGAATATATCCAGAAGTGCGCGCTCGAGCTGATGGACGGCATTCTCATCCACCCCCTGGTGGGAAAGACCAAGCTCGATGATATCCCTTCCGAGGTGCGTCTACGCTGCTATCAGGCGTTGATCGAACACTACTATCCGAAAGACCGCGTCCTGCTTTCGGTTTTTCCCGGTGCAATGCGTTATGCCGGGCCACGTGAGGCGATCTTTCACGCGCTCGTGAGGAAGAACTATGGGTGCACGCACTTCATAGTGGGACGGGATCACGCGGGTGTGGGGAATTTCTACCATCCGTTTGCGGCGCACGAGATTTTCAGGAAGTTTAATCGAGAAGAGCTCGATATCGTGCCACTCTTCTTCGATGAAACCTTTTTCTGCAAACGCTGCGGGGCCGTCGCGTCACCGAAGACCTGCCCGCACCCCAAAGAGGAACGTGTTGCGTTGAGCGGGACCAGGGTGCGTGAGCTATTGAGCCAAGGGGAGTCATTGCCACCTGAATTTACGCGGCCAGAAGTGGCTGAGGTGCTGGCAGAGTGGATCCAGAGTGGCTCCGCCTAATGGACCGTTTGGATCAAGGAGCGCGATCATGACTGATCTACAGCGATTCCACCATCTCCTCGACGTGGACGAGATGCCAGGTGACGCCCCTGCCCGACCCTCCTGGGCCGATGAAGACGAGATCGATACGTTTGATGAGTTCGTCCATGATTTCTGGAGCGGGAAGCTCTCCCCAGACGACTTCAAGAAGTTCCGGCTCCAGAACGGCATCTACGGCCAGAAGCAGGGGGGGGTGCAGATGATTCGCGTCAAGATCCCGTGGGGGGGGCTGACCGCCGACCAGCTCGAGGCCCTCGCCGACGTTGCGGCGGAGACCCCGCGCGAGGTGGCCCACGTGACCACCCGCCAGAACGTCCAGTACCACTTCGTGCAGCTCGATCGGGTCACTGACCTCCTGCGCCGGCTCGGTGCAGTTGGCCTCACCACGCGTGAGGCGTGCGGGAACACCGTGCGCAATGTCACGGCGGGATATTGCTCGGGTGTCTGCTCGAAGGAGCTCTTCGACGTCACCCCGTATGCCGAGGCCGTGGCGCGGTACCTGCTGAGAAACTCGATGAACCAGAACCTGCCGCGGAAGTTCAAGATCACGTTTTCAGGCTGCGCTGACGATACTGGCCTGACGACAATCCATGACATCGGGGCCAAGGCGGCGCTCCGGGAGGTGAACGGGCAGGCGGTCCAGGGGTTTGAAATCTGGTTCGGCGGCGGATTGGGATCGTTCCCCAAGATTGCGCAACTTCTCGAGGAATTCACCCCCGAAGAGCGACTGCTGCCGACTGTGGCGGCGATCGTCAGGGTCTTCGACAGACACGGGAACCGCGAAAACCGAAACCAGGCCCGGCTGAAGTTCGTTCTGGATAAACTCGGCCTGGAGGAAACCAGGAAGCTGATCTCCAAGGAACGCGGGGCCTTTCAGTTCACGAACGCCGGTCTCTTCCCCCAGGTGGAGTTTTGGGAGGAGCGACCGCCGATTCATCCGACGAATGGACGCCCGGCGGATCTCTCAGAGGTGGCGGCGACTGACGCGTATCAGCGCTGGCTTTCGACCAATGTGGCGCCTCAGAAGCAGCCTGGCTTCGCCATGGTCCATCTCAGGCTGGTCCTTGGCGACATCACCCCGGTGCAGCTCCGAGCGCTGGCTCAGGCCGCGCGCGAGTTCGGAAATGGCGCGGCGCGCTCGACCGCGCAGCAGAACTTTGTCCTCAGATGGATCCGTGAGGACGATCTCCCGCACCTCTACCAGCTCCTTGCTCGCGAAGGGTTGGTGCTCACAGGGGCAGAGCGCGCCATCGATGTGACCTCGTGCCCGGGCGCCGATACCTGCCAGCTCGGAATTACTTCTTCCCGAGGCCTTGCGCTCGCCATTGGCGAGCTGTTCAACAACGGCCTGGGCAGCTTGGCTGATGAAGGTGGGATCAGGATAAAGATCTCAGGGTGCCCGAACTCCTGCGGGCAGCACCACATCGCCAATATCGGGTTCTATGGCGGCGCCAAGAAATATAACGGTGAGCAGGCCCCCGCGTACCAGCTCCTGCTCGGCGCGAGCCTGGATGCGGGGAACGCCCATTACGGCAAGCCGACTGCGAAGATTCCCTCAAAGAATATCCCGGCGCTGGTGGAGGGGCTGTTGCTCCTTTATAGAGATGAACGGCAGTCCGGAGAGTCCTTCAACGCTTTTCTCGGTCGCGTTGGCGACACCAGAATCAAGGAAGTGATTGCGCCGTACGCAACCTTGCCGCCTGTCAACGAAGCTCCCGAGAAGTACAAGGATTGGGGGTCTGACAGTGGCTTTACCATTGACACCGGCCCGGGCGAGTGCGCGGCATGACCCTGTCGCGTGGCTCGTCCGAACGCGGCTCTACGGCTCACGCTCCGTCTCGCGAGAGCGCGGGCGTGGCGTAGCCCGGGTGCCCGCGCTGCAATCATGATGGCGTCCCTAAATGGGAAGACGATTGCGATCACTGAAGCGAGGCGATCAGTGGAACTGGCCAATCTGATTACGAAGCTCAACGGAACGCCGTACGTGGCGCCCTCGGTCAGGGAAGTGCCGAAGCAAGACCGCGGGCCCGCCCGAGCTGTCCTCGAGGCGATCTGCCGGAATGAGATACCGCTCATCATCTTCCTCACCGGGGTGGGAACTCGCGCGTTCCTCGCCCTGGCTGAGGAGGTTGGGAGACGCGAGTCACTGCTTCAGGTCCTGAAGCAGATGTTTGTCGTTGCCAGGGGGCCGAAACCAATCGCGGCGCTCAGGGAGGCTGGGGTCCGCATTGATTTCGTTCCGGAGGCGCCGACCTCCGAGGGAATTCTCTCTGGTCTCGCGCAACGTTCACTGCAAGGGACGGGCGTGGCGGTCCAGCTCTACGGTGAGGAGAACCCATTCTTGGTTGACGGTCTCAAGCGCCGAGGAGCAATCGTTCACGAAATTCCACTTTATGACTGGGTGCTTCCAGTTGACCGGGAGCCGATGATCCGCCTGATTCGTGACCTGGTGGCCGGCGCAATCGATGTGATTGCCTTTACCAGCTCGCCACAGATCAAGAATCTCTTCGAAGTGGCTCAGCAGCTTACCATGCGCGAACAACTCGCGAAGGCGCTTCGACAGAACGTGACTGTGGCCGTTGTTGGCACGGTCTGCGAGGCTACCCTCGCCGCTGAGCGAATTCGCCCTGCCATCCAATCTGAAAAGCCCACAATGGGCGCTCTCATTCATGCGATTGCCGAGTTCATCACTCAACAGGAGGGGCAGAATGTCCACCACGCACAGTAGAGAAGCTGTTGCTGCCCTGAACAACCAACTGGCTGGGAAGAGCGCGCAGGATATCCTCACTTGGGCGCTTCGTGAATACCACCCGAGGATCGCCCTTGCATCGAGCTTCGGCGCTGAGGACGTCGTTGTCATCGACATGCTGAAGCGGATCAATCCCGGCGCGAGGGTATTTACGCTCGATACCGGCCGCCTCCCCTACGAGACCTACGCGCTCATAGAGGCGCTTCGCGAGCGCTACAACTTGACCACCGAGGTCTATTTTCCCCAGGCCGACGCGGTAGAGACGATGGTGCGCGAGCATGGCGTGAACCTCTTCTACCAGAGCATCGAGAGTCGGAAGCTCTGCTGCGGTGTGCGCAAGGTTGAGCCGCTTGGCCGGGCGCTCTCCGGGCTGGATGCCTGGATCACCGGGCTCCGGCGTGAACAGGCGGTCACCCGGGCGAGCGTGCAGATCGTCGAGCTCGATCAGGACCACGGCGGGGTCCTCAAGATCAACCCGTTGGTGGATTGGAACGCAGACGATGTCTGGAACTACATTCGGACGCACCAGGTCCCGTACAACGCGCTCCACGATCAGGGCTATCCCTCGATCGGCTGCGCCCCGTGCACCCGCGCTGTCAAGCCGGGTGAGGATGCGCGGGCTGGCCGCTGGTGGTGGGAGTCTCCGGAAACCAAAGAGTGCGGCCTCCACGTGTCGAAAGAGCCTGCCTCGCTTGTTGTAGAACGAGCGAAAGCCTGAGAGGAGCGCGCCTCAATGCCCTTTGATGTCGACCTCCCGGCACTGGTGCTGATCACCCTCGTGGCCGCTATGGTCAACGGGGCGTTGGGCCACGGATTTTCCTCGATCACGGTCCCGGTGGCCCTCCTCTTCTACACGAACCGACTCCTCAATCCCGCCCTGGTCCTCATCGAGGTCGTGATTAACTGCTACATCCTGCTGACAAGCCGAAAGAGCGTGCCGGCGGTATGGAGACGAGTGGTCCCGATCTTCTTAGGCCTGGCCCCTGGGGTTATCGGAGGCGCCTATCTCCTCTCGCAGGTAAATCCTGAGTGGCTCAAATTCTTCGTCTTTCTGGTGCTGCTGCCGCTGATTCTTCTGCAGGCCGCCGGCTTCAGGAGGCCGATCCACTCTGAGCGGGCTGTCGGGATTCCCTTTGGCGCGAGTGTCGGAGTGCTCTATTCGCTCACCACACTCTCAGGCCCTCCCTTGGCCTTGATGTTCAACAATCAGGGGTTCGTGAAACAGGAATTTCGAGCCGCCCTCGGCCTGATTCGCGTAGCTGAGTCTACGATGACCGCGGTCGCGTATTACTTCTTAGGATTGTATACGTGGGAAAGCGCGCGGCTTCTTCCCGCCATTGCGCCCAGTGTGCTGGTCGGGATTCCACTCGGCGTGGCCATTATTAAGCGGATCGAGCCGGAGACGTTCCGGCGGATCTGCATGAGCTTCGACGCCTGGGTCGTGGGGTTCGGGCTCTCGAGGATCACCATTGACCTTGGGCTGATCGGAAGCCCGTCGGCATACGGCATCTGGCTCGCGGTGGTGCTCATCGATGCCTATCTTCTCCTGGCGTTTTTCAGTCAGCGCCGAGCGCCGACCTACGCTTCGGTCGTTCTCAAACCCTTCACCAGAATCTCGTTGAACGAAGCGTCGTCAAACGCTGAGCTGGAGCCGGTCCTATCGGTGATCGACTCCTCCCTTGGGCGGACTGCGACACGCCAGCTCGACTAAGGGCTGTTCGGCAGAGCGCAAAAAGAAAAGGGCTAGGCAATGTGCCCAGCCCTGTGTACACTCTTCCAAGGCTACTTCTTCAAGCGTTCGCGAATCTTCTCGGCGATCTCTTTGTTCGTGGGGAAGCGATGCGTCGTGCTCTTCGAATACACGCGTTCGCCGTCGATGTGCACGTCAAAGATCCCGCCGGAGCCCTCTTTCAGATTGGCGGCGATCCCGAATTCGTTTTTGATTGCGGCCTGCAAACTGGAGGCCTGCGGGAGGTAGTTTCACTCCCCGCAGTACGTGACCTGGATCGTCATTACGGTGGCGTCTCCTCCCCGCGGAATGATTCACACCCAATCATCATACTGAGCGGTCCGATGGCTGTCAATCTTCCTACCACTCTCTGATCAGTGTCGATGGCACTTCCCGTTCTCATCGATACGGACCCCGGCATTGACGATGCGCTCGCGCTCATCTTCGCCCTGAGGTCCGAGGAATTGTCGGTGGAGGCGATCACCACGGTTGCGGGCAATGTGCCGGTTGAGCTGACCACTCGCAATGCGCTGAGGATCCTCACGCTTCTTTCGATCCCGGGCGCTCTTCCGGTGGCCCGGGGAGCGCCCGCGCCGTTGACTCGATCCCTTGTCTCAGCCAGCCACGTCCACGGGGACGACGGCCTGGGAAACATTGACCGCTTGCGTACTCCTGATGGCTCTCCGCTCTATCCAGAGCCCACAGTCGAGCTGGTCCCCCACGATGGAGCCGGGTTGATCCTTGAGACGATCCGGCGCTGGCCGGATGAGCTGACGGTCATTGCGCTCGGGCCGCTGACTAACCTGGCCATTGCGCTCCAGCGAGATCCGGCGATAATGCGAAAGGTCAGGGAGGTCGTGATCATGGGTGGAGCGATCGCCGTGCCTGGGAACGTGAGCCCGGTCGCTGAGTTCAATTTCTATGTTGACCCTGAAGCCGCTCACCGGGTCCTCGCCGCCGGGCTCCCGATTCGGCTTGTCCCGCTTGACGTGACGCAACAAGTGATCTTGCGACGGGATCGGATCGAGCGCCGGATGGCCGGCAGGCGGGACCCGGTCAGCCGCTTTGTGTGGGCGATGGCTCGGGCCGGCCTTGAATTCGCCCAAAAGGCTGAGGGGCTGGACGGCCTCGTGCTTCATGATCCCTTGGCCGTTGCGGTGGCGCTGGACCCATCATTGATGAGCGCGCGCGAACTATTCGTTGATGTAGAAACCGAGGGGGTGTTGACGCGAGGGATGGCAGTGGCTGACCGTCGCTTCCCCTCTCGAGCCCAAACAGCGCTGAACTGTCAGGTGGCGATGACGGTGGCCGCCGATCGAGTCCTTGCGAAGCTCCTCGAGCGCCTATGCCCAGAATCTGCGTGATCGGAAGCGCGAATGTGGACCTGACGGTAAAGACATCGCGGCTCCCCGAGCCCGGCGAGACAGTCTCTGGCGGCGAGCTGCTCATTGCTCATGGCGGCAAGGGGGCCAATCAGGCGGTGGCTGCCAGACGATTGGACACTGAGGTGCGCTTTACCGCATGCCTCGGCCTCGACGCGTTTGGCGACCAGGTGGCTCAGCATCTCGCTAACGCCGGTCTCCCTCAAGACCGGCTCGTGAGAGTGACTGAGGCGAGGACTGGGGTCGCGCTGATTGTTGTTGATCAGAGCGGCCAGAACCAGATTGCCGTGGCGCCGGGGGCGAACCATCTCCTAACGGTTGATCGAGTTGAGGACCGCGAAGCCGATATCGCGTGGGCCGATGTGCTGCTCCTCCAGCTCGAGACACCACTCGAAACGGTCCATTGGGCGTTGAGGTGCGCGCAGCGCCATCGGGTGCTGACGATTCTGAACCCCGCGCCGTTTCGCCCGATCCCTGAGGCGCTGATTCCGCTCATCGATATCTTGACTCCCAACGAAAGGGAAGCCGAGTCGTTGTCGGGTGTCTCCGGCCAGGGTGCGACACATGCCAGAGAGGCAGGGGAGCGCCTGCGACAGCTTGGCTTCAAGAACATCGTGATCACGCTGGGCGCCTATGGCGTCTTTTCTCTCGGTGTGGACGAGGAGGGCACTCACGTGAAAGGATTCAGCGTTGGGGTTGTCGACACCACAGCCGCGGGCGATGCCTTCAACGGCGCGCTGGCCTGCCGCCTCGCGAGTGGCTCCACGCTCGGTGAAGCCGTCACCTTCGCCAATGCCGCGGCCGCGCTCGCGTGCACGAAGCGGGGCGCGCAGGAGTCGCTTCCCGATCGGCCCGAGGTTGAACGGTTTCTCCGGAGTCAGCTCTAAAGAGCCGCGCAGAGATGCGTCGCCTCTCATCGTGCAGTGTTCCGGGGCCAGGGGCTAGGGGTCAGGGGTCCGCAAGGCTGACTTAGCAAGCCCCGAGCCCCTGGCCCCGACCCCTGAGGAAACATGGATGGGCGACTTTCTTACCATTCCTGAAATCATCGAGGCAGCCCAGGCCAAGCTGCCTGAGCCCGTCTGGGATTATGCCTCGGGTGGGGCGGAGACCGAGGCCACCCTGCGCCGCAACAGCAGCGCGATGGAGCGCTGGGTCTTACGGCCGAAAGTGCTCGTCAATGTGCGCCACCGAGACCTCTCCACCACTTTTTTGGGGCACCGGCTCTCTATGCCGGTGATGCTGGCGCCGATCGGCTCCATCGAGCTCTTCCATCCTGATGCCGCGCTCGCCGCGGCGCGTGTTGCTTCGCGAATGGGCAGTATCTCATGGGTGAGCACCATGACAGCGGCAAGTCTGGAAGATGTGGCCGCGGCTGCGACAGGGCCGCTCATCTTCCAGCTCTACGTTCGCAACAACCGCGATTGGGTGCGGGATATCGTGCGGCGCGTCGAGCAGTCTGGGTACTCGGCGCTCTGCCTTACCGTGGACGTGCCAGTTTACGGACGGCGCGAGCGTGACTTGCACAAACGCTATGACCCACGGTGGGTGCTGCCACGGCCAAACGTTGGGGAGGTCACCGATGAAGGCTACCCGAGCCAATGGGACTGGGAAGAGTTGGCCTGGCTGCGAAGCCTCACGAAGCTCCCTCTCATCCTGAAAGGGGTGATGATTCCAGAGGACGCGGTTCGAGCGGTCGAGCACGGGGTGGAAGTGGTGTGCGTCAGTAATCACGGCGGCCGCCAGCTCGATCACGCGCCGGCCACGATCGATGTGCTGGGTGAGATCGTCCAGTCGGTAGCCGGTCGCTCGGAGGTGGTGGTCGATGGCGGGTTTGTCCGTGGCACGGACATTCTTAAGGGCCTGGCGCTCGGAGCCCGAGCCGTGCTGATTGGAAAGCTCCAGTGCTGGGCCCTCGCTGCCGATGGCGAGACCGGTTTGCAGCGCGCGCTGGAGCTACTGCAATGGGAGATCTCCACAGCCCTGGCACTGCTCGGCGTCCCCAAAATCACCGACCTCGGCCCCGATTGCATCGCCCCCGCAGCGCCTATTTAGCGTTATGGCACTTAATCCCCTCGCCGGGCCGACGAACCAGACGCGGCCCTTGCGTCGATTCGACCCGAGGAGCGAGCAGTTCTTCGCGGTCACCGAGATTAAAAAGCGGGGTGAGCGGGGCGCCACATGGTCTTCCACAGGCCAACCCGGAAGATCTGGTCGGGCACAGATGTGAACACCACCTGGCGCGCCGTCGCACCTTAGCCCTTGACCTGAGTTTATGTGGCTGCTATATTGCCACACAATCATGGCAGGAGGTGTGGCATGCCGGCGCTTCGCAATTTCCACATTCCGCTCCCAGACGGGCTGTACCGCAAGCTCCGAGATGAAGCAGAGGAGATACAACAGCCCGCGACCGTCGTAGCTCGCCGAGCAATTGAGGCGTGGCTGCGAGAACGGAGGAAGGCGGCCCTCCGGGAAGCTATTGCGACCTACGCGGCGGGATCGGCCGGGACTCTCGCCGACCTTGACCCTGACCTCGAAGCTGCGTCGCTCGAGCAGTGGCGCAAAAGGAAAAGGCGGCGCCGTTGAGGCGTGGAGAGATCTACTGGGCGGAACTCGCTCCGCGATCCGGCTCAGAACAGAGAGGGCGGCGACCTGTTATCATCGTCTCCCACGATGGCTTTAATCAGACACCCGCATGGCGTTCAATCATCGTTGTTCCTGTTTCGACATCCGGAGCGCAAGCGAAACGGGGGCCGACCGCGATCCTGCTGGCACCAGGAGCTGGAGGGCTTGAAAGGCCCGGCACAGCCTTGTGCCACCAAGTAACCACCCTCGATCGAGCAAAATTGACACGACGCCTTGGCATGTTGTCTCGTGATCTTCTCTCGAACATTGAAGCGGGCTTGAAAGCCGCGCTCGATCTCGACTAGCGGCTGCTCAAAAACTAGCGGGGCGAGTTTGGGGCCGGAAGCGCGCGGAGTTATATATAGTCACGACGCATGTTGACTTAGCACTCTAACGGCGAAGTTTGGCCTTGAGCTTCTGGATCCGGTCGTAAGAGGCTTCGATGCGGGCAGCATCGAGGCGGCCCTCGGAGATCGCGTTAAGGATGGCGGCGTGGACGCGATCCGCGACCTCTGAGTCGTAGACCGCGCCATTGTTCGAGAGGAGCACGAGGTCCACCCCGGCCTGAAGCGCCAAGAGGGCTGCCTCTTCGATCCCGTAGTGCTGGACGATCGCGCCCATGTGAAGGTCGTCTGAGACCACCACACCCTCGAAGCCCAATTCTTCTCTGAGGAGCTTCGTGATGGTCACTGGCGAGAGTGTCGCGGGGTGGTGAGGGTCGAGATGATGATTGAAGACGTGGGCGGTCATGACGCTATCTACGAGCCCTTCGCGAATGAGCTGGCGGTACGGCGCGAGCTCGAGATCAAGGCGTGCGGTCTCGCTGATGTCGACGAACCCTTTGTGCGAGTCGTCACGACTTGAGCCATGACCCGGGTAGTGCTTCAGGCTGGTTAAGATCTTTTCCGCCCGATGCCCAAGGAGATACGCTCTGGCGTGCGCTGTGACGCGATCGGGATCGGCCCCGAACGAGCGCCCTCGCTGGACGATCACACTGTTTTCGGGGTTGAGCGCAAGGTCAACCACCGGAGCGAGGTTCCAGTTGATGCCGGCCTCTCTGAGCGTTCGAGCGATCCGTCCCGACTCGAGCTCGGTGAGGGAGAGATCGTCTTGGCTGCCGAGCTCTGCATGGCTCATGGCCGGGGTGTACCCAAGACTCGGGTGAAGCCGCTGGACCTGGCCGCCTTCGTTATCCGCCGCGATGAGAAGGGGAGAGTTCCCACAGCTCTGGGCGAGCCGTTGAAGACCTTCGGTCAGCGCCGTGACCTGGGCAGGAGAGGCGATGTTTCGCGCGGCCCGAGGGCCAACTGTCCAATCGACCTGAAAGAGAATGACGCCCCCGACCTTGAGGCGGCAGACGAGGTGCTCCAGCTCGGCGTTCCCGCCCACCGTTGTGCCGCGGAAGCCGACCAGGAATAGCTGTCCGACCTGAGACGCGAGCGCCGAGTTCACGGGCTCGGGCCTGACAGTGCTGCAACTGGCGAAGAGAGCGGGCAAGAGCGCAAGGCCAATTGCTCTAAGAGGAGCGGGCACGTGCGGCCTTCCAAACGCGAGTTTCGTGAGCGCCTTTCTTTCGCAACGGAGCGCCTCCGCCGCGATTCTATCATGCTTCGCTATTGTTCTGATCAGCACCGCACGATATAGTGATGGCGGTTTTATGTGATACGAAACACTCAATCACCCTGGACGATGTGGACCTCTTCGTCTTCCATCAGGCGAACATACCGATCATCGACGCGGTGGCCGATTCCCTCAAGATCCCGGTGGAGAACAGCTTTACCAGCTTGTGGAAGTACGGCAACACCTGGGCCGATGCTGGTGGCCTTCGGGACAGGGTTTTCGTGGGAGGCCTCCCTGCTTCGCTGGTGGGCCCCTGTTCCAAATCTGACACCCCGAACAGACAGAAGGGCAAACTCTGCCTCTCCGGGAACCCAGACGTGGGTAAATGGATCTTAAAAGTGAGAGAAGAAGTTCATAACTAAAAAGAAGATTCGCCACGCACTGCCAATGGCGAGGGGAGATCGAGGATTGGCGGATTTCTTGCACAATTTTTCTCGGAAGATTTTAAAGGGAGGCTCCTCGTTGAACTGGATTCGGCGTTTCTGGAACGGAAAATCCCGAGGGAAGCGCGCCTTGGCCCTGGCAGGGGGTGGGGTGACCGGGGGGATGTTTGAAGTCGGGTGCCTGGCGGCGCTTGACCAGGCGCTCCCGGGCTTCCGGACCAATGAATTCGACATCTACATCGGCACCAGCTCGGGCTCGCTGGTGGCAAGCTTGGTGGCCAATGGTGTGACGCCCGAGGCGCTTGCTCAGACGATCAGCAGCGGCTCCCTCGATCCTTACAACCTGAAACGGCACCATGTCTTGGGGCAGAAGGCCGGGCGCCGGCTGCTTCGCAGAGGCGCGACGATCGTCAAGACGGTTGCCAAACATCTCCTCAAAGGAATCGGTCCGTCGTTTCAGGAATTCGTTGGCCGGGTCCAGCGAGACCTCCCGCCTGGATTGTACGCGCTTGATGAGCTCGAAAAATTTGTCCGCGAGATGTTTGAGGCCAAAGGGCTGTCGAACCGGTTCGAAGGACTGACGCACAAGCTCTACGTTCCCGCGATCGACCTGGATCGCGCGGAGCGGGTGATCTTCGGGGACGGCGCGCTGGCGAGCGTTCCGATCTCCCAGGCGATTGCCGCGTCCTCGGCGATTCCGGGCTTCTTCGAACCTTACGGCATCGGCGGACGCGACTACATCGACGGGGGGGTCGGGCACGTGGCGCACGCGGACATCGCGATTGCCAACGGGGCTGACCTCGTGGTGGTGATCAACCCGATTGTCCCTCTCGTGGAGCGCCGGAGCTCGGCGAGGGAAGGCAACGGCCACCTGTACCAGCGGGGCCTCAGATACGTGTTGGAGCAAAGCGCCCGCATCACATCACGCAGGCTGCTCGAGTCCGCGCTCCGGCAGCTCCAGGTCGAGCATCCTGACGTCGATCTGCTGCTCATCGAGGCGAGCCCGCGGGACCTCCTGCTCTTCTCGAACTCGACCATGAGCTTCGAGTACAGCCGCGAGGCTATTGAGAGCGGCTTCAAGACCACGATGGAGCTGCTCGAGACGAAGCGGGAAGAGTACGCGAAGACGCTTGCCCGCCATCGCTCTCGCCCCACGCTCCGCGCGGTCGCGAACCTGAAGTAATCAGCGGTCAGCGATCAGCCTTCAGCTCAAATCCAAAATCTCAAATCCAAAATCTAAGGCTGTGAAGGCTGGGGTGGCTGAGAGAGCGGGGGCTTGGCCGCGTCCTTGATCGACTGCTCAACCTCGGGCGTGCGCTGCCTCATCTCATCCGTGATACGCCTGCCTTCTTCGGGGCTTGTGACCACTCTGGGGGTTATCAGGATGATCAGCTCGGTCTTTTCGAAGTTGTTGTCTCTCGAGCCAAAGAGCAGGCCGAGGATCGGGATCCGGCTCAGGAACGGGATCCCTGTGCGCCCTTCATCCCGCTTCGTTTTAATCAAACCGCCTAGCACCAAAGTCTGGCCGTCAGCGATGACCACCGAGGTATCGGCCTCCCGCTTGGTGATTCTCCGCGATTTGGTCCCTCCTCCTAGGTCCTCCACCGCTCCGAAATCGTTCACCTCTTGCTTGATGTCGAGCGCCACAGTCCGTTTTTCTCCGATCCTTGGAGTCACGGTCAGCACGATTCCCGCGTCCTTATACTCGATCGTCTGAGCGAACGCCCCCGTTGCGGTCCCTGCTGTTGCAGTCGCGATCTGGCCCGTAAGGATCGGCACGGATTCCGAGACGTTGATGGTGGCCTTTTTATTCTCCGAGGTCAGGATCGAGGGGCTGGAGAGGACATTTGCCCTGCTATCCGAAGCAAGAGCGTTGATCATTGCGATGATCTTATCGCTGGCAGCCAAGATCGAGAACGCGCTGGGCAATGTTGTGCCCAAAGCCGGGAGCGCCTTGCCCGAGGCCGACTGCGCAGCGTCGAGTCTGAAGATCTTTCCACCAATGTGCACGGAGCCGCCGCTCTTCAAGGCCCACTCGAGTCCCATGGAGAGTTTGTCAGTCAAGATGATCTCAGCCACCAGCACCTCGATGAGCACTTGCTTCGGCATCCGGTCCAGCTTCTTGATTATTTCCTCGATCTGAGGCCAGTTTCGAGGAAACGTCGTAACGATCAGGGCATTGGTGGTTTCATCGGCGACAATGCGCACTTCGCCATCGGCGAGCCCAAGCTCGCCGGCGTCCCCCTCGGCGCGCGGCGGAGGCGGCGGGGTGCGCGGGGGCGGTGGAGGAGGTGGCTGTCCTGGCCCAGGCGGAGTGGGTGGACGCTCCGCTACTGGTCTCGGCTGGGCCTCGCGGCCATAGATGGCGTTCAGCGTGGCGGCGAGGTCCTTCGATTTCGAGTTCTCCGCGTAGTAGACAAACACCCGCTTCCCGCCGTAGACGTCCACGTCAAGCTGAGTGATCAGCTTCCGGATCAGCTCCATCTCGTGCTTCCTGGCGTGAACGATCAGAGAGTTGGACCGTCGCTCCCCCACGATCAATGGCGGACGATCCGGCCCTCCTGAGATCTCCGGCGCTCCCGGCGCCCGGGACGGCTGCCCCGGTGCCGCGGGTGGTATTGGCGGAGCTGGAACACCCGGCACTGCCGCGGGGCGAAGGCGTCCCGTTGAGAAGAGCTGGTTGAGGAGGCCGGCGATCTCTGGGGCGTCAGCGAACTTGATGGGAATAATCTGCAGCTCTTGCAGGGTCACCTCAACGTCCAGCAACGTAAGAATCTGAATAAGCCGACGGATATTTGATGCTGAATCCGTGATGATTAATAGATTGGTCTCGCGGTGAGCGATCAGATTTCCCTCGCGCGAGATCAAAGAGCGGAGCAGATTTCCGACGTCCACGACCGATGCGTAGCGGAGCGGAACGATCTGGGTGATCACCTCGTCACCGGTCCGTTGCGGATCGGGCTCGGCGCCCACCACGGTGGGCACCGGACGCTCTTTGGCCGCGCCGATTCTCACAATCTTGTAGAGGTTCCCGGATTTCACCGCGGTGAGGCCGTGGACTTCCAGGATCGCGAGGAGCACGTTGAAGACGTCGTCCTGGGGAATCCGTTGACTCGTCTGAACGGTGACCTTCGCCCGCACATCCGGCGCCAGCACGTAGTTGAACCCGACAATCTCGCTCGCCGCGTGGATCACCACCTCGATATCGGCGTTATCAAAGTTCAGAACCACAAAGCGCCCCTGCTGCGCGGTGGGGCGGGAAGGCGCAGGCGCCGGAGCCGGAGGAGTGATCTGAGCTGGTGGCGGTGGCGGCGGCTGAGTGGGCGGAGCCGGAGGTGGCGCAGTCGGCTGTGGCGCCGGGATCGGGACCGGCGGCGGAGGCTGCGTTGGTGCCTGGGCTTGGGCCAGCTGGATGGGCGACGGGCTCGTCTCACGGGGCGACGCAGATGGTGTTGTAGGGAGAGGCGAGACTCTAGACGCAGAGACGCTGCATCCGGCCAGCACGATCGCCAGTGCCGTTCCAACTAGAGTCGCCCCATTCGAACGTAGTAATCGGCCGTGGACACCTGAGATCGGGCGCAACGGAATAGTCGGGACTGAGTGTTGAAACGGTACCAGGAGTGAACCCAGCAATCTGATCATTGAGCTGTCCAACACGCTTCTCATTGCGTTGGTGCGGGTTGGGGAATGAATGGCATCCCCCCCGGGCGCCTGAGGACCCCAGGAGTGAGCGGTCGTCCCGGCTGGGGCACAGGCGGCGGCGGCCCGGTAACGCCTGGAACTGGAGAAGGGAATTGCGGCGGTTGGGTCTGAGAAGCAGGCGAGATGGGCGCAGCGGGCCTTGGCCGACTTGGGTCCCGGAGGAGCACTTCAACCGTTGGGGCCCCTTCTCCCCTCGAGATGGTCACGCGATCAGGCTCGATCCGTTCGATTCGTCCCGTGGAAATCGAGTCTCCGACGCGATAGCCATGCGTGCGCTTGGTCGAAGGGTCTTCGAGGTAGGCCGTCCGTCCTGACTCCCCGACGACCACACCATGGAGCTGAAGAGCGGGGAACTGAATCGCCGGTTGTCCTGGCCCCACCGAGACGGTTTCGCTGCGCGAAGCGTTGAAGAGATTTCGCGCCGGGATGACGCTATAGGCCGTCAGCGTCGGCCGTGGCGCCGCCGGCTCCTCTTTCGGCGCGGGCGATACAGCAGGCGCGGCTGCCTCAGGCGGGAGCGAGCGAGTCGAACTCACGATGCGGACAATTTGGAACGCCAGGACCGCGGATGTCGCGAGCAGCAGAATATTGAGCACGAGCCACCGCCGAGCCATTGCCTATCCTTTCGATGGAGCCGTGATTTTGTCGCCAGACTTCGGTGGCTGACTGGGGGAGAGAATATATCCGGAAATCGTGAGCGTGGTCAGAAGCTCTTTGGGCTGACCAATGCTCACGACTCTCACTTTCACGTCCGAGAGGGTCAAGAGATTGTCGGCCGATTGAAGCCGATCGAGCAGGCTGGCCAGCTCACGGATGCCGCTCGAGACCGTGATCTCCAACGGGACCTCGAGCAACTCGCCCCGCTCGACGGTCGGCAAGACCCGCTCGCTCCGCACCTCCACGCCGGTGTCAGCCGAGAACCCCTTCACACGGGTCTGCAGCTCCGACGCGGCGAGCGCCGGGGTACTTCCCGGCAGGAGCTTTGTCTTGGCCTCGTCAATTGTGTGCGAAAGTTCCTCGAGCTCGCGTCGGAGCAGTTCTTTTTGCGCGATGGTCTGTCGCGCTTTCGCGAGGATCTTCTCACGGACCGGGATCCGCTCTTGGTCCGTAGCGATGCGAGTTCGGAGCGGCTCCACCACGTAGAGATATCCGAGCACGCAGAATGCCACGAGGCCGGCGAGGCTAATCAGTTGCTGCTCACGACGTTTTAGCGCCATCTTTTCGTCCCGGTTTCGCGGCTGGTGGCGGAGCTACGAGCTTCTGCTCCCAGCCGGCGCGGATTCTGAATTGCTCTTTGTCCCGCCCCTTGGTGACCGGGGAGGCGAACTCCACTCGCTCCAGCAGGGAGGAGTTTTCGAGGATCGGGATGAGCTGGTTCGCCACGGTGGCCTGGCCCGTGAGCTCCACGCCCTTCGTGTCCATGGTGAGGGTGGTGAGCCAGGCCTCCTGGGGGACCAGCTCGGTCAGGTCTTTGAGAATCGCGAGAGGCTGAATTCCACCACGCTCGACCTCTTTGAGCGTGGCCAGCAGCTTGCGGCTCCGATCAAGCTCTGCGGAGAGCTTCTCCACCGCCTTGACTTCGGGGTCAATCGCGGTGAGGGTCTGGTTGAGCCGTGAGAGTTGCCGCTGCTGCACGTAATTCTGCGAGAGCAGCACGCCAACACCCAGGACAACGGTCACCGCAAAAGAGGCGGCGGTGGCGACGTGGCTCCAGTGCGGCCGCCTGGGGCGCCGTTCGATCGGCAAGAGGTTCAGTTGCGGGCGGCGGCCGAACGCGGCGGCGAACGCGGGGAGCCCGAGCCCCAACGGGATCTGCTCGGCGAGCAGGGGAAGATTTCTCAGGACGTCGCGCTTGTACGGCGGGGG